>Ga0082212_10012051_pt1 | contig 10910 bp, 11 predicted proteins | sample TergutNt197P3_FD_71548 | JGI IMG/M metagenome (GOLD analysis project Ga0082212, IMG submission 71548) | Neocapritermes taracua P3 segment gut microbial communities from Petit-Saut dam, French Guiana - Nt197 P3 | ecosystem: Host-associated > Arthropoda: Insects > Digestive system > Gut ...
CCGTATCACGAGAAGAGAAAGACATATTACGCATGGCTTCGATCAAAGGGGTGGCATCTATCTCACTGATGTCAATGTGTTGAATGGGCTCTTTTAGAAATTCTTTTTTGGGGGTTGTCATCTTTTTTTGTGCAAAGATAGCCATTTTATCGAAAAACGTTATTTTTGTCGTCTCAATACACCTTATAAAATGACTTTTCCTTCTTCACTCACCTCCTCATTTGCTTCCTTTGAGACACCGTTTTATTATTACGATTTGTGCTTGTTGCAAAAAACCCTCAATGTTTATACTTCTTGCATAAATAACTATAATTATCATGCTCATTATGCGTTTAAAGCAAATGCAAATAACCAAATTTTGGAAAAAATACGTCTCGCCGGACTTGGTGCTGATTGTGTGAGCGGAAACGAGGTTGCACTGGCCCTCAAGTGTGGATTTGATCCTCAAAAAATTGTTTTTGCCGGTGTTGGGAAATCGGATAAAGAGATTCTGACCGCATTGAAGGGCAAGATTTTTAGTTTTAATTGTGAATCGGTTCCCGAAATTGAGGTGATTGAAGCGTTGGCAGCTCAATTGGGTGTTTCTGCTTCTGTTACTTTACGAATAAATCCCGATATTGATGCCCACACCCATAAATACATTAGTACCGGAAGGGCGCAGGATAAATTTGGAATTAGCCCAATGATGTTTGACAAGGTGTGGAGTGTGTTGGAACGAAGCAAACATTTACGTTTTATGGGACTTCACTTCCATATTGGCTCTCAGATTACAGATATTAGTGTCTTTAAAACACTATGTGACAGAGTAAATGAATTGCAACAATGGTTTGTGAATAGAGGCGCTAAAGTCAATGTGATCAATTTGGGGGGGGGCCTTGGAGTCGATTACAAAGCGCCCTTTGAGCATTCTATTCCCGATTTTGACTCCTATTTTGCGCTTATTCACAAATATCTTAGAGTCGCCCCCTGGCAGGAAGTCCATTTTGAGCCTGGAAGGTCCTTGGTGGCTCAATGTGGTTTTCTATTGAGCCGGATACTCTATATAAAGAGAGATAGAGGAGTGAAATTCGTCATCTTGGATGCAGGGATGAATGATCTGATTCGCCCCGCTCTTTATGGTGCTCATCACCATATTGTGAACCTCTCTTCTCAGGGGCGAAAGATGCGTTATCACGTTGTTGGGCCAGTATGCGAATCGAGCGATCGTTTTGGCAAGTCGATAGTGTTGCCTGAGAGCAAAAGAGGTGACTTAATTTCCATTTGTTCTTGCGGGGCATACGGCCAAGTGATGAGTATGCGTTATAACCAACGTGATTTGGCAAAAGCCTATTATTCACAAGAATGATTATAAAAATATATCCTCAAAACCCTCAGCCCCGTGCAATACAGCAGGTGGTAGAAACCTTAAACAGAGGGGGAATTGTGGTTTATCCCACAGATACCCTCTACGGCATAGGGTGTGCGATTGATCGTTTGTCTGCTGCTGAATTTGTTGCCGGAATTAAAGGAAAGGATGCAGGAACAGACCTTTTCTCTTTTATTTGCGCCGATCTAAGTCAATTAGCACTCTATTGCAAACCAATTCCAAACACAATCTTTAAAATGATGAAGCGGAACCTTCCCGGCCCTTTTACCTTTATTTTGGAAGCCAATAGTCAAGTTCCCAAGTTATTTAAGAGTAAAAAGAAAACTGTGGGTATCAGAATTCCCGATAATAATGTAATTAGAGAGATTGTTAGAGAGTTGGGACGACCTATTTTAAACACTTCTTTAGACTCAAATGTGGAATACCCTGAATATGTTTGTGATCCGGAATGGATTCACGAAAAATATGGAAACCTGATTGATATAGTTGTTGATGGTGGAGTGGGGGGGATGGACCCTTCAACCGTTGTTGATTGTACCTCCGGTGAGGTGGTTGTTATCAGGCAAGGAATAGGGGTCATCAATTATTTTTAACTGAACACTGAAAACTGAAAACTAATATGTTCGACCATCTTATCGAAAGACTGGAGCACTCTTTTAAAATGCTCAAAGGAGAAGGGCGTATCTCAGAAATAAATATTGCCGAAACATTAAAAGATATTCGTAAAGCGCTTCTTGATGCAGACGTTAGTTATAAAGTGGCCAAGAACTTTTGCGATGAAGTGAAACAAAAAGCGCTTGGCCAAAATGTGTTAAAGGCTGTACGCCCAAGTCAGATGATGATCAAGATTGTACATGATGAATTAGCACTCTTGATGGGAGGAGAGGTAACAGAGATGAACCTGAAGGGGCCTAAACCCCATATTGTGCTGATTGCCGGATTGCAAGGTTCGGGAAAAACAACCTTTTCGGGAAAGTTGGCCTTGATGATGAAAAACAAAAAAGGGATGCGCCCCCTCTTAACCGCTTGTGATGTCTATCGACCCGCAGCCATTGAACAATTGAGGGTTCTCTCTTTGTCAATTGGCGTTGATCTTTATACAGAAGATGGTGTGTTGCAGCCGGTTACCATTGCCAAGAATGCCATCAAATTCGCCAAGTCAACAGGGCACGACGTGGTGATTATTGATACCGCCGGACGCTTGGCAATTGATGAAGAGATGATGACAGAAATAGAGGCAATAAAAGAGGCCATCAAACCAAATGAAACCCTCTTTGTGGTTGATTCCATGACAGGGCAAGATGCGGTGGAGACGGCGCGTGTTTTTGATGAGCGTCTAAATTTTGGAGGGGTGGTGTTAACAAAGTTAGATGGAGATACTCGAGGGGGGGCCGCCCTCTCCATTCGCGCTGTGGTGCAAAAACCCATTATATTTGTGAGTTCAGGCGAGAAAATGGAAGCAGTCGATCTTTTTTACCCCAAGAGAATTGCAGATCGTATTCTTGGAATGGGAGATATTGTTTCGCTTGTTGAAAAGGCTCAAGAACAATATGACGAGGAAGAGGCTCGGAAGATGCAGAAGAAGATTGCACAAAACCAGTTCTCGTTCAACGACTTTTACAACCAAATTCAACAAATAAAGAAGATGGGAAATATCAAGGAACTTGCCTCAATGATACCTGGTATGGGGAAAGCTTTACAAAATGCTGATATTGACAACTCTGCCTTTAAAAGTGCAGAGGCGATCATTCAATCAATGACTCCACAGGAGAGAGAACAGCCTCTCTTGTTGAATGGATCAAGGCGTAAACGGATTGCCCAAGGCAGTGGAACCAATATCACGGAAGTCAATAGATTGGTAAAGCAATTTGAAGATTCGCGAAAAATGATGAAAAATGTTGGGAGCGGAAAAGTGTTTAAAGGGATAAAAAGATAATAGATAAATAACATGAAATTATTAGATGGAAAAGCCACTGCTGAGGCAATAAAGAGAGAAATTTCAATAGAGGTACAAAATTGGGTGGCATCCGGGAAAAGGCCACCTCATTTAGCTGCCATTTTGGTGGGAACAGACGGAGCAAGCGAAATATACGTGGGTCATAAAGAACGTGATTGTAAAGAAGTTGGATTTTCTTCAACAGTAATCAGATTTGACAATACCCTAATCGAAGAACAGTTACTGCTCACTATTGAAGGGTTGAATGCCAATCCCAATGTTGACGGAGTGATTGTTCAGTTGCCTTTGCCTAGTCAGATTGATGAACAAAAGATTATTGCTTCGATTGATTCTTCAAAAGATGTGGATGGTTTTCACCCTGTAAATGTTGGTAGAATGGCGCTTGGGCTTTCTGCGTTTGCTCCTGCAACACCTGATGGCATCCTTGAGTTGTTATCACGCTATCAAATAGAAACAAGGGCCAAGCATTGCGTGGTGCTTGGAAGGAGCAATATTGTGGGCAGACCTATGGCTAATATGTTGTTACACAAAGGATACCCAGGTGATTGCACCGTTACTGTGTGCCATAGCCGTACTCGAAACATCCAAGAGATTTGCTTACAAGCTGATATTATTATTGCAGCCTTAGGTGTCCCTTTATTTGTTAAGAGCAATATGGTAAAAGAGGGGGCAGTTGTTGTTGATGTGGGCATTACCCGCATTCCTGCCAACACAAAAAGTGGTTTTCGCTTGGTTGGAGATGTTGATTTTGAGAATGTTGCTCCAAAGTGTAGCTACATCACCCCTGTTCCCGGCGGTGTCGGTCCCATGACAAGGGTTTCCCTCTTAAAAAACACCCTAAATGCTGCACAAAAAGCCAACAGAACAGCATCCTATTAAAAATAGTAGATCGGTTTGCCTTTTATTTCAGATAACAGATTGTTTGCTAGTCGACTGGCTCCTATTCGAAATAGGCTTGGAGATAGCCAATCAGCGCCGAGTAGATTGTGTACAATGGCATAGTAAATGAGTGCATCGTTGGGTGTTGCAATTCCGCCTGCAGGTTTAAACCCAATGCGTTTCCCCGTTTTCTTCCAAAATGCCTTGATTTCCCTACACATCACAACAGCTGCTTCCGGAGTGGCTGCAGGATCGCTTTTTCCTGTAGAGGTTTTGATAAAATCTGCACCTGCTTCCATGACGATTCGGCTCGCTAATGATATCGATTCACACTCAGAGAGTGTGCCACTCTCTATAATCACCTTTAGTTGAACCCTCCCAATCGCCTCTTTTATTGCGCTGATTTCATCATAGGTTTTGGCATAGTCACCCGACAAAAAATGGTTAAGCGACATCACAATGTCCACCTCGTCCGCTCCTTCTTCTGCCGCCATCCTGCATTCCTCCACTTTGATCTTTTGGTAGGTTTGTGAAGCGGGAAATCCTGCTCCTGTAACAGCAATTTTTACCCCCAAAGTATTTAGTTTTTTCTTAACGAGAGAGGTAAATGAAGGATATACGCATAGCGCAGCAACATTTGGAAGCTCAGGGAATGAATCAGGAAACTCAATTATTTTTTTACAGATTTCTTCAATCTTGACATTTGTATCTGTTGCATTCAAAGAAGTAAGGTCAATAACTCCAAAACAATCAGATAAATATTCTGTAGTTTTATATGGTTCAATACCAATTTCTAATTCATCTATTTTCATCTTTTATTACTTATTATGCTGCACAGACAGCAGCTTACCGATTATTCTTTATTGTTGCTATCAATCCAAATAGTCACAGGGCCATCGTTCACAAGTTCAACCTTCATTTCCGCTCCAAACTTCCCTGTTTCTACACTACCCGGGAAAAGGGATCTTATTTTTTGAACGAACCCCTCGTATAGTGGGATGGAGATTTGAGGTGGTGCCGCTCTAATATATGACGGTCTATTCCCCTTTTTTGTTAAAGCAAAGAGTGTAAATTGACTTACCACCAGTATTCCCGGTTTTTCAGAAATTGATGAATGGTACAGATCGAGTATTGAACAATTCATCACACCCGAATCGTCATCAAAAATACGAAGTTGAACGATTTTCTTTGCCATCCATATTAGATGGTCTTCGTTATCGGCAGTTTCAAAACCAACTAGAAGAAGTAACCCATTTTTGATTACTGACCCACGTATTTCATCAATGGTTACGGAGGCATTATTAACACGTTGAATAACCACCCTCATTGCTATCCTGCTATTTGAACTTTAATACTTAGATTTAATGATTTGATTTCATTAGAGATACTTTCTAATTCTGCTAGGGGTACTTTAACTAATTCTTTTGCCGGGGTTTTTCGATCAAGTGTATAGATCATCACTTCTTTTGGTTTGAGTTCCTTGATTAACTCCAACCAAGCTTTAAGCTCGGCAGGAGTTGTGTTATTGATATCCATTCCATTGTAAACTCCGTTGAGAAATAGTGTTTGTAAGGTAAAATCTCCATGAAAACGACTCAATTCATCAACAATGCTTTTAAAGTTGAACCCAGGAGAAGGTTGGTTAATTGTGTAAATGGTCTCTTCAATTGCAGAATCAACCTTTAGGATACGCTTGTCTGCCATCAGAAGTCCCTCAAACACATTGGGGCGACCAAGTTGCAAGGAGTTAGACAAAACGCAAACTAATGCATTGGGTGCATATTGGTTACGTAACGAGATGGTATCTGTAATGATTGCCTTAAAATTGGGATGGAGCGTTGGTTCGCCATTACCTGAAAAGGTGATTACGTCAAGAGGTTTTTTTTGTGTTGTTAAGTCAATCAACTTTTCTTCCAATGCGTGAAAAACATCTTGCCGAGAAGGGATTGAAATGGGGATGGTTTCTATCTCATCAATGAACTGCTTATTTTTGTTCCATCCACACTCGCAATAGATGCAATCAAAAGTACACCATTTCTCAAATAGAGGGAGGAGATTGATGCCGAGCGAAGCCCCCAACCTTCTGCTGTGAACTGGGCCAAAAACAATATGGGAAAAAAGAGAAGGTATCATTTTATAAATTGAAGTAAATAGTTCACTGAATAACGTGTAGAATCTGTTTTACACCATATTATGGTATCTTTACTCCATAGAGCGATAGTATCGGTAAATGGAGAAAATGTGTGATTGTAAGGTTTGGGTAAGAGGAATTTTTTTTGGGTTTCCGTAGCTTCATTAGCGGGGCTTTGGGCTTTGTCAATTGCTTCCTGAAGTGAGTTTTTTCTCAGCATTAAATGATCTCTATGTGTGAGCATAACTTTTTTCAACTTTTCGGGCTTTTGAAGATAATGGGCAAGAGAGCGATTGAATTCTTTTGTATTATATCCATGTTTTTGAAGAATTGCTTCGTATACCAAAGTGGTATCAGCTACCCGTACAAGGTTGGGATAATCCAAAATCTGAAGGTCTAACGAATACATCTCAATAATGAGTTCGGTCATTTGATCCATGGAAATGCGACGGTTGCAAGAAATGAGACATAACGTGCAACACCATAATCTCAATACGAGACGTTGACTTATTGCAGAAAAGAGCTTCTTTTTCAAGTTTTAAGTGATAAAAAAACAAATATATACTTTTTATTTCTATTTTTGCAACCTACGAACCAAATCTTTTTGCTGTTTTTCTCATACATAGCTATTATTCATGCGTTTTCATCCACCAAATCTATTAAAGCGTATTTTTCCATCTTTTATTTGGCACTTTCCAGAGGAAACATCTGCTCTTTTTCTCACTTTTGATGATGGGCCCTCTCCTGAAATGACCCCCTGGGTACTCAATCAATTAGATAGGTATAAAGCCAAGGCTACTTTTTTTTGTTTGGGGAAAAATGCTGAACTGCATCCAGAATTATATGCAGAGATTTTACATCGGGGCCATACGACAGGCAATCATTCGTATAGCCATATAAAGGGATGGGGGATGGATACAGGGTCTTATATCAGAGATGTTGATACTGCAGCTGAATTTGTTGAAAGTAATTTGTTTAGACCTCCTTATGGGAGGATTGGACCACATCAGGCAAAGATGCTAAGCGAGAGATACAAAATTATTATGTGGGATGTGTTGAGCCAAGATTATAGCCTCTCTCTCTCAGGAAAGAGATGCGCAAAAAATGTGATTAAGCATTTACGCCCCGGATCAATAGTTGTGTTCCATGACTCGGTTAAGAGCGCCCAAAACTTGTGGGTTGCTCTTCCTTTGGTTTTAAGGGCAATAAATGAAAAAGGGTGGGAATGTCGAGTGATTAGCTTGTGAGTTGTATGTTGACAAAGTAAACCAGAACAGGATATATGCAAAGAGGGATTAGAAATAATTGTTGAAAAATGGATAGTAGAATTAATGTGTTAATTTTGGGTGCAGGTGGACGAGAACATGCTCTAGCATGGAAAATATCACAGAGTCTGTTGCTCAACAAACTCTATTGCGCTCCCGGTAATCCTGGAACAGCTTCATGCGCAACAAACCTATATGTTGACTTGTCTAATTTTGAAGATATTAAGCAATTAGTAGTACAGTTCAACATATCAATGGTTGTGGTTGGCCCTGAGGATCCTTTGGTTTTGGGAATCGTTGACTTTTTTGCTAAGGATAGTGATTTGGCTCACTGTTTTGTTGTAGGTCCAGGAAGAGGCGGGGCTCAATTGGAGGGAAGTAAATCTTTTGCAAAAGCGTTTATGGAACGACATCACATTCCTACCGCATCGTTTGCCTCTTTTAGTGTTGCCCAAACTGAGGAGGCGGTGATGTGGCTGAAAAAAGTTCAACCTCCATTTGTTCTCAAGGTTGATGGATTGGCTGCCGGAAAGGGAGTTATGGTTCTTTCTGACCTAAAAGAAGCAGAGTCTCAGGTGCGTTTAATTTTGGGAGGAAAATTTGGAGATGCGGGAAATAGGATAGTTATAGAAGAATTTATTAAGGGAATAGAGGTTTCGGTGTTTTTTGTTACCGACGGAAAGACGTATAAGATTCTTCCACAGGCAAAAGATTATAAGCGTATTGGAGAAGGAGATGTAGGACTTAATACCGGAGGAATGGGGGCAGTTTCTCCGGTGCCTTTTGCGGATGATCTTTTTATGAAAAAGGTCGAGGAAAAAATTATTCGTCCCACTGTTTTGGGGATTTCAGGTGAAAAAATGCATTATAAAGGATTCGTTTTTCTTGGATTGATGAATTGTCATGGAGAACCATACGTGATTGAATACAATGTGCGTATGGGAGACCCTGAAACTCAGGCTATAATGCCTCGAATTGAGAGTGATTTTTTAGCATTATTGATTTCGCTCTCCAACGGAACTCTGTTGCAACAAGAAATGTCAATTAACCCAAACTACGGAGTAACAGTGGTTATGGCTTCGGGTGGATACCCCGAAGGTTATAAAAAAGGATATTTGATTTCAGGGTTGGATAGTGCGATTGGTAAGGGTATGGTTTTTCATGCCGGAACGAGTAATTCTAATAGTGGCACAGTAACTTCTGGAGGTCGTGTTTTGGCTGTAACAGAGATGGATAAAAGTATTATTGAAGCTCGTGAAAAAGCATATCATACTCTTGATACCATAACCTATAAAAATGCCGTTATCAGACGAGACATCGGAGAAGATTTGTTATCTTTTTGATATTTACAAATGGTTGATCATATTTTACGGAATTGGATTTTTGCGTTAATCTTTACGATTGTTATCATATCCGTATTGTGGATTCCTGATTTTGCAGGATATAACCACTCATCCCTCTCTTTTTGGTTTCCTGTTTTAGAAACACACTATGATGGAAGTGTTTTTGATACAGTTGGATATAGAGTGGTTACGATTTTGTTCTCCTTGACCAATGCATCTGCCATCCTGATATTGAGTTTACGTTATCTCTCTCTTGGAAGATCACATAAAATCATCCCGCTCTTTTATTTTTTGGTGATTTTTTCCTTCCCCCAGGTACACCTCTTTTTTGCAGCATTTCCTTCCACACTTTTAGCTATAGTCGGCCTCTTTGCTCTTTTTAGAGCAGGAGAGGTAAAAAAACCAAATACTTCGCTCTTTCTCGCATCTTTTTTATCAGGGTGTGCATTATTACTCTACCTGCCTTCTTTGGTGATCGTGATTAGTTTTGTGGCAATCGCCTCCTCTTTGAACCTCTTTTCCGGAAGGAAAATATTGATTTTCTTGGGAGGTATCCTCTTCACCTTAGGAGGTTTTGTAGTGATCAGATATCTTTATTGTGGAGTTATTCCTACTTCAATTGGTATTTTACTAGATGATTTTAAGCATATTACAATAAAGATTCTTCTTCCGGCACCTGCAACCCTCTTTATGATACTTGTTTTCAACTATTTTTTTTTGAAAGCAATAATTCGGTGGTTACACCTGTCGTATGGAAATATGTCCTATAAACACAGGGTGCTATCAGCAGTTATATGGATGTCTATCGTTTGTGGAATAAGCATTTTTCTTAATTCAGGAATCTCACTTGGTTTTTTACCCATCTTTGCAATCCCATCCTCACTGCTTTTGGGGTACTATTATTCTGAAAAGAGAATCACAAAAAGGATGGAAGTGGAATTTATTATACTCCTGCTTTCCATCCTTTTCAATCAAATTTCGTATTATTTGTAGCTTTCAGAACGCTATTTTATCTTTTACCCGGATAAGTTTTCAAGGCAACAGATAAACACTCCATAGCAGCCTTTATATCGTTGAGGTTTAAGACATAGGCAATTCTTACCTCATCCATTCCTTTGCCCGGAGTAGCGTAAAACCCCCCTGCAGGAGCCACCATTACAGTCTCTTTGTTGTAGTCAAAATCTTCAAGAAGCCATTGAGCAAAACGTTCGGAATCGTCAATAGGCAGGCGGACTGTAGCGTAGAAAGCGCCCATGGGGTTGGGACAAAATACCCCCGGCATCTTATTCAGCGCCTCCACCATCAAATCACGGCGCTCCATATACTCTTTGCGCACGGCTGCAAAATAGGAGGGAGGGGTATCTAATGCGCCCTCACCGGCAATCTGACCATAAGCAGGAGAGCATAATCGTGCTTGCGCATAACGCAAAGCGGCTCTCATCACCTCTTTGTTAAGCGAGATTATGGCGCCAATTCTAACGCCGCATAAACTGTAACGTTTAGAAACAGAGTCAAGTAAAATGGCGTTCTCTTCCAAGCCGGGGATGTGCATACAGGAGAAGTGCGGCTCGTCTGTGTAGCAAAACTCTCGATACACCTCGTCTGAGAAGAGGAAGAGGTTGTGTTTTTTTACAATTTCACCCAACTGTAGCAGCGCTTCTTTGGGGTAGAGAGTGCCGGTAGGGTTCCCCGGGTTACACAGCATGATCCCTTTGGTTTTTGGCGTGATTAACTTTTCAAATTCGCTGATGGGAGGAAGGGCAAAACCGCTTTCAATGGTGGTGGTGATGGGTTTGAGTCGCACATTGGTGAGCAAGGCAAATGCGTTGTAGTTGGTGTAGAAAGGTTCCATTACAATCACTTCATCGCCTGGGTTGCAGCAGATTTGAAAGGCTATTTGAACTGCTTCTGAACCACCTGTGGTGATGATCATGTCATTCTCAGTAATGGGAATGTTGATTTGTTGATA
>Ga0082212_10012052_pt1 | contig 10910 bp, 3 predicted proteins | sample TergutNt197P3_FD_71548 | JGI IMG/M metagenome (GOLD analysis project Ga0082212, IMG submission 71548) | Neocapritermes taracua P3 segment gut microbial communities from Petit-Saut dam, French Guiana - Nt197 P3 | ecosystem: Host-associated > Arthropoda: Insects > Digestive system > Gut ...
CGATACCCTCTTCCTTGAAGCAACTGCCGATACGGACTTTACGCCGATATGGTATGCCGATGCAAATTTGACCAATCAAGTTGGAACAGGAGAAAATGTTCCGGTGATTGGACTGGCTGCAGGAAATTACACTTACTATGTTGTGGCACAAGATGTTATAACCGGCTGTATTGCCACCAATGTTATGCCGCAAAGCGAAACAGCAACTGTTCGTCCTTTGCCTGCGTTGGCGGTTACTACTCCTCACGTAATGTACGGACAAGGAACGGTTAGCTTGTACAGCTTGATAGTAAACCCAAATCCTGCTTTGTATGATTATACTTTTGCAGAAGATGATGCCGAAACGCTTACGGATACCATCCAAAACTTGACGGAAGGCATGTACGAGTTTTATGCAATCGCAACCGACAAGGCAACAGGATGTATGACGATGAAGGCAATCCAAGTGGTGGTTAATTCACTCACAGGTACAGAGTTTACAAATGTAACTCATCCTGAACCTGTTTGTATCGATGAAACCGCTACTGCATTCATTACCCTTGCCAACAATAGCATTCTGCCGCAAAACAATGTGGTAATAACTACCGATTTCGGTATGGATTTGAATGTGATAAGTGTTATGCCGGGTGCTGGTTCATCCTTCAATGCAAACAGCAATACTTGGGAAATCCCTGTTTTGGGAGTGAATGATTCCATTCGTTTATACTTTACGGTAAAAGCAATGGGTGATGTGAACACTGATGTAACCGCAACGGTACTTTACATAAACGGTATTTTGGTAGATGTAAACGCTCCGCGTCCAACCGCAACGGTGAACGTGATGGTGAATCCACAACCGCAAGTATCTGCAAGTCCGATGGGTGCATACACAAGTGTTGGACTTCCGACAACGGTAACCATCACAGACGACAATACCAACACCGATATTGCTGCTAAAACAGCAGTTATAGTGGACGGTACGGTAGCAAGCATTGTTTTTGATGGAATTGATGAAATTACCGTAACAGGTCTAAAACAAGGCAATACGGAAATCATCTACACTTCTATTTCTGAAGAGGGTTGCGAAACAACCTATATTATCCCTGTACAAGTAGCAGGACCTCCTACGGCTATTTTGGACGGCAAAGACATTATCAAATGTAATGTTCCTGGCGGTGGCGATACTACCATCGTACAAATAGCCTACATCATGGGCGGTGTGGCTCCTTGGGATGTAACTATCAGCGATGACGGCGGATTCTTTACCACAACGGTAACGGTTAATTCGTTGAGCGAACTGCCTGTAAATGTAGTGGTAACCATTCCAGAAAACATGGGCAATGTTCCTGAGTTCACCTCTTATAGAATTACCAATGTAGTAGATGCGTTGCTTGCAAGCAAGCAAACTCATTACGGAGAAGTACGCATAGGAACCAATCCTACGCCGAGAGTGGATGTTGTTGCCAACAAAATGCAAGAAGTATGTGCAGGTGAAAACACCATGCCGATTTCTCTCAGCGGAGTGGCTACAGTATATCGTTTGAGCGTAGATAAGAATATTGGATCCATCACTTACATGAATGATGCAATACCTTCTTTTGTTGCAGTGAACAACGGCACAACTCCCGATACGGCAACCATCGTAATTACTCCTGAGTACTGGTACAACGGAGTGGTATGTATAGGCGAAACCGATACGGCGTATATCGTTGTAAATCCGCAACCGACTGTTGACCCTGCTGCAGACACAATATTGTGTGCAGGCGGAACCTTAGCTGTGAATTTTGGCGGAAATGCTGATGCTTACAATTGGTCTTACAAAGGAGCGTCCATAGGACTTCCGACCAGTGGAACAGGAGACATCAATTCTCCAGTAAACAACGCGACCAAAGCACCGATAACAGCAACATTTACAGTAGTTCCTGCTTTCAATAACGGATGCACCGGCGAGGCACAAACATTTACGGTAACCGTAATGCCGAATGCAGGCATGTTCGCTGTTGCCAACCAAGAGGTTTGTGTTGATGCAATGACGGCAGAGTTTAACTTCACCAGCGATGTGAACGGTGCAACATTCTATTGGACAAACGATAACTTAAATGTCGGATTGCCAACAGAAGGATGGGGCAACATACCTTCGTTTGCAGCACAAAACCAAACAGGTACAGTTCAAGTAGCCAATTTGACAGTTACTGCTTTCAATGGCGAATGCGAAGGTTATACACAAAACTTCACACTTACGGTTAATCCGAAACCGATTATGACCCCGTTAGTAAACATTACAGCATGTGATGGTGAAAACGTTGCAGTTCCTGCATTTGCAAGCACATTAGCCACTGCCACTTACAATTGGCGTTTCGTATCGGGATCCAATCTCGGTTTGAACACCTTGTCGGGAACAGGCGATATGCCGGCATTTACAGCTGCTAATAATGGAACCACCTTGTTGTCGGCAGTATATGCGGTATCAGCCAATGGCGGCGGACAATGCGACGGCAATGAAGTGTTCTTTATCATTTCGGTTAATCCAACTCCGAAGACCAATGCAATAGGCGATGCCGTATATTGCCACAATACGCAAGTTCCGGCTTACGTATTCACAGGCAATACAATCGGTGCAACCTACAATTGGAAACAAACCAACTATGCAACGGTATCTGTAAATGGATTGCCGGAAGAGGGAACAAACATTCTTCCTACATTCACCGCAGCTAACTTGGGCAGCACTCCGATTGTACTGGAATACGAAGTATATGCAAGCTACGAATATGATGGATATGTATGCGATGGCGCTGTGAAAACGTTTAGCATCACTATCAATCCGTTGCCTTCACTACCTCCTTCCTTGTCTAATGCTACCTACTGTATAGGTTCTACTGTACCGCTGGTACCGCTTTCAGGATACGAATGGAGAATGATGGGAGACAACATTGGTCTAACCACCACCACTTCGGGTAATGGCGATATACCACAGTTTACAGCAAGCAATGCAACAACAAGTCCGCAGACAGCTACTTTTGAGATAACTTCAACAGGTGGTGCATGTCAAGGATCGTCTGTAACTTTCACAGTTACCGTATTGCCGGCAGCAACGGTGAACACAGTTGCCGACCAAAGTCTGTGTCATAATGAAATGACGGCAGAAGTGGCATTTAGCGGAACTGTACAAGGTGCAACCTATAACTGGACAAACAACAATACAGGCATTGGTTTGGCTGCATCGGGTTCAGGCAATATTTTGTCATTCAGAGCTATCAATAGCACGAATGCTACGATAACAGCAACCATAAATGTTACTCCTGAATACACCATGAACGGCGTAACATGCCCAGGTAGCAATGGCACAAGCCTTACCATTACGGTAGAGCCGATACCATCTATGCAACCGTTGTTTGATACTACGTTGTGTGGCGGTGGCACGATTGCAGCAGTAACGCTTTCAAACGACTTTACTTGGAAGCAAACCGGCGACAACATTGGTTTGGCGACAACATCGGGTGTTGGAAACATTCCGTCATTCACGGCGACAAATTCAACAATCGCTCCGTTGACGGCAGTGTTTGAAATTACTCCGCTGGCAGGAACTACTTGCGCAGGTCGTCCTATTACGTATAGCGTAACCATATTGCCGAATGCTTTAACGGTTAATCCGATAGTGGATCAAGTTTTATGCCACGACGGAATTACTACCGAAGTAGTATTTAGCGGCAATGTACCGAATGCAATCTATCGTTGGACAAACGACAATACCAGCATTGGCTTGGCAGCATCGGGTGCAGGCAATATTGTACCGTTCAGAGTATTGAATACGGGCGGCGGCGCTCAAATGGCTACCATAACCGTAACTGCTGAATATACAATGAATAATGTTACTTGTGTTTCTGCAACAAGCGAAACCTTTACCATTACAGCAGGCGATATTCCAACGCAGCAAACAATTGCAGATGCAATCTATTGCGATGGCGAAACGGTTCTCTTGACAAGTCTTCCAACCACTTATACTTGGAGACAATCAGGCGATAATGTAGGTTTGGCAACAATGTCAGGTACAGGCGACATTCCGTCATTCACGGCGACAAATGCAGCGTCTCGTCCGTTGGTAGCAATCTTCGAGATTACTCCTGACAATGGAGCATGCCAAGGCGAGGCAGTACGCTACAAAGTAACCGTAAATCCGAGCTTGGCGATGACCAGCAACCGCGACATGGGAACCATCTGTTCCGACACACGCTTCAACTACGTGGCAAGAAGCAACGTAAATGCTGCAACGTTTGAATGGACTCGTGCTGCTATTGCAGGCATCAACGACGGTGCGGCAGGCAACGGTGCAGGTGCAACGATAAATGAAATTCTGTATAACCATACAGCAGCAGCTATCACGGTTACCTACACAATCAAACTGTCTTCCGATGGTTGCGACAACGATACCAACACGGTAGTAGTAGTGGTAGAACCAACTCCAGTAGTAGCAGTTCCCACAGTGGTAGATGTATGTATAGGCGAAACAGATGCCTTGTTGCAATGCGAACTTGATGCAGACCAAGCAGGATTGATTGTAGATTACAACATTTCGTTCAGCACCGATGCGTTGGTAGCAGGATTGACCAATCTAAGTGGAACCTTAACAGGAAACTCTATTTCAATACCGTTGCCATCATTGCCATTTGGTACTTATGCAGGCGTATTGACTGTAGGAACCAATGGATGTGTTAGTTCAACAGTTTACCCATTCTATATCAGAGTGGATGAAAATGTACAAATTACACAACAACCGCAATCGGTTGTACTGTGTGATGACGATGCATTTGTTCTCTCCGTAACAGCGACAGGTAAACAATTGACTTACCAATGGTATAAAGACGGCTTAGCATTGGCAGGCGAAACATCCTCAACATACGTAGTACCCATGAGCGATACAACAGATTATGGTGTTTACTATGTAGAGGTGATCGGCGCATGTGGCACAGTAACCAGTGAAATGGTTACCGTTGACGGCGGCGGCTTGCAATTGGTACAAAAATGGGCGGATGTAATCCTTATTTCTAACGTAGGAGATTATTTTGTATCCTATCAATGGTACAGAGACGGTAAACCTATCGGCAAAGATGGTGCTTACCAATCCTACTATGAAATAGGTGATTTGGATGGTACCTATTATGTAGTGGTAACGTATGCAGACGGAACGAAAGAGACAAGTTGTCCGATTACCGTTCAACGGTCTTCGCAAGCAGTTAGATCGGTGTACGTATATCCCAATCCGGCTCAGTCCTATGGAGAAATCACAGTGGATATGAGAGACTATCCGTTGAGCGAAGTGGAAGGCTCGAAGTTTGAAGTAATCGACATGCTCGGACAATATATAACCGAGACTAGATTACAAACTCCGTTCGATAAGGTTCTGCTCAATGTAGCGAGAGGTCAGTATATGTACCGCATTACAACCAAAGCGAATGAAGTGATAGTAGGAAAAATTATAGTTCACTAAAATAAAAAAGAGTAATAAGTTAATAAATAAAAAAACGCCTTTGAAGATTCCTCTGCTCACGGCAGAGGAATCGTAGAAGGGATAAAAAGTAAATAACATGAAGAGAGTTTTTTTCGTATTAGTAGTATTCTTTGCGATGGCAACAGCATCTGCACAAGAAAAAGGATTGCATCTCACCCTCGGCGGTGGTTTAGGTTGGACAAATTTTGCCTACGACCTTGATGGCGGTAGTTATTTAGGACGTTTAGGCGGTGGTGGAACAATAGGAGCGCAGTACTTCTTTAACCGCCACTGGGGAATTTCTCTGGCAGGAGAAATCTATGTGTTTAATACCCAAAGTAGGTATGTAACTAACCACAAAGAGTTTATGTTTGGAAACCAAATAGACGACCAAGAACACATTTATGATTTCTACGTGCGTTTGGTAAATTGGAAAGAAAATCAAAAAACCACCTTTTTTGAAATTCCTTTGATGGGAGTGTATCAACACAAGTTTGGCAAAAAAGAACGGCACGGTTTGTATTTTGGATTGGGTGTGAAAGCACAAATCCCCATAGGAACGTCTTCTTATGAAAGACATGATGGCGATGTTAGAACATGGGGCTATTATCCAGAGTGGAATGTGAATTTGGGTTATGATGTGGAAATGCCTAACCATGGTTATGGAACCAATCCAAGCCGAGATTGGCACGGAGATAATGACCTGAGGACAAGTTTTGCCGCAGTGGGAGAATTTGGGTTCTTATTTGGATTGTCCCGCCGCGTGGATTTAACCTTGGGCGTAGTTGCCGATTATGGTTTTCGCAACATAAGCAATAGAGAAGACCAATTGTTGGCACCTATGGACGGCGTAACTCAGCAAGAAGGTTCATACGTGTCGCAGAACGTTTTTTACAACGGTATCTTAAACAGTGATTTGACTCCTCAAATTAACCCTTGGTCCATAAGAGGAAAAGTTGGGCTTCGCGTTAAGATAGGTAAATTGAAAGAACTTGCCGAAGAAGAAGAGGAGGAAGAGGAAGTGGCACCATCTTCAAAACAAAGGAGAGTGGATACCATTTACGTTTATCCGGTAATAAAATACATACAACCGGAGGAAGACCATGTAAATGTTACAGGCTTGCCGGCAGAAACCACTGTTCAAAATCCCGCAGCAACAGGAGCAGGGAGCGGAACAACAAAAATTCCGCTGAAAAACCTTCTCGTTTCCTACGATCCCATACCACAAGATGAAGAAGAAGAATTGATTGAATCCATTTATTTTGATTTGGATAAATCCAATTTAACAGCAAAATCGATAGAGGTATTGGACAGAAAAGTTGCTTTGATGAAGAAATATCCGCAAGCCATATTAACGGTGGTAGGACATACTTGCAACATCGGATCGAGAGCCTATAATGAGAAATTGTCTGCCACGCGTGCGGAAGCAGCAAGACTTTACATTATTAGAAAAGGCATCAGCCCGTCGCGAGTTCTTCCTGTGCCTATGGGTATGGAAAATCCGACTCATTCCAACGCAACCAATCCTGAGTTGAATAGAAGAGTTGATTTCTTCCTTGCACATTAGATGTAGTGATAATTTATTGATATTACCGCCGATGGATTTATTTCATTGGCGGTAATTTTTTGTGGAAAAGGGTAGGGGAGACCCCACACAATATTTTTCATTTTCTTCGTTTATTACAGATATAATGTATTTATATTTATGAAAAGGGTCAAAAGAATTATTGTATTATTTTTTATTTTTATTATTGGTTTTCAGTCGATTGCGATGAATGTAAAAATTCGCCTTTTGGCAGAAAATCGATTGAAAACAACGGTAGTAAATATTGTTTCGGGGACGTATTCGGTGATTGGCGATAATGTAAAGATTTTTCCCGCCGATTTATCGGTAAATACTGCCGTTACCTTGACCTATATTGACGGCAGAATTCGGCTGGAGCAAGGATTGGAATTTATCGGCATCTATTCGGAAATTGAGTTTATCGGTACGAAATACAACAATATTTTTTCCTTAAAAGCTCCTGATATTCCGCAAGTTCGCGTGTATGAAGAGAACTTATCGGTGGCGGTTTTTGGTGGCGGTTTGGTTTTGGTAAATACCATCGGTTTGGAAAAGTATGTTTCGGCGGTGGTGCAATCGGAAGTGTTTGGCAGTTCGGATGATGTGGAATTTTTTAAAATTCAAGCGATTGCGGCGAGAACATATTGTTTGGCAAACTTAAATCGACATTTGGCACAAGGGCATAACCTCTGCGATGGCGTTCATTGTCAATCGTATAAGGGAAGATGTACCCAAGCCGATATTCTTCGCGGTACGTACGAAACCTTCAACGATGTGGTGGTGGATACCAACAATCGTTTGATTTCTACCGCATATCACTCCAATAGCGGCGGCATGACCGAAAGTGCGGGCAATGTCTGGCAAGCGAATGTGCCGTATTTACAGTCAATTTCGGATACATTTAGCGTTGGCGCTCGAAACTATGAATGGGAATTGAGCATCCCTACCAAGCAGTGGGTGGATTTTTTTGTAATGAAATTCGGTTCAAAATACTCGCAACCAGCCAATTTAGAGAAAATAACCAAATTTGAACAGCCCCATCGAATAGCCAAATGGGTTATCGACTCCGATACCATTTTGACAAAAGATATTCGCACGCATTTTAAACTTCGTTCTGCTTTTTTCTCGGTTTCATCCAAGGGAGACCATGTTTTGCTGAAAGGAAAGGGTTACGGACACGGTGTGGGATTGAGTCAGGAGGGCGCAATTGAAATGGTAAGACGCGGTTATAGCTACATGGAAATCCTGCAATTTTATTACAGAGACGTGAAGGTGGTGAAATATACGGATATAATTGATTTGTAAAAAGGCACATAAGGGGTTCAAAACACCCCATCCTAAAAGAATATTATAAATTTGCCTGATTATTAGTGTTTTATCCGATTTTTGATTTAAAGCAGATACTCTTCTTGTTTTAATTTTTTGCCCTGTTTTGGACTTTTTTTATCTAATCCCTTTCACCCCGAAAATACCCCACCTCTTCTCCCAATTCCACATACGGATAATCGCATTGTATTTTTTGTATTTTTTTCAGTTGTTCAGCCTGAAATCGCTTGCTTTCATCGGATAAGGCATTTTTCAGGCGGTGGTTTTTGGCGGTGGCAATCTCGTCTAACAAACCGTTCAATTGGATGGTTTCGGGATGGAAAAAACGGCGGGTGAAAGCATTCCAAATATAATCTATCGCCAGGGGGGTGGGATGTATCATGTCTTCGTTGTAGAAGCGGTAATCCCGCAAATCGTCCATCATGATTTCGTAGGCAGGGAAATAATCGCTGTTTTCCACCTGACGGAGCAATTCATGCACGGAGACAAGCAGTTGCGACTTGCTGAGGGCATTTTCCGTCAAATTGTTTTTGATGTACCGCACGGGACTCACCGTAAACAAAATGCGTATATTTTGATTGACATTTCTTACTTTTTCGATACTCTTTGCCAATGCTGAGACAATTTCTTTTGCACTAAGTAGTTGTTTTTCAAACTGTTTTTGCGGGACTTTATGGCAATTGGCAACCACCTTTCCCTTGTAAAAATAGGCAATGCTTGTGCCTAAGGTCAAAATCAGGAAATCGGCTTTTTGCAGGAAAGTTCTGCTTTCAGTCAATTTTTCGTTGATATTATCCAAGCAGATTGACTTGTCTGAATGCGAAAATTTTCCGTGATGAGAGAAGATAATCCATTCATTATTAAAGAAATGCAAATCATCTTCCTGAAAAAGAAAGGTGTCGGTCAATGTATCCAAACTTTGGGCGATAGATAGCGGGTTGAACAAAATCCCAAAAGGATTAACGTAGGTAGGAAATTTGTATTTCAGCAATTTTTCTCCTATATTTTCAGCGAAACAAGACCCCATAAGCAACAAGTTATGACGTTGATTAATAGTCTGTTCTGCTTTTTGAATCTGAATTTCTGTTCGGAAGGAATACATTTTTTGCTTATTTGTTTCTTCTTAGTTGATTGGGATTATCAATTGCCGTTTTCACCGTTTTTATTTTACTATTGTACCAAAAAGGCACTGGGGGAGAGAGTATTACAAATCCTGCTTCGGCACGTTGGGTCTCAAAATCTTCCAGATTGTTGACAAAAATAGATGTCTGCATTTCCACTTCGCTTTTCGGCTCAATGCTTGTAGGTGAAGGAGTTAAGGGGTAAGAACGGCAAGAAGTCCACGGCACACGCATAAAAAAGCGAATATCCTTCGTTTCGACCGCATACGGATAGGGATTTTTGATTTGAAGATGAAAATGCAAACTGTCTCCGTTGTAAATTGCTTCCGGCAAGGCATTTAATAAAATAATTTTCACTTTTTTCACCGAAAAGAAATTGGAATCTATCTGATAATTAAACACATAACCATTAGATAGTTTCATCGTTTTTGAAATATTGTTGGGATAAGATTCCACAACAACCGCCTTGTCTGTCCACTGCTCTTCGGTATTCCAAAACAGGTATTGATGCGCTCGGCAATAGATATTTGGATAGGCAATAGCCTCATTATCAGTATAAAAATTGTATTTGGAAGCCAACCCATAATTCCCGAAAAAGATAATGGGTTTCTCCCCGACTTCGGCAGCCAATTCGGTGCAAGCCGTTTTGTTGTTGAAAAATTCAGATTTTAAATGAAAATGATTGAAAATCAGTTCAACACGGAAAAACAACATCAAAATACCGGTGATAATACCCACCCAAAACACATATTTTTGGATTTTATGACGATGTACCGCAAAATGCCATACCAACGCCATCACGGCTAATACCACCACAATAAACCACTGCGGCTGCACAATGCCTTTTTTGCAAGAAATCAAAAAGAATAGAAAAAAGAAAATAGACATTCTCCATAAGATACTCATTTCAAGTGTTTTATTGTTCTTTGAAAATCCATTCCGAATAAAAATAGGAAACAAAAACGGATTGAATACGCCGACGAAACTAAGCAGATACAGCCATACAAACTCCCATTTGAAACTTGTATTTCTGCCGATTAGATGGTATTCAAACGAGACCCAATCGTGTGTGTATTGCCAATATAAGTGCGGCAACAGCAAGACAAAAGCCAAAATGGCAGCGAGGTAAATTCCTTTTTTCAGCAGTATTTTTGGGTAAGCTAAAACCGAAAAAATCACCACCAAAACGCCTGTATATTTGCTATATCCGATAGCGGCGATGGTTATTCCCATCCAAAGGATGTCCTGCCATCGGTGAGATTTGCAATATCGGATAAAGACATAAAGAAACAGGGTGGCAAACAGCATTAAAGGGGCATCGGGGACGGCAACCACTCCGTAAATATGCAGGATGGGCATGGCAAAAGCAACTGCAAAAAATAGCCACACGGATTTTCGCGTAGTGTCCGCAGGAGCGATAATTTTCCAAAGCAGG
>Ga0082212_10012053_pt1 | contig 10910 bp, 8 predicted proteins | sample TergutNt197P3_FD_71548 | JGI IMG/M metagenome (GOLD analysis project Ga0082212, IMG submission 71548) | Neocapritermes taracua P3 segment gut microbial communities from Petit-Saut dam, French Guiana - Nt197 P3 | ecosystem: Host-associated > Arthropoda: Insects > Digestive system > Gut ...
TATTTTCTTCTTCACAGCCATCACCTCGACAAAAATCAGGTTCGGTAGCCTGATTATACCACATTTCACGCAAAAAGCAACCACCAAATCGCTCACGGTGGTTTAGGCGGTCCCGCTGCGTTTGCGTCTATAGTATATGTATAGTCTTGAGGCGCACCGGTCATGCCTCCGGCCGGAGCATATCCACGATCCAGCGAGTGTCCGGCAGCGGGATGTCCGGGAAGCACACGTGGGTATGCGCGACGCCCTGCAAGGCGGAATGGATCAACCCGGCCAGCGCGGCGGGGTCGCCGCCGCGGATCACGCCGGACGCCTGCCCCGCGGCGATCAGCGGCTGGAAAAAGGCATAGTCCTCCACACTTTGCGCGGCGGCTTTGATCCCGTCTGTCAAACGCGTGCAGACCTTGGCCTGCACCACAAGCATGTAGTATTTGGCCGAACGCGGGAAGGTGCGGAACGAGTCCAAAATGACGCCGATCATTTGCTCGAAAATCTCCAGCGGGTTCAGGCGCGCGGGGTCGAACATCTCCGCCACCCCGGTCATGCCCTTTGTCAGCGACGTCAGCAGTTCGATGTACAGCTCGTCTTTGGACTTGAAATAATGGAACATCAGGCCCGGGCTGATCCCCAGCGCTTCCGCGATCTCTTTTGAGGTCGTCCCGTGGTATCCGTTGCGCACGAACAGGTCCAGCCCCGCGTCCAAAATTTGCTCCCTCCGCGCGTCTTTTTGCTCCTGCCGCGTCATGACGCCCTCTCCTCTACTCATTCATAAGTTCTTTCAGCGAAACGCCGCCGATCTTGCGGCTGTAGGCCGCGATCATCAGCTCATAGGCGATGATGAACAAGACCGGCGCGGCCAGCAGCGCCCAAATGTCCGCCGTCACCGGCACAGCCATGTCGGAGGTTTTCGCCGTCATGCCAAACAGAACGGTCAGGATGCCGTAGGCGTAGCCTGTTCCGATCAAAAACCCGATATAGGCCACCGGGCGGTATTTCCCCAAGATCGCGCGCCTGCGCTCGGCCCCGGAGTAACCATAGGCTTTCAGCATGGCGATATACTTCCGGTTGGCGTTCACGGCCACGCGCAGGGCGATCTGCAATGTCACAAGCCCGATCAGCGTGCCCAGCACGAAAAACATGGCCGACAGGGAACGGTAGGTTTCCTTCTGCGCCTGAAATTCATCGCGTATATCCTGAGCGGTGATGACGAACCGATGCCTCTGCGCGTCAAACGTGACCGCGTCGGCGGTGTAGACGCCGTTGCATCCGTTATGCTCCAGTATAGCATACTTTTCGGCGGTTTCAAAGCCGCAATAGACGGTCTCCCCAAACGCCGAGCGTTCAAAGGCCGCGATGGGCAGGGCCAGCGTCTCGCCGTCTCGTTTGAATGTGACAGCATCGCCTGGCGAGAGATCGTATCGGCGGCGCATCCAGTCATTCACAACAACGCCGTCCAGTGTATTCAGGTCTATTTCCGTCTTGGTATCGGCGTCCAACAGCCTGAACACATTGCCGCCGCTTTGGAACACCACCAACTCCCCGCGCGCGAGGTCGTCGCCCCCGACCGACAGGCCGCCGCGGACCGCCGCATAGGGAAGCTGACGCTCATTCCGCTCGATGTCCTGAGCCTCATGGAACCGCACGTTGCTTTGATAGCCCATGCCTTCAAGGCTACGCTCCAAGACCTTATCCGTCATGGAGGAAACCGCGAAGCCAAGCTGCAATTGATTGCCGAACGCCAGTCCCGCGAAGGCGACAAAAAACAGCAGCACAAGGTTGCCGCGCACCACAGCCGACGATAACTCTTTCAGGAACGGCCGCTCACTCTTACGGCGGCTGTAGCGCCTAGCCAGCAGACCGGCGCGGAGCGATACGCTTTCCCGGATCATCGCCAGCGGGGGGCGGCGGAGTTTCACGCGCGCCGTGGCAACGGCGACCGCCATAAACAGCAGCGGAAGCGCGGCGACGGACAGCGCAAGGATCGGCAGCGGAAACCCGCGCTGAATATCCGGCATATCCACGTTGGCGTTTATCAAGGCCCCAAAGCCCGGCTCCAGCAGAAAGGCCGCGATGAACCCCGGCACGCTTCCCAGCAAAACGGGGAGGCCAAACAGGGCGTACCGGCGGGCGATTTGGCCGTTATGATATCCCATCGCTTTCAAAATCCCCATGCTGGCTTGATTTTCGGCGATGTGGCGGGATATGTACATCACCAGGGCCACGCCGCTGGTCAGGCCCATGCTCAAGCCGCTCATCACGAAGATCATATTCCCCATGCTGGCTTTGCCCGCAAGCTGGGCCAGTAAGTCCTTGTTGTCGGCAAGCGCTTCCGCCGCCGCCCGGGCCAGTGAGAGATTCGCGTTATACAGGGCAAACAGGGCAGTGATGAACACCGTCATCAGGACCAGCGCGATCACCGAAACGGCGCGGAGGCTTTGCTTGATGCTTACCATTTCATCCCCTCCTACCACGCGATGTCCGCGACGGCGACCTGCCCGGCATTCTCATGGATGCGGACGATCTTGCCGCTGTTCATTTCAATGACCGTATGGGCCAGGCCGGTGATATTGGCGTTGTGCGTCACCATCACCAGGATAAAACCCAGCTTTTTCTGTAAGGTAAGCAAATAGCCGAGGATCTGCCGCCCGGTATCCTCGTCCAGCGCGCCGGTCGGCTCGTCGCAGAACAGAACGCCGGGCTTTTTGGCGATCGCCCGCGCGATCGAGACCCGCTGCTGCTGACCGCCCGAAAGCTGGCTGGGCAGACGTTTTTCCAGCCCCGTCAGGCCGACGCCCTCCAAAATGCCGGAAATCTCCCGATCCCCGGTCAGCGCCGCGCCCATGCGGACATTGGCTTGGACCGTCAGCGCCGGGAGCAGGTAGTAGGACTGGAACACATACGCGGTTTTGGCGCGGCGGAACTCCGTCAGCTTCCGGTCGCTGAGTCCGCAAAGCTCCGCCCCGTCATACCGGATACTGCCGGAGTCCACGCTCTCTAGGCCGGACATGGCGTTCAGCAGTGTGGATTTCCCCGAGCCGGACGGGCCAAGGATGACCGCGAACTCGCCGTCGCGAATGGTAAGGGACACCTGATTCAGCGCGTACAGTTTGCTTTCGCCGTTGGGGTAGGTCTTGACTAGGTTTGTGACTTCCAGCATTGCGATCCCCTTCCTTCATTGACTAACTAAATAATCAATCTAAGGCCAGCATATCATTGATTAAATGATTAGTCAATAGAATGTTCAAAAATTTTTGTGCCGGGGCAAAACAACAGGCGGCAACGGCGGCGCATAGCCGTCCCGTTGCCGCCTGTTGTATCCCTAACGGTTTTAATACTTCCCGTAACCGCCGCCATCAAGCGCTTCCCCGCGCGGCATGGCGATCGTGCTTTGCGGCGGTTTCGATATTCCCCGCCTGCCGTCTTTCAGTTTGAACTGCGCCACCAGGTCCTCCAGCGTGGCCGACTGCCCGCTCATTTCCTCGGCGGCGGCGGCGCTTTCCTCCGCCGTCGCGCTGTTCTGCTGGATCACCTTGGCTACCTGATTGATGCCGTTGTTGATCTGCGCGATCCCGGCGGATTGCTGTTCCGACGACGCGGCGATCTGGCCTACGATCTGAGTGCTTTCGTTGATGCCCGACACGATCTCGATCAGGCTGGCGGAGGTTTCGTCGGCGATGCGCGCGCCCAGCGCCGCCTTTTCGCCCGAGCTGACGATCAAGGCCCCCGTCTCCCGGGCCGCTTCCGCGCTCTTGGAGGCCAGGCTCCGCACTTCCTCGGCCACGACGGCAAAGCCCTTGCCGTGCTGTCCTGCCCGCGCCGCCTCCACGGCGGCGTTCAGGGCGAGGATGTTTGTTTGGAACGCGATATCGTCGATCACCTTGATGACCTTGCTGATGTTCTGGCTGGCCAGATTGATGTCCTTGACCGCGGCCATCATCTCGTCCATTTGGCGGCTTCCTTTTTCCGCTTTGCCTTTGATGGAGTGGGCCAGCGTGGCCGCCTGATTGGCCATCTCGGAATTCTGTTGGGTCTGGCCGGCGATCTGTGTGACCTCGGCGGACAGTTCCTCAATGGCGGACGCCTGCTCCGTCGAGCCTTGCGCCAGCACCTGCGCCCCGTCCGCGATCTGCCGGGAGCCCGTGGCGACCTGAATGGTCGACCGGTTGATCTCGCCGAACAGGCTATCGAGGTTGTCGACCATATGCTGAAGCGCGATGCCCATCACGTCTTTGTCGGACAGGAACTCGATCTGGGTGGTCAGGTCGCCCTTGGCGACGGCCTCCAGCTCCGCGGAGATGTGCGTGACATGCCGGATAAAGGAATCGGTGGCCGAAATCGTCTGCCCGATCTCGTCCCGATGCTGTCCAAAGGTCTCGATCGCTTGAAGTTCATCGGGCCGGAAGACGATATCCCCCGTGGAACCGGCCCTGCGCATATATTCGGTCAGCTTGACGACGGGTTTTGATATCAGCCCGGCTACCATGAACGCGATGGTGAACGCGAGTACCGCCGCGCCGGCGGCGATCACGACGACGAGAACGATCGTGGACCGCACCTTGTCCGTCGCCACTTCCTTCTCCGTCTCGGCCGTCTCATGGGCGGTATCCAGCAAGTCCTCCGTAAGGCTTCTCATCTGGTCGATGAGGGTCCGGCCGGAACCGATGGCGGCCAGCGTCGCGTGATGCGCGCCCAGCGACGCCGCCCTGGCCACGGGGTCACAGACACCGTTTTTGTATCGCTGGATCGCATCCCTAAGCCCGTCGGCCTGCTCGCTTCGCGCATCCTTGTCCTCGTGTGAGAGCTGGGGGTCGTCCCGGACAAGGTGAGCGTATGTATCCAACGTCTCCATGCACAGGTCATACGCCGTGGCCGCGTCAGCGACAAGCGTTTCGATCAGGTCCGGCTCGTCCAGCGGCGCGTACATCGACATCGAAGCCACGATCCGGCGGAGGTCGCGCACACCGCTCTGGACTTGCAGGATCTGGAATTCACGCTCTTTGGGGTAATCAAGGACGTATTTATTGGCGTCGTCGACGCGGACCAGTTCAATGACGGCCAGCAGCGAGAGTATCGCCATCAACGTGATCACCATCGAAAAGCTGACGATCATTTTCGTCCTGATCTTCAAGTTGCTGTACCATTTCATGTACAAGCGCCTCCTCAAATTCAGACGGCACGGCCTTGTCTGGATACGGTTCCGGGGCGATGAACTCTAGTGTCATTTTATCATGACGGCCCTGAGATGTCAATCGGCTGAACCGGTCACGTACTGGTCATAGATCAGGTACGTCCCGTCTTGGTCCGGGCGCAGGAACAGCGTAAAATCTATATAGTCGACAAAATCATCCTGACGCCCCTGGTGCATCACGAAATCAAACCGCACGCGGCAGGAGAACGCGCCGCCGGCCAGCGGTAAAAATTCGCCCGCAAACTCATCGGCAAACGAATACGACGAGAAAACCTGGTCATACCGCAGCCCCATATTCTCGATGATCCTGTACATGCGGCTGCCGGGCTCGTAGAATACGATCACTTCCTCATGCTCGGCCCGGTTCCGGGCGCGCCGGGAAAACGTCTTGACGGCCTCAAGCACATAGTCCCCGTGGCGCAGGCGCAGCTCCTCGCTGTATTGGACCGGTTCGGGCGCAGGCTCCGGTGTGGGTCTGGGCGTGGGGGTGGGCACAGGGGTCGGTGTAGGTTCCGGCGTGGGCTCGGGGGTCGGCGGAGGCGGCTCCGGCCTGTCGCGGCGGATCAGGTCGATGGTGTGCCCGGTATACAGCACATGGCCGTATTTGGACACCTTGCCGGACGGCACGAGCGTGAATCTGGCGATGTTCACATCCCCGGCCCTGACCATATAGACAAGCGCGTCGCCGCGCTCCTCGAACGCCGACGTGACCGGAAAAAACACCAGCCCGCCGCGGCTGGCGGCGCCGGAAAAGTATTCGGCGGCGTTCTCCGGGGTTTCGCCGTCCGCGAGCAGATACCCGCTCGTCCCGATCAGGGAGGCGAAATCCGGTTCCTTGAAATGATCCTCGAACACGCGCGTGGCCGCGTGGATCGGCTGGGCGGCCTCGTAATCCTTCAATTGCCCGGCAATGTACACATTCAGCAGCACGATAGCCGCCGCCGCGAGCGCGACAGCGGAGGACAGGATGATATAGAACAGCGGCAGTTTTTTAGTCTTCATTTGTTCTCACCGCGAAGTATGTCGGTATTTTGCGCACGTCCAAAAAGGTGCGCGTGTTGTTGATCAGCCCCATTTTCTGATATTTGTTCAGCGTGCCCACGTCGATCCCATATTTTTCATAATACCCCCGGTAGCACATCACGCTGGACGCGCCGCCGTCCAGCATGGCGGCGGTCACGGCGTCATAGTGAAGCATGGCGTTGATGATATCGTTGCGGTTCGCGCCCAAATACGCCGCGGTGCGCCCTTCCGTGACCATCAGGATCACCGTGCCGTCCGCGGTCTGGCCGATGGCCGTCCGCTGGGACAGCGACCGGTCCGCCTCGGAGTAGTAGGCGGTCACGGCGTCCTTTTCCGCGCGGATCAGGACGCTGTTGTTTTGGAAGCACACGCCGTCGCGGATGCCCAGCGCCTCCGCGCGCTGGGGCGTGAAATTTCTCTCGGCCACGAGGCGGTCGTTTCGGTCAAAGCCGATAAACGACAGCAAGCTCCCGTCTTCCCACACGCACTCGCCGCCGGAATAGGTCAGGCCCAGCGGCAGGCCGCCGGAGCCCAGCCCGACCGGGTCGTAAAAGCCGCCGCCGTTGATCAGCGCGATGATGCTTTCGTCCTCCATCACCTCATACGCCTTGACGCCGGGCGTCTCTTCGCTGAACTCCCCTTTGCATTTCGCGGTGAACACCCTGGACGGGTCTTTGACCAGCAGCACGTACGCCTTGAACGTCGGGCCCAGATAGGTGTCAAACAACATGCCGTCAATGGCGTCGTCCCACGGGTCCGGCTCCGGCGTGGGTCCCGGCGTCGGCTCCGGCTGCTGGGTCTGTTCGGGCACGTCTCCGTCTTCGGGCGGCGTCACGGCGGGCGCCGGGGATGGCGTGGGCCGCGGCGCGGGGGTCACGGGCAGCAAGTCCGCGATTTGGATCGTTTCGGCGTATATATCCTCGCTGGCGTCCACGATCTGCTGAATGAACGCGTCGTCAAAAAACAGGCCGGGTATCCAGCGGGTCGCGCTGGCCTGCTTGGCGGCCAGGATCAAGATATCCCGCACCGTCGGGCTGGGCCCGTGCGCGACAGCGTACAATGTGGCGTACAGCGACACCACGGCAAACACCACGCTGACGAGTACGGCAAGACCTATGCGGCGGAATACTTTGCCCATCTGTTCCACGACCTCGCTCCAAGTTTCGGCAGGATACGACAATTTTAATATACCCCGGCGCAAAAGTAAAGCGGCGCTCCGCGATTGTTACCACTTGACATTTATTCGTTTAGATGAAACAATGAGGATAATGCCAGTGTATACCCCGCGCCCGTTTTTATCAGAGGATAAATATGCCGTTTTTGCAGGCGCGCTGTCCATAACTGAACATAGGGGTGTGTCCAATGCCCAACAAGGTGACGCGGTACTTTTTCCCGGTGGGCCACGGCGCGTTTTATATGGAAGACATCGACGGTTATAAGTATGTGTTCGACTGCGGCTCTATGCGGTCGCCCTCCGTCGCGGAGAGCCGCATCAACCACTACCTGGCCCCGAATATGGCCATCGAGGCCGTGTTTATCAGCCATTGGCACAGCCACCAGATCAACGGCTTGGAACGCCTGCTGGAATGGTGTCAGGTCAAGCGGGTCTTCCTGCCGCTGCTGAGCCCGGAAGAGCGGTTGGTGCTGGCGTCGGCGAATATCCGCACCTTTGAGCGGGAGCTGATCCTGAACCCCGAAAAAACGATCGCCTTCCTCCATCCCGATACCAAGGTCACTTACATCACCGGTCTTTCCCCCGGCGACTTGGATAAGCCCAGCCTCTTTCAGCCCGACCCGCACAAGATCATCCCGATCGACGAGATCGGCCCCGATCAGAAACTGAACCCCTGCGTCGCGGTCAGGGCCAAGAATTATCCAGATTGGATGTTTTTGCCGTACATACTGCCCGGCCATTTGCTCCGCGACCGCTTTCAGGCCGCGGTCCGCGACCTATTGGGCAAGCGGCACATAGACCCGGCGGGCCTGACGGAACGCGACTGGCCCGCGCTGCTGTCGGACAGACACATCCGCGCCGAGCTGCAGCGGGTATACCGGGACTCGGCCATGGAGCTGCACGTGACCAGCACGGTCGTTTACTCCGGGCCCATATCGGCCGGCACGCGCAAATGGGGCGCGCTGTACTTGAGCGGCTTCCACGCCTCGGACGAAAACTGGGAATGCCTTGCTTTGCAGTTCCGCCAATATTTTTCCAATTTGAGCGTACTGACCGTGCCGAACCACGGCTCGAAGCTGAATTTCAACGCGAACATCGCGCATCTGGACTGCGACAAGATCATATCGGCCAAGCCCAACACACCGCAGCTGCTCGACCTGCCCCACGCCGACGTCGTACTCGCGCTGAAACGGGGCAACGGCAATTACTATATCTGCTCTATGAAGAGCGGCAAACGGTATACCTATCAAAGGGGGAAGCGCGGGTCTGTGAAGGACGTGCGTTATTACCGTAAGGAGATATAGGGTGTCAGAGAAGTTATCACCTCGTTGTTGCAAGGAGCCTAATGGCCGGAGTGGAATTATAGGACTTACAAAACCCCTTGCAAATCAAAAAATTTGGTGTTGACAATCGAATTGCGCCGTGTTACAATACACGGGCATATGTGGGGGATAGCTCAGCTGGGAGAGCGGGCTGGTTGGAAAACACTCACGAAACGGACACCCGGATGAATGGCACGGAAAATTGAATAGGACTTGATTGCATGGGGGTATAGCTCAGCTGGGAGAGCGGGCTGGTCGGTTACACAGCCCCGAAAAACGGACAGGCGCATCAATGGCATTCAAAACCAAGTTCCACCGCATGACTGGCACACTAAAATTGAATAACGCAACAATAGCATGGGGGTATAGCTCAGCTGGGAGGGCGACCCAATCGGTAACACACCCCCAACAGCAAGAGGGCAAGCAAATCAGAAACGTAAAAATTGAATACCAGCAAAAAAGGAAAAACATGGGGGATTAGCTCAGCTGGGAGAGCGCTTGAATGGCATTCAAGAGGTCAAGTGGGTTTTTCCATGCGAGGAAACAAACGAAAAGGTTGCGAAAACACCTTAGAATTGCATAAACGTGGGGGTATAGCTCAGCTGGGAGAGCGCCTGAATGGCATTCAGGAGGTCAGCGGTTCGATCCCGCTTATCTCCACCACCTAACCGTTGTAGCTCTAGGGTTGCGGCGGTTTTTCGTGTCTTTTGATGGAAAATCTGCATCACACTTTGCGTCACACATTTAGATTGAAAGTATGGAGGCCAAGCGTTCAGCGACAACCTTTTTAGATTCATAATCCAAGTGAGTGTACACGTTCGCCGCCGTCTTTATGTCGGCGTGGCCTAACCAGTCCGCAATCTCTTTAAGGTTACAACCCGCCTTTAGCATGTAGGACGCGCACGAGTGCCTTGTGTCATGCAGTCTTATGTTTGGCAGACCGTGCTTCTCCAATAGACGCTTAAACGCTTTCGAGAGGTAATCACACCGTATAGGGCGGCCATCAGCCCAACGCAATATGTATTCCGTGTCATGGTAGGCTTGTCCCAACAGTAGCTTTTCCTGTGCTTGCTGTGCGCGTAATCGCAAGAGATACGGTTTTACAACGTGATTTAGGGTCAATGTCCGATTGCTGGATTTATTCTTTGTGCCGTCCCGGGCAATCGTTGTTTTGAACTTGGTTACAGTGTGCTGTACTGTCAGCGTGTTTTGCTCAAAGTCTATCGCGCTCCACTTCATCCCGGCGATTTCAGACCGCCGCAATCCGTACATCATCCCTAATATTACGGCGGGTTCTATCGGGGTGTCTTTTGCGGCTTCAAGTAGAGCGTTGCCTTGCTCGACGGTTAAGAAACTGCCTGTAAACTTTTCAACCTTTGGGAGTGTTACCTTGTCAGCCGGATTGCTTGCTATAAGGTCATGCTTTAAGGCTTTCCGTATTGTTTGATTGATAACAACATGGTGTTTCTTCAATGAGTTAGCCGACAGCGTTTTTTCTTTGAGCGTGTAGTATTTTTGAATATGCTGATAGTTTAGGTCTTTAAGGGTAACGTCCAGCCTGTTAAAGAATGGGTAGATATGTAGATTTACATAGGATTGATACGATTCGTAGGTAATCTGCTCTATCCCCGGTCTTGCTTCTTCTAACCAGACTTTGACGTACTCACAGAAAAGCATATCCGGCCTATTGACCGTGATGTGATTGCGCTCATATTCGGTCAGCGTTTCCCTTAATGCCTGTTCTGCCTTGCGCTTGTTACCGGGGACGGCCTCTAGGTGGAGGTTGATAACTTTTTGCCTGCGCTTGCCGGATTCATCTTTGAGGTTTAATACGGCGTAATATTTACCTTTATCAGACCGTAGGCTTCCAGTCATTGCAACCTCCCCTTTCAGAAGTATTTGGATAAACCTACCGTCAGTTATTTACGGTCACTATTATGTTTTCGCTTAAAAACACTATAACAGATTGCTTCGGGATTATGTATTTTTTTCCAATTCGCACATGGCGGATTTGATTGTTTTTCAACAGAGCATACGCGCTTGATTTTCCTATGGTTAGCATTTCCATCAGGTTTTCAACCGATATTATATCGGGATAGTGTTCAAACATTTTCCTCACCACAATAAAAGATTTGGGACCTTTTTAATGGTGGGACCTTTTGAGTTTCAAATTTGAGGCTAGAGACTTCATCAGCAATCAAGT
>Ga0082212_10008696_pt2 | contig 10909 bp, 7 predicted proteins | sample TergutNt197P3_FD_71548 | JGI IMG/M metagenome (GOLD analysis project Ga0082212, IMG submission 71548) | Neocapritermes taracua P3 segment gut microbial communities from Petit-Saut dam, French Guiana - Nt197 P3 | ecosystem: Host-associated > Arthropoda: Insects > Digestive system > Gut ...
AGGTCATAGAGTAGTCGTAACGAAAGTTATAGAGTAGGAATACCTGCCCCGCGCGGGCAGCGCGAATATTGAAACACAAAGAGAGCCGGAGTCGCGAAACCGGCTCTCTTTTTACGATTAAGACAATATGATAAAATAAGGAAACCTATGGAAGCGCTGGTTTAATCAGTATTTCCCTAAAAGAAAGGAACGAGCGAAATGGAAAAAATGTTCTATAAGATGACGATCGCGGGATACGAACGGGAGCTTCCTCTTTGCGAGCTAAACGATGATCTATATATCGCCGCGTTCGTTATTTTCGGTGATCCCGAACTGACGGTCGCGTCCGCGAGCGCCCTTCTGAAAAAAGCCCCGGACTACGATTATCTGATTTCCGCCGAGGCGAAAGGAATACCGCTCGTACACGAAATGGCAAGGCAGCGCGGCGATAAAAAATACTTCCTCGCCCGGAAGTCGCCGAAGCTGTATATGACGGGCGTGTTCGGGGTAGAGGTCGATTCCATCACCACATCCGGTTTGCAGAAGCTCTACCTTGACACGATGGACGCGGATATGATGAGGGGCAAGCGCATACTCATCGTTGACGACGTCATTTCGACCGGCAATTCACTGACGGCGATCGAACGCCTTGTGCAGGCCGCGGGCGGTACGATCGTAGGCTGCATGGCCATACTCGCGGAGGGCGACGCCATTGCCCGCAAGGATATCATCTACCTCGAAAAGCTGCCGCTTTTTGAACCGGACGGAACGCCGATCTGGTGAACAAATATTAAACCGGGAAACATGTATCAGACCGTGCGGAAAAGCGAACAGGAAGCGCGGAAGAAAGGAGAATCAGGAAAATAAGATGAGCAATACTTTGAATACAGGAGCGGAAAAGCATCCGACCGCGACCCCTACCCCCCAAAACGAGGCTGTGCTTGGTGATTTCGCCAAGACGGTACTCATGCCCGGAGACCCGTTAAGGTCAAAAATGATAGCTGAAAACTTTCTCGAGGACGCGAAACTCGTCAACAATGTACGCGGCATCCAGGGCTATACCGGCACATATAAGGGGATACCTGTTTCCGTGATGGGGTCGGGAATGGGCATGCCGTCAATAGGCATCTATTCGTATGAACTCTTTAATTTTTATGACGTCGATCATATCATCCGCGTGGGCTCGGCCGGCGCCATCGATATCAACATGAAGGTCCGCGGGATCGTGGCAGGGATCGCGGCGTCGACAAATTCAGAATTCGCGATGAGCCAGTTCGGGATCAACGGCCATTTATCGGCGTCCGCAAGTTATCGAATACTCGAGACAGCGGTGGGCGTCGCCCGCGGCCTGAATATAGATATGACCGTAGGCAACCTGTATAGCACAGACTTGTTTTACGACGCGTCAGGCGCCGCCGTTGAATGGGGCAAGCTTGGGCATCTCGCGGTCGAGATGGAGGCTTACGGGCTATACACTGTGGCTATGCAGTCCGGAAAAGAGGCGCTCGCGATTTGTACGATTTCGGATCATGTATTGACGGGCGAGGCCCTTGACGCGCTGGCCCGCCAGAATACTTTCACGGAAATGGTGGAAATCGCGATGGAAACCGCGATCAAACTGTGATTTTCCGCGCGGCGGATGAAAATGATCGCTTCAAAAGACAATCCCGCTATGAAAGCGGCGCGCAAGCTGTATGAGCGCAAGGGGAGGGAGCAAGCGGGAGCTGTACTTGTTGAAGGGCGAAAGCTGATATCGGAAGCCCTCTCAGCGGGCTTTACGGTGGAGAATCTTTTTATTAACGCCAGCGCCCTGGCGAGCGGGGAAGTTTCGGAGGGCGAGTGGACGGAGTGGCCGGGTTGGTTCACGGACACGGCGGCCGCGGTGGGCGCGGCGAACACGGCGGGCGCGAAAGAAACCGTCCTGGAGGAAAAGCTTTTTCGCGATTTGGCGCGGACAGAATCGCCGCAGCCATATATGGCGGTGATCCGCAAGCCCGCTGCCACCGCAGGTCAAAAAAGCGCGGCGGAGCGTGTTCTCATTCTTGACCGCGTCGGCGATCCGGGCAATGCCGGGACGATGATCAGGACCGCTTTGGCGGCCGGGATGGACGAGGTCTGGTGCGTGAATGGGACGGCGGACGCGTTTTCTGATAAAGTAATAAGGGCGTCGGCCGGAACGGTTTTCCACACGAAGCTCAGGGAAAGGCTTTCCGTTGAAGAGTGTTTGGGCCTGGCGCGGTCCGGCGGTATGAGACTGATCGTATGCGACATCCGCGGAGAGAATATATACAGTGTAGACATGGCCGGCAGAGTGGCGATCGTGGTCGGGAGCGAAGCGGGCGGGCCGCGGAAAGCGTTTCTGGACGCGGCGGACGCTATCGCGGAGATACCGATGGGGGAAAAAACCGAGTCGCTGAACGCGGCGGTCGCGGCCGCGATAGTGATGTATGAGATAAAAAGGCGGAGTGACCGGGCGAGCGAATGAAGAGCCGGACCCGGCGTACCGGCACAGGTGTGAAAATAGGAGGCTGCATTGAGAACGGCGGAAGAAATTTTTGAAGAAGCGAAAGAATTGATAAAAAACGCGAATATCCCGGCGATTGTTGAAGATCTCCGTGTTCGTTATCTTGGCAAAAAGGGGGAAGTGACGGCGCTGCTCAAATCAATGGGCTCGCTCGCGCCGGAGGACCGCAAAGATTTCGGCATGAAAATCAACAAGCTCAAGCAGGATGTCGAGGCTTTCATAGAAACAAAACAGAGGGAACTCGCCGCCGCAGGGCAACAGCTCCGCTTTTCGGCGGAAAAAATCGACGTCAGTGAACCGGGCAGAATAAACAAACCCGGTACGAAGCACCTGATTACACAAACAATTGACGAAATCTGCGCGGTATTCCTGAACCTCGGTTATTCCGTCGTGGAAGGCCCCGAGGTAGAAACGGTCTTCAACAATTTCGACGCGCTCAACGCGGCGCCGAACCACCCCTCGCGCGATATGACCGATACTTTTTATATTACCGAAAACACCTTGCTTAGAACGCAAACGTCGCCTGTCCAGGTGCGTATTCTGCGGGAGCAGACGCCGCCTATCAAGGTCATCTCGCCCGGGCGGTGTTTCCGGACGGACACGCCGGACGCGACGCACTCCCCGATGTTCCACCAAGTCGAGGGCCTGCTCGTCGATGAGGGCGTGACGATGGCGGACCTGAAAGGGACGCTCGACCTGTTTGCCCGGAGGGTATTCGGAAGCGGCGTCAGGACGAGATTCCGGCCGCACTTTTTCCCATTTACCGAACCCTCGGCGGAGATGGATATGAGCTGCTTTCTTTGCGGCGGCGATGACTCGTCGTGCCGGGTCTGCCATGGCGCGGGGTGGATAGAGATACTCGGATGCGGCATGGTGCATCCCAATGTACTGAAGGTCGGCAAGCTCGATACCGACCGCTATACGGGTTTCGCGTTCGGCATGGGGGTGGAGCGCGTCGCGATGCTGAAGCATGGCGTTGATGACATCAGGTTGTTTTACGAAAACGACATTCGCTTTATAGGGCAGTTCAACTAAGCCTTCGGGGCGATGGATATGAGTTAATAGACAGATTTATCGAAATGTATTATTTAGCAGAGGAAAAGAAATGTTAGTACCTGTAAATTGGTTGGAAGAATATGTGCCCGCGGGTTCGGTGAAAGATAGCGCGGTGGAGCTGGCGGAAAAGATGGCGCTGAGCGGATCGAACGTCGAGACGGTCAAAACCTATGGCGACGGCTCTGTCACCGGTGTGGTCCTAGGGCGGCTGACGGAAGTCAGGCCTCATCCGGATTCGGATCATTTGCTGCTTACTTTGGCGGATATCGGCGCGGGTGAAGATATACAGATTGTAACGGGCGCGCCCAATGTAAGCGCCGGTGATTTCGTGCCGGTCGCGGTGGACGGCGCCGCGCTGCCCGGCGGGGTCCGGATAAAAAAGACAAAGATGCGGGGTGAGATTTCGGACGGGATGCTTTGCTCCGCTCAGGAATTGGGGTTTGACGATAAGGTAGTGCCGCTCGCCTGCAGGGACGGGATATGGATACTGCCATCGGAAGTCAGGCGGGCCGAGTGGCTAGGTAATGATATTTTTGATGTACTCGGCTTGGTGAACGCGGCGGTGATTGAGTTTGAAATCACACCAAACAGACCGGACTGTCTCGCGGTCTACGGTATCGCCGCCGAGTACGCGGCGGTATATGATGTCCGGCTTAAGCAGGTGGATACCCTTGATCCCGAAGCCGCGGACGCAGGATACCCTCCGGGCAATCGGGCAGAAGATCATATGCGGATAAACATCGCGAGGCCGGAACTATGCTCGCGCTATATAGCCCGCGTCGCGGAAGGCGTCGTTATCAAAGAAAGCCCCTGGTGGCTTCAGAAAAAACTCATGCTCGCCGGTATGCGGCCGATAAATAATATCGTTGATATCACCAACTATGTTATGCTCGAGCTGGGGCACCCGATTCACGCGTTTGATATACGCGAGGTCGCGGGCGGCGAGATAAATGTGGACACAGCCGCGCCCGGCGAAGTTTTCACAACGCTGGATGGGACGGAGCGCGCTTTATGGGAAGATACCCTGATGATAAAAGACGGCGAGTCAAGCATTGCCATCGCCGGTGTCATGGGCGGGCTCGACTCAGAAATAACAGAGGACACAAAGACTATCCTTATCGAAGCCGCGAGCTTCTCCCCGGATAGCGTACGGAGGACTTCGAAGAAACTCGGTATCAGGACAGAGGCGTCCGCCCGTTTTGAAAAAGGCGTGCCCGCGGAATTGTCGAAAACCGCAGTGGACAGGGTATGTCAATTGATAATGGAAACAGGGGCGGGGACGGTTCTCTCCGGTATTTTGGACTGCTATCCCGTGTCGCGGGAGCAAGAGACGATCGAGGTGCGGCCGGATCGAGTCAACGCAATTCTCGGGATCGCGCTTTCGGCCCATGAGATGGAGCTGATACTCAAGAGGCTTGGGCTCGCGGCAGTCATCAGCGATGGCGGGACCTTGAGTGTAAGACCGCCTGTCACCAGGCTCGATCTGCTTGAAGAAATCGACATCGTTGAGGAGGTCGCCCGCATTTACGGGTATGACAAGCTGGAATCAACGATACACGCGGACAACGCGGAGGCGGGGTTCTCAAAAAGCTGGGCCCTGCGAGGGGTTACGCGGGATTTGCTTACAGGATTCGGGCTGTCGGAAATACAGACATATAGCTTTGTATCGCCTTCCGGAGTCTCACGGATCGACGCGGAAGACTATGCCGGTGAAAGCTCGTTTGTGAAATTGATCAATCCGCTCGGCGAGGAAAACAGCGTGATGCGTACGACCCTCTTGCCGGAGCTGCTAGAAGCGCTTGCCCGCAATTACAACCATTCGGCAAAGGATTGCCGGCTCTTTGAAATCGGCAATACATTCGAGAACGATATAAATGAAGAGGGCTTACCGACCGAAGCGCTGTCACTGTGCGCCGGCGTCTATGGGGAGGGCGCGGACTTCTTCTTTATGAAAGGTCTCGTGGAGGAGGTTTTCAGCAAATTCGGGATCGGAAAGGCTGTGCTTGAGCCCGTTTCGGGCGTGCCGACTTTTCATCCGGGCCGCTGCGCCGCCATCGTTTTGGGCAGGGACGGGGCTTTTGATCAACCGGGTGAAACCATCGGCATTATCGGCGAAATCCATCCCGACGTGGCTGATCGCTACGGGCTTCAGGAACGTGTTTGCTGTTTCAATATGGACTTCGACTTGCTGGTAAAGGCCGCCGACACCCACCGCGTTTATACCGCGCTCCCCAGGTATCCGGCTGTACTTCGCGATATTTCGCTTGTCGTAGCGGATGAAACCCCTGTCGGTGAATTACTTGAAATAATCAGACAGCGCGGAGGAAAAATTCTGGAAGACGCCGCGCTCTTTGACGTATACCGCGGCAAGCAGGTGCCCGAGGGTATGAAAAGCCTCGCGTTCGGGCTGAAGTTCCGAAACCGGGAGAAAACGCTCACGGATGAAGAGGCGCAGAAGGCGCTTGCGAAGATCATCAACGGGCTGGAAAACGTGGGGGCAAAACTCAGAGATATCTGACTCGGATATTTCTGATGGACAGGAAAAACACGCGATGTGATACAATTATCGCGGCACCGGTTACACTATTTGTTTAATTAGCGGAACGGGAACGCGAAGGCGAAGCTGTTAATGTGGAGGTTTTGAGATGGCGGGTAATAGAGATGTTAAGGAAGCCAGCAAAGTCAAAGTAACGATATATGGGCAGGAGTACACATTTTCGTCAGTGAAGTCACGCGAGAGGGTGATTGCTGTCGCCAACCATGTAGACGAGGTGATAAAGGGGCTGGCTGATCAGGGCGCCGATGGTTCTGTCGCGAGGCTCTCTATGCTCGCGGCTATCAATATCGCGGATGAGCTTTTTGCCGAAAAAGAGGGCCAGACCGTTACAGAACGTGAAAAAGAGCAACTCGGGAAGGATATAGCGCACTTCCAGCAGTTATGGGAAGAAGCAAAACGCAGCCATTTGCAATACAAAGAAGATGTGAAAGCGATACAGGTACAAAAAGATGGCCTGCAGGAAAAATTAAATGAAAAATCTATTGAAGTCGACAACCTCATCCGGGACGCGGAAGAAAAAAACAATATAGTCAAGCGGCTCGAAAAAGAGGTTGAAAACAGCAAGGAAAAGCTCCGCAATGTGAGTTCGCGAAGTGAAGAAGGCACCGAACTGATTCGTGAGCTTGAAGAGAGGATTAAAGAGCTGGAAGGGAACTATTTTGAGCTCCAAATGGAAAACATACAGATGAAAGGCGATCTTGAACACCACAGAAATAACCCTTGAGTACGATAAAGTGCTGGAAATGCTGGCGGAACGGGCGGTCGGCGAGCTTGCCCGGGAAGCATGCCGGAAGCTGGAGCCCTCGGTCGACCAAAGCTCGTTAAAGCGAATGAGGACGGAAACCGACGACGCGGTTTCCGTCTGTTTACGCAAGGGGACGCCGCCGTTTTCGAATATACCGGACAATAAAGGGATATTATCATACGCGGAAAAGGGCGGGTCGCTGACGCCGGGACAACTGAAGTCTGTCGCGTGGGCATTGGGCTCGGCGAAGTCGATCCGAAAGTTTTTGACATCCGATATACCTGAAGATGTGGCTTATATACGCGGATTGGCAGACACCCTTGTCCCGTTGGAAGGCCTGGAAAGGCGGATCACGGACGCTATTGTCTCGGATACGGAGCTGGCGGACGGGGCGAGCACCGAACTCAGAAGGCTTCGCCGCGCTATAGAGCGTCAAAACGAAAAAATACGGGGCAGCCTGGCGCGTTTTATCACGGGCAGGGACTATGAAGATATTTTGATGGACAAGGTCATCACGATGCGAAACGGGCGTTTTGTCTTACCGGTAAAGCAGGAACAAGCCGCCCGGTTTCAAGGCATAGTGCACGACCGGAGCAAGGGCGGCGCGACTGTCTTTATTGAACCGCAAATCATCGTCGATATGAATAATGGCCTGCGGAAACTCGAGCTTGAGGAACAGGCCGAGATAGACCGTATACTCGCGGAAATCTCAGCGGAAGCCGGTATGTCCGCGGAGGTGATCCGGGAAAACCAGGAAGGGCTTGTCCGGTTGGATTTTATATTCGCGAAAGCCAATCTTTCACTGGACATGAAAGCCTGCCCGGTTTCATTATCCGCGGACCGGATGATCGATATCGAAAACGCGAGGAACCCGCTGATTGCGGCCGACGACGTCGTTCCCGTCAGTATACGGTTTGGGGAAGAGGATCGCCTGTTGGTAATTACCGGGCCCAATACAGGCGGCAAGACCGTGACGCTGAAAACGATAGGGCTATTCCTCCTGATGGCGCACTCGGGCCTGCATGTGCCGGCGTCGCGCGCGTCGCTCCCGCTCGCTGATTGCGTTTTCGCGGATATCGGCGACGAGCAGAGCATTGAGCAAAGCCTTTCAACCTTTTCGTCCCATATGAAGCGGATAGTTGAAATTTTGAAATCGGCTTCGGCAGACAGTGTCGTTTTGCTCGATGAGCTGGGCGCGGGTACTGACCCGATGGAAGGCGCCGCGCTTGCTATAGCGATTCTGGAGACCCTGCGCGCGCGCGGCTGCCTGGTGATGGCGACGACGCATTATACGGAACTGAAGAAATACGCGATCGGTACGGAAGGCGTAGGGAACGCCTCAATGGAGTTTGACCTCGCGACTCTGTCGCCCGCATATCGCCTGAATATGGGGAATCCGGGTCGCTCGAACGCCTTTGAGATCGCGTCGAGGCTTGGAATCGACAAGGAAATAGTAGCGAGGGCAAGAGACCTTCTGGACGCGGAAACGCTTTATTTTGACGATGTGATGGAACAGATAGAGCTCGACCGCGCGGACGCGGCGAAGTATTTGGCGGAAGCTAAACTATCCGAAAAAGAGGCGCTCATCCTCTTGGCCGACGCGGACTCGAAATCGGAGAAAATCGAACGGGATAGGGATAGTATTTTAACGAAGGCAAGGGAACAGGCAGAGAACCTGCTTGCTGAGGTCTCGGAAGAGGCGGACGCTGTGAGGGAGGAATTGAAAGAGCTCATCCGGGAGGCAAGGAGTAGAGGCGTCGCTGACGGGGCAAGCAATATACCAGCGGGAAGGCCGGCGGAAGCCAAAGACGCGGCCGCGGGGCCGGTCGACGCGGGCGACGCGCTGCGGCGTGCGGACGAGAGCAGAAAGCGTTTGCGGGAAAACGCGAACGCGGCGAAGACAAAAAAAGCGAGTGCCGGAAGAAAAAAAGAAAACCGCCTTTCTTTACCTTCTTTGGCATCCCCCCTGGCTCCGGGGGATATCGTGGCGCTGTCCGGGTCAAATACGACAGGCGAAGTATTGACCATGCCGGATGAGCGCGGGCGCGTGATGGTGCGCGCGGGTTCGGTGAAACTGTCTCTCCCGGCTGATGAGCTTGTCAAGCAGGACGCGGAGTCCAAAAAGGCGGGTTCGTCCGGGCACAGGTATGCTAAAATAGTCGTGTCGAAAATGGGCGCTACTAAACCGTCGATAGACCTCCACGGCAAGAATCTGGATGAAGCGGAGATGATGGTTGAAAAGTATTTGGACGACGCCATTCTCGCGAGGATGCACGAGGTCGTCATATGCCACGGGCGCGGTTCGGGTGTGTTGCGCAGCGGCATCCGCAAGATGCTCAAAAAGAACAAGCATGTCGCGGGATTCCGTGACGGGGGCTTTGACGAAGGCGGCGACGGTGTGACGGTAGTCACTTTGGGGAATTGAGAATTGAAGGACTATAAGCGACTGGTTTCATCATGGATTTCGGGACTCGAAATCGTAAAAGCGGCAGGGCTGAACGAGGCGGATGTATACGCGTTGATTGAAAAGCCAAAAGACGCGGCGCATGGCGAATATGCTTTTCCGTGTTTCAGACTGGCAAAGGCGCTCGGTAAGGCGCCTCAGGCCATCGCAGCGGAAGCGGCGGCGGAGCTTAAGGAACCGTCCCCACTGTGTCCCCGGGCATATGGGCCGTACCTGAACTTCTTTATAGACCGCGCCATATATTGCGAAGATATTATTACCGACGTTCTGTCCAAAGGCGCGCGCTTCGGCGGTTCGGATATCGGCAAAGGCAAGCGTATGCTCGTTGAGTTTTCATCCCCCAATATCGCCAAGCCATTCCATATCGGGCATATACGCAGCACGGTACAGGGCAACGCGCTCGCCAATATACTCGCTTTCCTTGGTTACGAGGTTTCGCGGCTCAACCATCTCGGCGACTATGGCACTCAATTCGGCAAACTTATCGTCGCCTACAGGCGATTCGGCAGCAAGGCTGAAGTCGAGGCCGCGCCGATCCCGACATTACTTAAATATTATGTGGAATTTCACGAGAAGGCGGCGGATGACCCTTCGCTCGACGAGGAGGCCCGGGCGGCTTTCGCGGCGCTCGAGCGCGGGGAAAAAGATGAAAAAACTCTCTGGGAGTGGTTCCGTGAGGAGAGTCTGAAGGAGTTTACAGCCGTATATGATGTAATGGGAATCAAATTCGATTCCTATGACGGAGAGAGTTTCTTTTCGGATAAGATGGATCGTTTTACGGAAGAGCTTGAGAAAGACGGCCTGCTTTTAGAATCGGATGGCGCGTATATCGTCGACCTCGAAGAATATGGCCTGGGCAAAGCGCTTATCAAAAAGAGCGATGGCTCAACTCTCTATATCACCCGGGATATAGCGGCCGCCGTCTATCGCAAAGAACACTATGATTTCTATAAAAATATATATGTAGTCGCTTCTCAGCAGGATCTGCACTTCAAACAATGGATCAAAATTCTCGAACTGATGGGGTATGAATGGGCGGGCGATTGTGTGCATGTCCCGTTCGGCCTTGTACGGCTCGCGGACGGCGCCATGAAGACGAGGACCGGCAATGTCGTTTTCCTTGAGGACGTCCTGAGCCAGGCTGTCGAAAAAACGAGGGCGATAGTGGAGGAAAAAGGAATAGTCACAGACGATATCGATAAGACGGCCAGACAAATCGGAATAGGAGCTGTAGTCTTTCAGGAGCTCTTTGGCAACCGTATCAAGGACTATGTATTTGATTGGGAGAAGGTACTCAACTTTGAGGGAGAGACCGGCCCGTACGCTCAGTACAGCTTCGCGAGGGCGGCGAGCGTGCTGAGGAAGGCCGAAGAGATGGAGATAGACACACGGCCCGAAGCATTGCTCGGCTCGCTCATGGCGCGTGGCGCGGAGGCTGCCCCTCAGGCGGCGGTAGCTCCGTCTCCAGTCTTCGCGGTTGCGGCTTCGGAGCCGGTATTTTCGCTCGCGAAACTGATCGGTGAGCTGCCGGACGTGGTGACCGAGGCCGCGGAAAAATACGAGCCTTCATTGCTGACCAGGCAT
>Ga0082212_10012054_pt1 | contig 10909 bp, 8 predicted proteins | sample TergutNt197P3_FD_71548 | JGI IMG/M metagenome (GOLD analysis project Ga0082212, IMG submission 71548) | Neocapritermes taracua P3 segment gut microbial communities from Petit-Saut dam, French Guiana - Nt197 P3 | ecosystem: Host-associated > Arthropoda: Insects > Digestive system > Gut ...
GCATACCCGTAAAAATTCGCACTGATTCGATTTTTCGTCTGTATATTTTATGATTTCTTCTTTTAACGGCATAGTACAGTTAAATCCCGAGAAACCCTCTGATTTTAAACGCCCGACTGTATTTTTTAACTGCGGTTTGTCTGTATCTATTTTAGTATAATTTATTTCAAGCCCGCAGCCTTCGGCGAAAATTTTATGAATCTCCGGCGATAAACTGTGTTCAATAGGCGTTCCCAGAAGAGCGAACTTATATTTTTCCGCCATACTTTTTCTTTAATCTCCTGTAATATCTTTTTATAAACGGCTTTTCCATAAATCTCTTGAACTTAAAAAATAAAGTCTCGACAGGTTCTATCGGGGTTACAAGTATAGCCATGATTTTTGCTTTTTTCGCGGCGGCGACGTCAGTGAAAAGCTGGTCGCCGATTAATACCGCGTTCTGTCCGGATATTTCCATGACTTTCAACGCTTCTTTTATATATCTTGTAAACGGTTTTTTTGCGTCCGGAAAAGAAAAATATTTAAATTCGCCGTTAAATATATCCACTCTTTCTTTGCTGTTGTTTGAAACAAAACATATACTAAACCCCGCGCTTTTTAATCTATCCATAAGTTCATTGACGTTTTCCGTGGGTTTCTCCTGTTTATATGAAACAAGCGTATTATCTATATCAAATATAATACCGTTTATATTTTTTTCTCTCAGCGAATCAAAATCAATATCGTAAACGCTTTTATATATAATATCGGGCATTAAATAACCGAGCATTATAAAACCTCAAAAGAATTGCGCTATATTATTCGCCAATTAAAATTGGCGATAGCGCAATTCGCATAATTATAATTTATTTCTTAGTTTCTGGTTTTATCTACAAATTCCCTTTTGACTTCTTGGTAATTCCATATGATATTGTCGCCCTCTTTTACTATGTCGTCTAACTTAGCTTCTGCCCCGTTGACCGTGCATACCCAGTCGTAATAAAACTCTTTAACCGCTTCTTCCTCCTCTTCTTCTCCATCTTCCTCGGGGTCTGCCGCATCTTCGGCTTCTCCGTCTTCTTCATCGTCGCTCTTGACTGAGCTTTCACCATATTCTTTTTCGTAAAGACCGCCTATAAACGAGCCTATTCTCTTAACCGCGTTCGTATCATAATCAAATTTTAAAGCCAGCACGTCTACGCACATTCTCTGAGTGGCTGCAAGAACCGTCAGTTCGCTTGCAATTCCCGTCAACACCAAATCGTTTTCGTCAAGCTCGCCGTTAGGGTCGCCGGTTGCGCTCGTCAGTTTTACATGCAATTTTATGCTTACGTCTTTTTCCTCGCCGCAAGCAGTAAATAATCCAAGCGATAAAATCATGGCGATTACCGCCGCAAAAGCTATAACGCTTCTTGTTTTTATTTTCATAATTAAATGCCTCCGTAAAAAAATTTTGTTTTTTACCATTATAATTAATTTTCTTCTTATTGTCAACACAAATAAAGATTTATTTTACAGTTCTTCTCACAATGTTTACATTTGATTTTTAATTACGGCAGATAATATACAGAAGCGTCTTTCAGGTTTCCGTTAAAATCTATATTATACATGACCGCTCCGGCGATTTCGCCGTTCCTGTTTAAATCTCTCAGAATAAGATACGCGTACCCGATAATATCGTTTGCCGGCTTGTTTTCTTTTGATATGGAAAAACTGTCGTTCTTCGGAAAATATTCGTTGACATTTGTCGAACAGTTTAATTTTCCCTCCTCATGCGTCGCTCCCCCGTCGTACCTGTAAATATATATCTCGCTCAGGTATCCCGCAGGAATTATATTATTCTGATATATATTAATTTTTATGTAATTACCCGAATTGTCCGTTTTAATATTTTTTGCACGTTCTCTTAAAATCTTTTCAGCTTTTTCTTTTTTTAATACTTTTCCGCCGTCTGTCGGCGAAATATAATAATCGCCTGATGTAATAACGCACGCTTCGGGCAAATCGCGTATATCGTTTTCACGCATATCATAATATATCACAGTCGCGATAATCTTCGCAAGCTCGCTTCTTCTGAGATTATTCCGGGGCAGAACGTTTCCGTTTTCATCTCCCCTGATTATTCCGTTATAATAACATTTCAGAAAAAACGTCCTGTATTCGTATCTTATATCCTCATAATCTGCTATCATGCCTTTGATTTTTTCTAAAGTTTCGTCGTCGTATCCGCCGCCGTTTATAAATTCGTTCCCGTTTCCGCTTATTTCGCTTTTCAGCCTGTTTGTTTCCGTTCTTCCTTTTTTGATTTCGAACGATTTTGCGATAAATTTTACTACGTCCATTCTTCTTACAGGCGAATCTATCAACGCCGCCGAACTTTTCGATATAGCCGCGCCGCCCGATTCCGTCAGGACTATGCCGTAACGCTCAATATCCGCAGAATCAAATATTCCCATGTCGCACATTAACTGAATATATCCCGCGTACCATAAGTTCGCGCCCTCTATATTTTTTCTTGTTAAATACGCCGCGCAGTTTTCGGCTGTCCGCTCGTTTCCTGAATATCTCGTGATAAGCGCGGCGATTTCGCTTGTCTTGACTTCTGAGTCCGGCGAATAAGAAGTATCCGTCACGCCGTTTATTATCCCGTCCTCGTATAATCGCTTCACATAAACATAATACCAGTCGTTTTCCGAAACATCGCGTAATTTATTCACGTTTCTGTCAGGCTGCGCGGCGGCCGACGCTAATAAGCAGCATTGAACCGCCAGAACCGCCGTTAATAACAGCGATACAATTTTTTTCGGCATAAAAATTTTAACCTCCGTATTATTTTCCATCTTTAATCTTTATATTTATAATTTATTTACACGTCCATGATTATCGGCAGTATCATGGGTTTGCGTTTTGTTTTCTGGTATAAAAATTTTGATAATTCGTCGCGCACTTTTGTCTTAATGGCGTTCCATTCGTTTGTGCCGTTTTCAAAGCAATCGTTTATCGCGTCTTTTGCGGTCGAACGCGTCTGCTCCATAAGCTCCTCGGACTCTCTCACGTACACGAATCCCCTGCTTACTATATCCGGTCCCGAAATTAATAATCCGTCCTCTATATCAATCGCGGCGACTACTACTATTAATCCGTCCTGCGCTAAATGCCGCCTGTCCCTGAGAACTATGTTGCCGACGTCTCCGACTCCCGCGCCGTCAACAAGAATTTTACCGCTGGGCGCGGTTCCGTTGAATTTCATAGAATTCTGGTCTATTTCGATTATTTTGCCCACGTCGGGTATTAATATATTTTCTGATTTCATACCCATGTATCTCGCAAGTTCGGCGTGGGCTTTAAGATGCCGCTGTTCGCCGTGTACCGGAATAAAAAACTTAGGTTTTACAAGGCCGTGTATAAGTTTTAATTCTTCCTGACACGCGTGCCCCGAAACGTGCACTTCGGCTATTGCGTCGTGAAGAACATGCACGCCTTTTTTTGACAGCTCGTTTATTATCCTGCCGACTAATTTTTCGTTGCCGGGTATCGGATTGGCAGAAATTACGACGACGTCGTCCGGTCCGAGACTGATTTTGTCGTGGTCCGAATACGCCATTTTATATAACGCGGACATAGGCTCGCCCTGCGAACCCGTCGTTATTACCGCAATCTGTTCCGGATTATATTTTTTTATTTCGTTTATATCTATAAGCACGTCTTTCGGGACCTGCAGATAACCGAGTTCTATAGCCGTGCCTATTATATTAAGCATGCTTCTTCCCGTTATCGCAACTTTTCTCCTGTATTCGCCTGCAGTCGTTATAATTGATTGTATCCTGTGGACATTTGATGAGAAAGTCGCGATTTCTATACGCTTGTCAGTATGCGTCCTGAATATCAAATCGAGCGAGTTTTTCACCTGTCTTTCGGAGCGCGTAGTTCCGGGTCTTTCCGCGTTTGTCGAATCGCACATTAAAAGCAGCACGCCGTTATTTCCGTATTCACCGAAACGCGTTAAATTTATCATTCCGCTGTTCACGGGGGTTAAATCGACTTTAAAGTCCCCTGTGAATATAACAACTCCGACTGGAGTCGTCACAGCCAGAGATACCGAATCGGGTATAGAATGATTGACGTGAATAAATTCTATCGAAAAACAGCCGAGCTTTATTGTTTCGCCGCCTTTAACTATATTAGTTTTAACTTTGCTGTTTAATTTGTGTTCCTCAAGTTTGTTGCCCAGAATTCCGAGCGTGAGCCTTGTCCCGTAAACCGGGACGTTTAATTCGTTTAAAACATAGGGCAGAGCGCCTATGTGGTCCTCATGACCGTGAGTTAAAACAATACCCCTGACTCTGTCTATATTTTTTTCGAGATAAGCGGTGTCCGGGATAACCAAGTCGATTCCGAGCATGTCGTCGTCGGGGAACGCAAGCCCGCAGTCGATAACGATAATATCGTTTTCGTACTCAACGACAGTAATATTTTTCCCTACTTCCTGAAGACCTCCCAACGGTATGATTTTAAGTTTTGAGTTTGAGTTCTGGTTAGAATTTGAGTTTGAAGTTTTTTTTGCCATATTTTTTCTGTTTTCTCCTTTGATGTTTAATGATGTTTAAAAAATTTGTGTGTTTGTGTTTGTAATTATGTATTTTACGCAAACGAATAAAACGTAAATTCCTCGAACAAAGTTCGAGAACATGCCGCCATATTGTATATCAAGGCGTACAATATACAATATTACTCGCGACACGTTATTTTACGCAAAATCTATCCGACCATAAATAACTGCTTATATTATATACTTAATTTTAGGATTTGTCAAGGCTATATATTATTGATTTTATCCGGTCGTCTGTAGCGTTAAGCATTTCGTCCGCAGCTTCCGTGCTTAAAGCTTCGGCAATTAATCTGAATCCGCCGCTTTTTTTAGGGACTACGTTTACAAATCCGTTCAGGAAATTAAGCTTCATGCCCTCTTTTGACCTGTAATCTGTTTTATTTTCACTGCGGCAGACAGAACATGAACAGCTTTCACCCTCGATATTATATAATTTTTTCAACTGCTCGTTAAGATTGCGCAGTATTCTTGTCTTTTTGTTTTCTTCGACTTCGATGTCAGTATTTTTCGAGATAAATTTCGGGAGCGAATTTATATGCCCGCTTAAAGTCCTGCCTGAATTATATAATACAGAACATAGTCTGACTGCGGCAAAACACGCGTCTTTGAGATAAAGCTGTGATATTATTTTAGATTTTGCTTTTAAATCGCCGCTGTTTTCGTCAAACGGGCACGAAATATATCTCAGAATATCCGCGCCCTCGCGTTCTGCTATTATCTGCAAAGCGTGCGGTGCGAGATACGGCATTGCGATTTCTGTTTCGCCTTTTTGCGCCGCGTCTTTTATAAGCACGGCTATAATGTGCCAGAAATCAATGTTTTTATTATTATCATATGCCTGAAGTCCGAAACCGTCGTCTCCGATTTCAAAAGTTAATACGCCGTCAGATTTATCCGCGTCATAAACTTCGGCTGACAGTTCTGTAAACGCTTTTTTCAGGATATGCGCCGCAGTTCCTGTTTTATCCGCGTTTTTAGATTTTACCGCGACTTTTAATCCTTTAAGATTATTCCCGCTCACGTTTTTTAAAAGCTCGCTGAAATATAAAAATTTTAACCCCTCGAATATTTCTGTTTCGTGGATTTCTTCGGCTGACGGCGGCTTGCAGTCGTCGCGGAGCAATGCTGATTCGAACTTTCTTTCAAACGGTCTCGACGGGGACAGCGTGTTATAATCAAAGATTTTTATTACGTCGCCGCCATCGCTTGTCCTGTCGGCAAAGAGCATAGCGTCGAGCCTGAAATGTCCGGCGGCAAAAGCCGCAAGCGACGCGAATCCCTCGCCGAAATCATAACTTTTCGCGCCGGACGAAGCTATGCCGCACAACAGCGAATCTTTTATTAACCGGCTTATATTTTTTGTCTGCGAAGAGTACATGACCCCTACCCTGCCAGTTTTGTTTGCGCCGGACGAAGTTGTCCCGACTGCGCTGCCAATTTTGACGCAATACCCGGGGGTTAACGTGTCGTTAAATATACCCGTTATTCCGTCGTCGTTATCAAACAGATTATATTTTGTTCCCGAAAAAACAACGTTTGACATGATTTTTTCTCCTTTGTTTATTTTTTTACCGTTCCATATTTTTACGCCGCTTGATATAACTGCGTCTTTTTCTATAACGCAGTCCTGCCCTATTACACAGCCCTCGTTTATTATGACATTATCGCCGATTTGCGTGTTCTGACAGATAATAGATTTTATGATTTTAACGTTGTTCCCGATTTTAACGCCGCTGTGTATTATGCTTTCGTTAATCTCGCAGTCTTTGCCTGTTGACGAGTGCTGCGAATATGATTTAGATTTATTTATTATTTTTATTTTCCCGTTTGCCGCGTCTATGTTGCATTGATAATACGCGTTTAAATCGCCAATGTCGCACCAGTAATTTTCGTCCATGTAACCGCTCATTTTATATTTTTCTCTGTTCTGCTGCAGCAGCGGGAATAAATCCTTGCCGAAATCATAGGATTTTCCGTCTGGGATTATATCTAATATTTCATTGTTTATTATATAAATGCCGGTATTTATCGTGTCGGCGAAAACCTGCGGCCACGACGGTTTTTCTATAAACGCGTTTATAATGCCTGATTCTCCCGTGTCTGTAACGACTCCGCCGAACTCAAGCGGATTTTCTGATTTTGACAGGACTATAGTAACGTCGGAATTTGTGCGTTTGTGATATTGCGCCGCCTTTGTTATATCCGTATCGCATATCGCGTCGCCGCTTATGACTATAAAAAAATCTTCGTGGGATTCTATAGTTTTATCGAGCAGAAAAGATTTCGTGTTTTTGACGCTTCCCGCAGTTCCGAGAGGCGTTTTTTCCTCGAAATACGTGAGGTTTACACCTTCGAAATTTTCTTTGTATTTATCTTTGATTTGTTCGGGCAGAAACATCAAAGTTATAGCCGCGTCTGATACTTCATGCTTTTTTAGAAGTCTTATTATATAGCTTATCACGCTTTCGCCTAACACCGGAACAAGCGGTTTCGGCATTTTCAAAGTGAGGGGTTTTAATCTTGTCCCCTCGCCGCCCGCCATTATTACAGCTTTCATTTTTTATTTATTCTCCTGATTAATAAACGAACCGCGTTCGTTTTACTTATAATAGTAATATTTGTTAAATCAGGTTGTTTTATACATTAATAATATAATTTGTAAAAAATATATTTGACTTTTTGCGTTTGTTTATTTATAATATTATTATAGTTAATAAATTTCAGGAGGGTTTCTAATCATGAAAATAAGCGTTAGTTCGTATTCTTATCTAAGCATATTCGGCGAGGGCGGGTTTGATATTTACAAGCTCGTTAAAACAGTTAAAGAACAAGGTTTCGACGGTCTTGAAATCGCGCATATTCCTAACGGCGACATTGATATGTTTGAGTTTTTTAAGTTAATCAAGGAATTATGCGACGACGAAGGGCTTGAAATACCGAATTACTGCGTGGGTTCGGACTTTTTAAACGGCAGCGGCGGCGATATTGAAAAAGAAATTGAAATCGTCAAGCACAACGTCGATTTAGCCGAGGTTCTCGGCGCGAAATGTATGCGCCACGACGCGACTTACGGGGTAAAAAAAGAAATCCCCCCGCCGAGAGGATTTGACGATATTGTTGACAGATTAGCTTACGGTTACCGTGAAGTCACGGTTTATGCGGCGGAGAAAGGCATTGCGACTTCTGTTGAAAATCACGGATATTTCGTTCAGGACAGCGCAAGGGTTGAAAAGCTCATAAATAAAGTCGGGCATAAAAATTTCGGTTCGTTATTAGACATAGGCAATTTTATGTGCGCCGACGAAGACCCTATATACGCCGTCGGAATTCTCGCGCCTTATATAAAACATGTTCATATAAAAGATTTTCATGTCAAGAGCGGCATGGGACCGAATCCCGGCGAAGGGTTTTTCAAGTCAAGGGGCGGGAATTATCTTAGAGGTTCTATAATCGGTCACGGGAACGTGCCGGTTGACCAGTGCATAGAGATTATAAAATCGAGCGGGTACGACGGATATATAAGCGTTGAGTTCGAGGGCTTGGAAAACCCGGTAAAAGGCACAGGTATCGGGTTAAAATACCTGCAAAGATTTATTTGATTTTAACCGTATATTTTTTTATTATATCGCACGGGTGATACGACATCTTTGATATTCTTAAATTTTCGTCGCCTGCGTCGTCTTCCCTGTTGATATATAAAATATTTTTATCTATGGTTTGTTTCGCGAACTCGTTTACTATAATCTGATACGCCCCTCTGTACTCTGAATCGGCTTTTTCTATATGCACAAACAAAGTGTCAGAAACTATTTCGCCTATCGCGAAACCTTTGACAGAACCGTTAATATATAACGCAATGCCGGTTTGTCCGTAAATATTATAATTTTCAAGCACTTCATAAATTTTTTTTGTTTCTTCAGTAAGCGCAGCCGAATTTTTATTCAGGCTGTGCTTTTTATTATATCTTTCGAAAAAATCACGCACATCTGAAAGGGTTTCAGAGTTTATAGGTTTTACGCATGAATCTTGATATGTTCTCTTAAAATAATTTATATGGTTTCTCTGTCCGCTGTATTTTCTCCCCGCAAGATTTGCCAAATCCGAAGCGTTATATAGATAATCCGACGAACTGCTTTCATATATTTTATCAATATTTTTATATATTTTTTCTATTATTTTTATATCGTCTTCGGTCGTTAAGCAAATAACCATAGGTATTTTATTTTCTTTACAATACAGTTCGATTTGTCTTAGCGAATCAATTATTTCGTCGGTGTTTTTCCCCAGAGGCATTGCGAATACTGTTAAATCATCGGGATATTTGCCTTTGAAAATAAAAGTCCCGTTGTTTGCCGCGTATTCCATACAGAAAAAATCGCGCCATATAAACGTCCCGCCGACAGTATTGTCGCAAGCCTTGTTTTTTGAAAGCGGAAAACAGGGTTTTATTATTTCTATATCTTTTAATTCAAGTTTTTTAAACATCAGCATTTATTTTTCAACCCTTATTATTCTTTTATCAGTGAAAACATCGAATTCATCGCGGCTTTTAGTCGAGAATTCGCTGATTACCGCTCCGTCGCCGCCGCTTTTGAACCAATGCTTTGTATCCGGGTAAAGCGTGTACTGTCCGCCGGGGTTTAATTCTATTTCTTGAAAGACAGTATAACTTCCGGCGGGAGCTTCGGGGGGATTTGCCTTTCTGTTTTTTGTTTCTTCTCCCTCGACGTAAAGATATACTTTGCCGTACCTGCATCTGAACGTTTCTTCTTTGCCGGATTCTTCCCCGATTGACGGGTGACGGTGTTCTGGGCAGGTTTGATTGGGGAGCATGACGAGTTCTTTCGCGCATACTCTGTCTGTGTTCACATAGACTAAGATTTCAAGCCCTGTCGTTTCGATTTCGTTTAAGCCAAAATCCGCGATTTCGATATTGTTTTTTTCTTCGTCTGTGAGTGCGATATTCGCTTTCTTAAAATACTCAAGCGTTTTTTGAATTACTTCCTGTTTTTTCTCTTTTGAAATCATATTAATATCCCCCAATTCTTTTTATGTCCAGAGCGACGTAATACACTATTATAGCACAAAACGAAACTATTTGAAAGGGGGGATTTGTTAAATTTTCAAGCCTTTTAATAAACACTCAATATTTATTCTCATTATTTTCAATCGGCGCAAGCAAAAACAAGCGAAGCTATTTCAGGCGCGTTGGATTTCAGCAGTGTATAAGATTAACGAGTTCAAAAAATAAAGACCAAACTTAGTTTTTTCACAAAAATCAAATTCCCAAACCTGCCGTAAAATGAGCGGTTTGGGAACTATATGGAAAAATTTAGCTGGTGAGCCAAAGCGCGGGGCATTCGAACACCTGTCGTTAATCCGGCATCAATTTCATTAACCGTTATAGTCCGACCATCTCCGCTGTAATTGAAAGTAATCACCACTTTATCATCATAAACAAAGACCGAATTAATAAAGGTTTTTATTAATCTCTTTTGGCATTCCAAGTCCTCATAATCAAATTCCCTGAACTGGTGCAGAAAATATAATATATGCTCTTTTTTTATACCAAGGTCGATTTTCAATCGGGAGTCAGCCAACGCAGCCTCTAATTCTGCCTTTTGCGCGTCCAGTTCATCTAATCTTGTTTTTGTTGCATCATTAAAAATTCCCGCCTCCATTGCTTTTATCAGATTATTGATTGACTTATTTACATTATTATGGGCAGTTTTTAGCGAATCGGTGTACGCGCTATCGGTATTTTGCTCAATATAATATTGATAAGTGTTCTCGGCGATAAAATCAAGAAGCTCATCGTCCTGAAGCAGTCCGACTGCATATTCTATTACAAGATTCTCAATCCAATCTTTTCGAATAGGCTTTTTTTTACAAAGCTTTTTTCGTTGAGCGGTGCAATAATAATAAAAATGAGATGTGCCGGTCATACTTGTACCGGAAACGCCAATCATCATTTTGCCGCACTTTCCGCAAAAAAGCCTTTCCGTCAGCAGATAATCAACTTTAGAATTTTTATGCGCCGCAGCCTTTTGATTGTACTTCAATAATTCCTGCACTTTGTAGAATATTTCCTCTTCAATAATCGGCGGTATGGCGTTTTCTATGCTGATTTCACCATTATATGTGTAAATACCGATATATTTCTTGTTTTTCAGAACGGTACGCAGGCTGTTATGAGTAAATGGCTGTTTGTGTATAGTCCGGCAGCCCTGCTCATTCAAATAACGGACGATTTGCGTGATTGTCTGCCCCTGTGAGTATAGCTCGAATATTTTCCTTACAGTCGGCGCGGTTTCGGGGTCA
>Ga0082212_10008262_pt2 | contig 10908 bp, 12 predicted proteins | sample TergutNt197P3_FD_71548 | JGI IMG/M metagenome (GOLD analysis project Ga0082212, IMG submission 71548) | Neocapritermes taracua P3 segment gut microbial communities from Petit-Saut dam, French Guiana - Nt197 P3 | ecosystem: Host-associated > Arthropoda: Insects > Digestive system > Gut ...
TTACGAGATTGGCGGGGTTTACTTTGTCAGGGACGGAAACCACCGGGTGTCGGTAGCAAAAGCCCAGGGCGTGGAAATGGTCGATGCGGAACTGATAAGCCTTTCCACGGAATTGCAGCTTACCCCTGATATGACGCTGGAAGAACTAACTGATTCATTGTTGTTGTATGAAAAAAATATTTTTTATGAAAAAACCGGTTTTGGAACATTAACCGGCTGCGAGGACCTTAATTTTTCCATACCCGGCCGTTACGATGTAATCTATGATCATATCGAAGTTCACAAGTATTTTATGAACCAAACCCAGGAAGAAGAAGTAACTTTTGACGAAGCGCTTGTTTCCTGGTACAGCACGATTTATGCCCCAATAATCAACATTATTAACGAAGAAAAACTGTGCGCTCTATTTCCTGAACGTACAGCCAGCGACCTATATATATGGATTGTAAACCACTGGGACAGTTTAAAGAAAAAATACGGCATTCATTTTTCGTTAAAAGTCGCCGCCCAGGATTTTGGCTCGCGCTATGGAAAACAGCGTGTTACTTTTCCTGACTTGATAAAAACATTTTTTTCCAATATTTTTGGGGAAAGGGGATAAGGTGGCGGTTCTTTCCATACAATCACATGTTGTGTACGGCCATGCAGGGAACAGCGCGGCGGTCTTTCCCATGCAGCGGCTTGGCAGGGAAGTGTGGGCCATTAACACTGTTGAATTTTCCAACCATACAGGGTACAGAGCCTGGCGCGGGGAAGCACTTAGCCCTGCCCTGGTGGAGGATCTTGTCCTGGGGCTGGAAGAACGGGATGTGTTAAAAAATTGCGAGGCGGTGCTATCCGGTTACCTTGGCGACCCTGCTACAGGCAGGGCAATTATTGCCGCAGTAAAAAAAGTCCGCAGCCATGCACCGGAAATGATCTACTGCTGCGATCCTGTTATGGGGGATGTTGGGCGTGGTTTTTATGTAAAGCCGGAAATCCCCGACATTTTTAAAAATGAAGTAATCCCCCTGGCGGACATTGTAACCCCCAATCAATTTGAACTGGAAGCGCTTGTCGGCATTACAATCGAAACCATGGCCGATGTACTGAAAGCGGTGCAACTCCTTCATGCTGCAGGGCCTAAAATCATCCTAATAACAAGTTTAAAAGCTGCAAGTTTACAAGCCCCGGCCAAAGATGCAGAAATTGGCATGCTTGTTTCCGATGGGAAAGATGTTTTCCGCATCAGCACTCCGGAACTTTTCTTTGACAATGTTACGCGCATGGCGGGCTCAGGGGATATGACTACGTCTATTTTCCTTTCGCAGTACCTGACAACAAAAGATATTAAAACCAGCCTGGAACTAACCGCCGCTTCTGTTTTCGGGATTATGGAAGCTACAAAGGAAGCTGACAGCCATGAACTATTAATTGTTGCCGCACAGGACAAGATCGCTTCCGGCGCAACTCCCTATACGGCAATAAAGGTGTAGTGTGAATTTTGTTTAAAAATGATAAGTTCCAAAAGACACCATATAACCGCTTTGAGGAATTTATTTCCCCGGACATAGACCGTTTTGCCCTGCTTTGTTCCGTCCTTGACGATTGTTCCCTGCCGCATCAAATCCTGGAAATCGAAAAAAACCGCCATGTTCTTGTTGGCAGCCTTACCGGTTCCGGCAAGCCCATATTTACCGCCCACTATGACAGAGTCCCCAAAAGCCCGGGCGCCAACGACAATGGGGCTGCGGTATTTTTATTAATAGAAACGGCGCTTAATTTTTCTTTACACAAAAAAACCCAAGCGCTTTTTATTTTTACCGATGGGGAAGAACTTTCAAAGGGCGAAAACCTTAGCCAACAAGGTTCTTATAGTCTGGGGTTACACCTTAAAAAAAACAGTTTGGAAAACAGCCCGATCTTTACGTTTGATGCATGCGGGACGGGGGACACGCTGGTCATTTCTACCGCCGCCGAAGAACTTTTAAAACATGAAACCGGGGAAGGCGCCGAAACCGCCCGGCGCAAAGCCCAGGCACTCCGCCGTTTTGCCCTGGAAGCAGCGCGGACAGCCCGCCTGGAAAAAGTGCTCCTCCTCCCCACCCCATTTTCCGAAGACGCAGGGTTCCTCCTTTCCGGCATGACGGCTCAAACCATTACCGTACTGCCCCACAACGAAGCGGCTTTGGTACAAAGCAATAAAAATGCATTTTTTTCCAACAAAGACCGCCGCTTAATTCCCGAAACATGGCGCAGCCTTAACGGGCCAAGCGACAGCCCCCTCCGCCTTACCCCCGAACACTGGAAAAACATCCCTGCCTTTGCCGAAGCGCTGGCGGTAACGAGCTTCTGACGTGAATTTTCCTGAATTTTCTCGCAAAGGCGCAGGGAACGCAAAGAGTTCATCAAAAAACTAGCAAAATACAAAAAGTCCACCGTAAAAGTGTTAATTATTAACAAAAAGTCCCTTGAAATAGTGTTTGATTTGGTATATACTTAATCAAAGGTAATAACATGAAAAGATATGCGTTGGAATTCCTGAAAGAATGGAAAAATTCGGCACATCGCAAGCCATTGATTCTCTATGGGGCGCGGCAAGTTGGCAAAACATGGCTCATGAAAGAATTTGGAAATACTGAATACAAAAACGTTATTTATTTGGATTTTGACGAAAACAAGAAACTGGGAGATTATTTCGATCAAGACCTTGATACCGGGCGAATTATCAGGGCAATAGAAAGTTTTTCAAATATAGAAATCACCCCAGAAGATACGCTGCTTATTTTTGATGAATTACAGGAATGCCAGCGGGCAAAGGACTCATTGAAATACTTTAATGAAAATGCCCCACAGTATCACATTATTGCAGCAGGCAGTTTTCTTGGCGTAGCAACCGGTAAATTCCCGGTTGGAAAAGTAGGCAGACTTACGTTATACCCAATGTCGTTTTATGAATTTTTAGAAGCCACCGGGCGAGAAAAATTGCTGGAAACGATAAAAAACCGTGACAGGCCATTGCTGGAAAATCTGTCCACCCTGCTTATTGATATGTTAAAAACCTATTTTTATGTCGGCGGTATGCCGGAGGCAGTAAATATTTATGCACAATCCAAAAACCTCTCCAAAGTGCGTGAAGTGCAGAAAGAAATCTTGCAGAATTACAAAAGCGATTTTTCTAAACATATAAACCCGCACGAGATTTCCAAGGTCCGTATGCTGTGGGATTCCATACCTGTTCATCTTGCCAGGGAAAAGAAAAAGTTTATTTACCGGGATGTAAAAACCGGCGGTCGTGCCAGTGAGTTCGAAAATGCTTTGGATTGGCTTTTAAATACAGGTCTGGTTTATAAGATTTCACGGGCATTATCACCCAGGCTTCCTCTTGCCCGGAACCAGGAGCGGGAGGCTTTTAAATTATTTATGTTAGATACCGGCTTGTTATGTGCAAAAACCAATGTTGATGTAACAGCTTTTTATGAAGCAGAGGCAAAAATCTTTGATGATTTTCATGGCGCTATAACTGAGCAATATGTCTGCCAGGAACTAAAATCAACTTATGAAAATCCACTATTCTATTGGGGACGCGAAAAAGGTGCTGCAGAAATTGATTTTATAATGCAGTATAAAAATGACATTATCCCAATAGAAGTTAAATCAGAAAAATTTACGCAATCAAAATCATTAAAAGTTTATATGGCAGAATATAACCCAAAGATAGCAGTAAGAACATCTTTAAAGAATATGGGGAACAGTAACTCCTTGTATTCTATTCCGCTTTATATGATCGCATCGCTGGCGGATATTTTGGGTTAATATCATTTCTATTCCCCACTAACCTCACACAACAACCTGTCCAATTTTTCCACCAACCCACCTGCGATCTTTTCACCTTTTTGCCCGGCATTTTCTTTATTGCCGCCAAAGAAAAATCTGTTCATTTTTTCCAGGATGCCAAAACATTCCTGCAGCAAAGCGCCGAATTTTCCCGGCAAACGTGGAACAGAAAGAAGGGCCAGGCGGGAAAACATGATTAGCCCCGACATGGTTAGTGCCCTTTGTAAGCCCAAAAGCAGGCTGCCTTCTGCAACTATAAAGGGGCCAGTTTGGAAAAGAATTTTTCCAAAGGGTGGAAAAAGGTTACAGAAGGTGATCATAACAATACTAAACATGGTAAACAGCGGCCGTGTTTTTCTTTTGGCAACAATAGCCATGAGCCAGAAAAGCAGGAACAATGCGGCGCGGAAAGGCAACTGTGGGACAAGCAGAAAAACAGCAACCAAAATAATCAAAACAATATTCCATAGATATTTACTTTGTTTTTTACCACGGAGTTCACGGATGTTTAGCGATGACACGGAGGAATCATTATTATTTTCTTTTTTCCGCTTTAGCCATTCCGACCTGGCGGTAAAATTCATCGCGAAAAGCCCCAAGAGGCCGCCGCTGATTATCCCGGCAATAAGGAAGGGCGGCGCAAGGTAAAGGATGCTGTCGCCGAATAACATAAACCGCGCCAGGATAAGCTGGGCGGCATTGGACACAAAGGCTCCCGCAATGCTTGTCCCGACAAGGCTTGTCCAGCGGCGCAGCAACAACATTGTAACGGCGGACAAAGCCGTGCCGCCGAAAGAAAAAATTATCACATAGGAAAAAAGCGTTCCGGTTATCAGCGCCTGTCCAATCACCTTAATAAAGGCAAGCATAAAAAAATTTTTAACGGAAAAAAAGCCAAGTGCAAGAAGCAATGGAAGGTTTGCAAGCCCTATGCGCATAAAGGGCAGCGGTTTGGGTATTACATGATCCAGGGCGGCAAGAAAAAGGCACAAGGCGCCCAAAAGGGCAAGGTCTGTTTTTTCGCCGTGGCCGTCCATTTTTCCGGCTATTACCAGGTTACGGCGTCAAGTTCTGCATTGTCCGCCTGTTTGCTGTCGCTTGCTTCAATGCGCACAAAGACGGCATTGGGCAGGCAGGCAATCCATTGGCCCCTGCGCTGTACAGCGCCGGAAGTAACACAGGTTTGGTTGGCGCAGGGGGACGCAATTACCTCCGCCCTTCCGTCCTTTAATTTCACAGTTGTATGCCCCAATGGGCCGGGAATATCAACCTGTACAGATTGGCTTAAAGGGTAAACCCAGTTTCCGTTTTTTCCCTGAATAACAAGGTGTATGGCGGATTCGCTTTTACCGTAGACTTGGACAGTACAAAAAACAGTAACCGCAACTGCCGCGGATACTACGACAAAATCCAAAAAACGCAATCGCAACGTATGAAGCATCGAAAAAAACTAGACACCCACTACTTCGGAAACTTCGGGGATTTCTTCTTTAAGGTATCGTTCAATACCGTTCTTTAACGTCATGGTAGCCATGGGGCAGGAGCCGCACGCACCGGTAAGTTTAACAGAAACTTTTCCGTCCGCGCTAACGGAAACAAATTCAACATCCCCGCCGTCGGCCTGGAGGGATGGGCGGACATCATTAAGCGCGCTCTTTACTTTTTCCTCAAGCATGGTTCACTCCTGTACATACTATACCAAACCGGATAAAAATAAGGAAGTATCCCGCCGCATTATGCAGTGCAGTTAATCCCCAATCCGGCAAGCACCTTGCGCAAAACCTGTTCGCTGTTTTCCGTAAGCGGCCCCATGGGAAGCCGCACCGGCCCTGACGGAAGCCCCGCCCAATTCATTGCAGTCTTAATCGGAACAGGGTTCGTTTCTATAAAAGCATTTTTCATCAGGGGCAGCAGTTCGTAATGAAGTTTCCGCGCTTCATCATAATTACCGGCAAGGCAAGCGCTGACCATGGCCTTAACCTTTTGGGGGACAAGGTTCGAAATAACCGAAATGAGCCCCACTCCCCCAAGGGCAATAAGCGGAAGGGTCATGCTATCGTCGCCGGACAGCACCCAAAAAGGGTTGCCGGTATTTTTCCGTGGAAGCGCAATGCGGCCGATCACTTCCATCATCTGGTTGATATCGCCGGACGCTTCTTTAACCCCTGCAATTCCCGGAATGGCGGCAAGCTTTTCCATTAACGGCGTGGGGATGTTGCGCCCCGTACGGCCTGCAATATTGTATATGATGATGGGCAGCCCCACAGCGGCGGCAATTTCAAAATGTTTGATTAGCCCCGAATCGTTGGGCTTGTTGTAATAGGGAGTTACCACCAGGGCTGCATCGGCACCCAAATCCCTGGCACGTTTTACATAGCCTTCCATGTGCTTTGTTGAGTTGGACCCGGCGCCGACAATGAGCGGAACACGACCCTTGTTTTCTTCTACGGCTATTTTAATGAGTTGTTCTTCTTCGTTGTCGTCAAGCGTGGGGGTTTCCCCGGTAGTTCCCAGGGGAACAAGGCCGTCTATCCCCGCATCAATCTGTATATTGATAAGCCTGCGAAACCCGTCGTAATCTACATCACCGTTATCCTTCATGGGGGTTACAAGCGCCGTATAGGCTCCTACAAATTCCTTCATTAATACAACTCCTGTTTGCCGTTTACGGCAGTATGTCTTTTAAAACATCGTCCATGGTGAATATCCCCTGCCGTTTTCCCGAACCGGCAAGCCATTCAGCGGCGACAACTGCGCCTGATGCAAACCCTTCCCTGCTCCGCGCCGTGTGGGTTATTTCTATTGTGTCTGCGGGTGAATCAAAAAAAAGTGAATGGGTGCCTGGCACCGATCCGTGGCGCTGGCTGGCAAAGTGAATGGTGTCTTCGGTTAACGTTCCGCCATCTGCTTTTTCCCACAACACTTTGTTTTTACGTTTCATTGCTGCAAGCACCTGTTCCATAAGTGTCTTTGCCGTCCCCGAAGGGCTGTCCGCTTTTTTCCGGTGGTGAACTTCCAGGCCACCGACATCGTATTCGGGAAAGGGATCGGCTAAAGCTGCGGCATAACCTGCTATACGGTAAAAGAGGTTTACCCCCAGCGAAAAATTCGACGCCCATAGCAGCGCAGTCCCTGCTTTTTCTACGGCAGCAGAAACTTCCGGCAGTTTTTCGAACCACGCAGTAGTGCCGCAAACAATGGGAAGCCCCAGGGCGGCGGCGGCTTTGATATTGTCCGGCGCTGTTTGCGGCTGGGTAAATTCAATAAACAGGCCGGGGTTTTCCGCCGCTGTTGCTGTTGCAGGAAACTCCCGCGAGACAACAGCGCCCGATGCGGATTGGGTTTCGGGGGCAAAGGGATCAATCACATATACTATGCGATGCCCCTTTCCAAGGGCAGCTGCTTCGATCATCTTTCCCATTTTCCCGTAACCAATTAATGCTATCTTCATTTTTTCATTCCAGTTGTCTTTCCTGATTTTTTTGCACCCGGTTTTTTTGGCTGTTCAGTTTTTACTGATGTTTCTGCAGAAAAGAAAAAGCTGTGCAGTTCCTTTACGATTGAATCCGCCTCTTTATCGTTAACAATAAAAGAGATATTTACCTTGCTTGCCCCCTGGGAAATCATTTGAACCTGGAAACCAAGCCTGCGGCAAATCCCAAAGGCTTCGTGAAGTATTTCCGAAGAACGGCGCACGTCGCCGATGATTGTAACAATTGCTTTGCCGGTTTTTACTTCCACACCGGCGTATTCGGAAAGCTCCCTGCATACTGTAGACAAATCTTTGTCCGCATCCAGGGTAAGGGAAACAGAAACTTCGCTCGTCGCAATCATGTCGATGGAGATACTTGCTTTGGCAAACTCGGCAAAGACCCTGGCCAAAAAACCGCTCTGGCCAAGCATTCGTGTAGAAACAATATCAACCAGTGTAACATTTTTTTTGCTGGTAATTGCCCGGACAAGCGAGGATTTTTTTACAGGACCCGGTTCTATCCTTGTGCCGGGGGATGCCGGGTTAAAGGAATTTTTTACCAAAACGGGGATCCCCGTCTGAATACAGGGCTGCATGGCGCGTGGATGGAGTACCTGCGCGCCGAAGTATGCCAGCTCCGCCGCCTCATCGTAACTTACCAATTCGACAGGCCGCGCATCATTTACCAGGCGTGGGTCTGCACTAAGGATACCATCCACATCTTTCCATACCTGGACTTCTGTTGCCTTACAGGCGGCGGCAATTACCGTAGCGGAAAGATCGGAGCCTCCCCTTCCCATGGTGGTGATGTTTCCGTTTTCGTCTTTGGCAATAAAACCGGTTACCACGGGCAGCGTGCCTTCTGCTGTAAGTATGCGCATGGATGAAGCAATGCGCACATAACTTTCCTTGCGGAGTTCCGCCTGGCCAAAAGATGAATCGGAAAGGAAACCTGCATCCCATGCGTCCAATGCACGGGCTTTAATCTTTCTGCTGCGAAAGTATGCGGCGGCAATTCGAACCGAAATCCGCTCGCCAAAAGATACAAGGCAGTCTTTTGTCCTGCCGGTTAATTCCTTGGTCAGGGAAATGCCTGTTAAAAGGCTCCCCAATTCCCAAAAAAGGTTTTTAACGTCTTTTTGCAAATCACCTTTTAAGGATAAATCATTAATTGTTTTGAGGTGAATCTCTTCTATTTTTTCGATGGACACAAAACCTTTTTTTAATGCAGTGGCGGCCGATTCCAGCAGCAGATCGGTTGTATCCCCCATTGCAGAGAGTACAAGGATGGGCTTGTTATTAATCCGCTGGCTGACAATATCAGCCATATTGGCAATACGTTCGGCATTGGCAACGGAACTGCCGCCGAATTTCATTACTATCATGGTATTTTAATGTAACAGAATTTTATAAATTTCTCAATCGCCGGTTTGTTAATTTGCCAGGGACCACGCACCGTCGGCATAGACATAGGTGCCGCTTTGCCTTCCCTGGGAATTGTAATAGGTATCAAAACTATCGTCTGTAGAAAAGAGAAGGTTGTTATTGGTGTCGTAGTAATTTACCCGCTTAGCAAAACTGTTGGCCTTGGGTTTGTTGTTAAAAACCCGCTGCCCAAGTTCTTCCACAACGCCGGGCATGGTAATGTTATTTAGGTCGTTATTAAAAAAAGCGCCGTCCCCGAGTTTTGCCACTCCGGGGCCAATGGTAAGGATCGTAATCTGGTTCCCGGCAAAGGCGCCTTCCCCGATAGCGGTTACCGCAGACGGTATGGCAATCCCCGTAAGCTGGTTGCCGAAAAAAGCATAGTCTTCGATTTCCGTAATTGCGTCGTGAAGTTCTACCGAACGGAGTTTATTTATCAGAAAGCATCCCCGCGGTATTGCGGTAATGCCGCTGCCAATGGTAACCCTGGTTAATTTATTGTAGGCAAACGCCCCCACACCCAGGGAAGTAATATTATCCCCCAAAACAAGTTCGGTAAGATTATTTTCCGTAAACGCCCCTTTGCCAATAATGGTAACACTGTCCGGAATGGTAACGCTGGTCAGCTCCCGCTTGGCAAAAGCATAGTCCCCGATTGCCGTAACAGGCATACCGTTAATTTCCGCAGGGATAACCACTTCTTTAACATAGCCCTTGCATTTAACAATGGTCAGGTTTCCGTTGTTTTCCTGGACGATAATGGAAAGCCCCGCCGATGACTGGGAAAAAGCCCCGATGGCAGCGAGCACAAGAAAAACCGGAAAAATGAAAAGACGCTTCATATTATAGTATATTATCGCAGGATTAGCCGGTTTCGTAAAGGATTAATTCAAAGCCAGTGGTGTATACTTTTGTATACAGTAATATTTTTTAAACTATTTTTTCTGAGTAATACAAGCAATACAGTTCTCAAGCTCCTAAATATAGAAATAACCCACTTGGTGGTTTTATATTTTTTAGCCGTAGAAAAAAAAGATGAATGATGATATAATTTTTGAGGATAAATTTATTTGGCACAACCATAAAAATAAGCTGAATAAACAGAAGCATAAAATCAGCTTTGAAGCGGCAACTGATGTATTTTATGATCCATTTGCCATTGTCGGGTATGATTTCGCAAATTCAACAGAACAAGAAGATCGTTTTAAAACAACCGGTATAATTTCATCCAGAGCAGTATTTATTACTGTTTCATTCACCCCCAGAGGTGAGTTAATCCGTATTTTTTCAGCAAGAAAAGCCGATGAAATTGAAAAGGAGGAGTATTATGAAAACACAAGAAGAAATCTTGGCTGAGATTGAAGAAATGGAAAACTCATCCATTGATTATTCTGATATTCCGCCTATGACTGAACAAGAGCAAAAAACTATACGTCCATATTATAAAAAATTTTTGGATATGCTCCCTAAAGATATTGTAAAAGAACTCGCATTAAGAAGACTTGTAGAGATCAAGGCGCATACATCAAAACAAAAATAGCCTTTATCTACATCCCTCCCGCCAGTTTTATTTTGAGCAGCGTTATTTCCTCAAGGGACAAGCCAATTTTATTACTTAAATAATGTTCCGCAATACCCTGTAAAGTCTGATCCGTTATCGTTAAAGAGCCGCCCATTACCGACAAATTTTGCATTACTACCAATGAATCGGCTTTGTTTCCGCTGAAAATACTCGAATCAAATATGCTGTTAAACGATTCAAGGTAGTCGCTGACAATTTCGTCAACCGTCGCGCCCATAAGGGCTTCCAGCACCATGCAGACAAAGCCGGTACGGTCAACTCCGGCGTGGCAGTGAATAAGCCAGGGGGCTTCGGTATTGATAATAAATTGCAGGCCCTTTTTCAGCTTTTTACCAAAGCCCTCGCCGGTAAAGCTAAAATCCATACCAAGGGCAATAACTCTTCCTGCTTTATGGAGGTTGTTGTACCAGGGGGCAAAAAACGCCTTTCTTTTTATTTCAGCCTCAAAGTCCGTTAGATTGATAATCGTAGCAATCCTGGCGCTCGATGCCAGCAGGGAAATTGTCTTTTCCTGTTTGTCGTCTTTTATTGGATGGCTGCTGCGGTATATTATATTGGGCGCAATACTCCCCATGCGGATTTCACGAAAATTAACCGCCTGTGCATCATTAGA
>Ga0082212_10012055_pt1 | contig 10908 bp, 8 predicted proteins | sample TergutNt197P3_FD_71548 | JGI IMG/M metagenome (GOLD analysis project Ga0082212, IMG submission 71548) | Neocapritermes taracua P3 segment gut microbial communities from Petit-Saut dam, French Guiana - Nt197 P3 | ecosystem: Host-associated > Arthropoda: Insects > Digestive system > Gut ...
TATGACGTCGCAGCAGGACGACAAAATCGGCTGTTATACCTATATTGACACGGTTTCCGGCATAAAATCCATGCACGACATCCCGACGTCTTGCGGAAACATCGCCGACAGTTTGAACGAATTCAATGTGAAATTCCGCAGGCGCGTAAACAGGTTTTTTGATTTCATTCAAAACGGGAACAAAACATTGCTGATAAGAAGAATGGAAAACAACGACAATCTGCCCGATTTAAGCAGGGCGCTGTCGGAACAATTCCCAAACAAATGCGTGATTCTGGGCGTGAATCATGTGAAAAACAGTGCGGTTTCGATAGAGAAAACGAGTGACGGTGTTTTCGTCGCAAGCATGGACTGCGACTCGGACAATATGCTGAATATCGAGAATTTCGCGGGCCATTTTGAGAACTGGCATATACTGCTGCGCGGCTTCTGCGAACTGGCAAACCCCGTCCCGCGCCCGGGCATGTACCATGAGAAAATTAAGATTATGAAAGAGAATATCAAGACAAGGAAACCTTTGATTTGGGGTTTAGACGATGAATATCCTGTTTTAGAGCATTGTTTCAGTCAAATCGGATGGGGTGATTTTGTCGTTTTTGACAGTAAAAAAGCGCATTACGACAGGCTGCCGGATGAAATGGCCATTGACGATATTTCGCTGATTACCAAAGACAAGTATTATATTGTGGTGTCATGCAAAAAGTATAAAAGTGAAATTGTTGAAACGCTGACGAACCTTGGGTTTCGTAATACGGAGGATTTTATCTATTTTTTCAAAGAGAATGTTGTTTTTGACTGATAGAAACGGGGCGCGGTGAAGACACCGCGCCCTGTTTTTCTGCCGACTCAATTTGACATGGTGTGATATTTGTGGTATCCTGTGACTTAGGCAGGTGAGCGGCGGCAACGCTGTTCGCAGGGCGATGTTGGCGGCCTTTGTCCCCCGAAAGGGGGTGAGCCGATGGGTGTACTTACAGAGTTTCGCAAAATCCTTCAAGCCCTGGTAAGTCTCATTCGCGCAATAAAAACAAAGTAACCGCCCTCCTTAGCCCGGAAGCGGTTACTTTTTAGAACCGATTTTGGACAAAGACCGTTTGGTATTGCCCTTTCTGCCATTATAATACCACCGCTTACAGACTTTGTCAAGCGTTTTTTTCCGCCCTTGCCCCCTTGCTAAAAAGAAAATGTATCATTCTATGAAAACGGCGCGGTGAATACACCGCGCCCTGCATATATGAATCCTATTCCCCGCCCTGCTCCTTCTCAACTTCCACAGGGCAATAGCGTTTGTACGTCTTGGTGATGTGGTGCAAAATTTCGGCCACGCTGACGTTGAAGGCGTCCGAGCGCACGCGCCACTGCCAGTTCCGCCCGCCTTGGGTGGACGGCTTGTTCATGCGCGCGTCCTCGCCCAGAGCCAAAATATCCTGCATGGGCGCCATCGACAGGTACGCGGGGCTGCCCCACGCCGCCTTGACCGCGCCCCAGTTGAAGCCCTCGGACTGGTTGAGCCGCATATAGTCGTGCGCGAAGTCACGTGCCTCTTGAGAGGCTTCGTTATAGTAAAAATCCATGAACGTGGGCGAGTCGTGCGTGGACGTGTACGCCACGCTGTTTTTCTTCACGTTGTGCGGCAGGAAGTCGCTCTCGGTGTCCGGGTCGAAGGCGTCCACTAAAAGCGTCATGCCGGGCAGTCCCGTTTCGCGCAGGAACATCCGCACGTCCTCGTCCAAGTCGCCCAAGTCCTCGGCGATGATGTCCAAATCGGGCAGCGCCGAGCGGATGGCGTTGATGAACCGCATGGCCGGGCCTTTTCGCCACTGGCCCTTGACGGCCACCGTCTCGCCCGCCGGAACCTCCCAATACGACTCAAACCCCCGGAAGTGGTCGATCCGCACCACGTCGTACAGCTTGATGGTGTGTTCAAAGCGTCTGATCCACCACTCGAAACCCGTCTTTTCGTGGTATGCCCAGTCGTACAGCGGGTTGCCCCACAGCTGGCCGGTGGACGAGTAGAGGTCCGGCGGCACTCCGGCCACGGCCTTGGGCGAACCGTCCGCGTCCATCAGGAACAGCTTGCGCTGCGCCCACACCTCGGCGGAGTCCTCGGCGCAGTATATGGGGATGTCGCCGATGATCTTCACGCCGTTCTCGTTGGCGTAAGCCTTCAACTCCGTCCACTGTTTGAAGCACAGGAATTGCAGGAATTCGTAGAACTGCGTCTCGCCGCTCAACTGCTCCGCGTAGGCGCGCATGGAGTCCGGCTTGCGGGCGCGGAGATCCGTGTCGGGCCACTTGGACAGCGGAACCATATTGAAGTTTTGCTTGACGGCCATAAACAGCGCGTAGTCCTTGAGCCAGCCCGCGTTCTCGGCCCGGAACGCCTCGAACTCGGCGGCGTATTTTTTGACGCCCGCGGGCAGCGCCAGCTTTAGAACCTCGAAGCGGGCGCTGTAGAGGCTTCCGAAGTCCACATAGTCGAGGTCTTGTCCGAAATTGACATAGGCGTACTGGTCGAAATCAAGCAGCCCGTCGCGCCGCAGCATGTCGAGGTCGATGAAAAACGGGTTGAGCGCCAGCGCGGAACAGGACTGATACGGCGAGTTGCCGTAACCGGTCGGGGCGAGCGGCAGTATCTGCCAATACTGCTGGCCGGACTGCCGGAGGAAGTCTACGAATTCATAGGCGCTGCCCCCGAAGGTACCGATACCGTAGGGGTTTGGCAGTGACGACACATGAAGCACAATCCCGGACGCTCTCTTTTGCGGCATGGCGCGGCCTCCTCACACTTTATCACTATATATTATACATGGAGGAGGGAAAACTTGTCAACAGCATATTCGCGCGGTCAGGTGGACAGCGCCATGCCCAGCGTCAGTATTCCCTCGTTGTCCGCGTATATCTTATCGAACTGCGAGATGGGCAGCGGGCTTTCGCCCAGACCGGCCTCCACCGTGTAGCCCGGCCTGTTGTATTCCTGTATGAACCAGTCCTTATACCCGGCGAACCCCGAGGCGTACGGCGTCTGTTCCAGCGCGTAGCCGCTGGAGGCGGCGAACTTTACGCCGATCTCGAGCGCGCGGGGCGGCATATAGTCGAGGTACTGCCAGTATATCACCATGCCCTGCGTGTGGTAGCACAGCAGCAGCTTGAAATCGCGGGCGCGGGCGAATTCATACATGGCCTTGGCCTCGGGCGCGCACAGCGGCGCGGGGCCAACGTAGTCCCTCGGCGAGGGGCGCGTGAAACCCTGCGCGTATTTGATCTCGCGCGCGGACTCCCAGTTGGCCGGGAACTGCAAATTTAAGTCTGTCCCCATGCCGTTGGCCTTCCAGCCGCCGGGGAACGGGATGTCCGGGAAGTCCGACGCGACGGCGCGCGCCGTCTCATACAGGCAGCCGCCGGGGGTTGCCGCGCCGGTCACGATGTCCACGCCGTCCGGGTTGACCATGGGCACGATGTACAGCGACGTCTTCTCATACAGTTCGCGGGCGGGGTATCCGTATATGCGGCCCCGCGCCGCATAGGCGTTGGCGTAGTTCTCGGCGAATTTCATCAGCAGCGGCGAGGTGATCCACTCGTTGGCGTGAAAGGACGCATTGTAAAAAACCTCTGTCCCGCCCTCGCCTATCCGCATGTAGGGGATGCCCGCGCCGTGCGCGCCGGTTCCGATACAGCCCGTCTCGATGAACGGATAGACCACCGGCAGCGCCTCCAGGTTCATCCGCATGATCCCGGATGCGTAGCTGATGTCCGTCGGCACGATGCCGCCTAACGGCACGGTCACTTTTTGGCCGATCTGCAAATTGCGGACGTCCACGCCCGGGTTGGCCGCCAGGATGCGCCCAAACCCGGCGTCGTAACGGTTTGCTATGTTGTACAGGGTGTCGCCCGGTATGACCGTGTGAACCCGATAACCGTGCGTCAGCGGGCGCAGGGCCGCCCATGTGAGCGGGCCGGCCACGCCGTCGGCTTTCAGTCCCGAACGGCGCTGGAATTCAACAACCGCGGCCTGCGTCGGCGGGCCGAACTCGCCGTCTATGGCCACCCGGAGGCCCGCCTTGCCCAGCGCGCTTTGCAGCCATTCCACCCAAGGCCCCGACGACCCGATACGCAATGTCTCCATATCGCACACCACCCCATAAATTATATGCGGCGGCGGGGCGGTTAACAACGAACAGTTAACAGATATGGAACCAAGATTGCGAAACCTATTGCTTTATGGTACACTGGGGGAAATGAGATTTTGGGAATGGTTTTTATGGATTGCGGCACGAAATATCCGATCATGCTGGTACACGGAACAGGTTTCCGCGACCGGAAATTGCTGAACTACTGGGGACGGATACCGGCGGCCTTGGAAAAGCGGGGCGCGGCGCTGTTTTACGGCCACCAGGACAGCTGGGGCAGCGTCGAATACAACGCCGGGGTCTTGAAGGACAACCTCGAAAAAATTCTGGCGGATACAAATTGCGAAAAGGTAAACATCATCGCTCATTCAAAGGGCGGTATCGAAGCGCGGCATATGATCTCGTCTCTGGGGATGGCCGATAAAACCGCCAGCCTGACCACCGTTGCCACGCCCCACCACGGCTCAAAGACGATCGACTTGCTGTTCAAACTGCCTGGCTGGCTGTATAAATTCGCCGCTTTCTTTACCAATTTATTCTTCCGCGTGCTGGGCGATAAGAAGCCGGATTTTTATACCGCCAGCAGGCAGTTTGGCACGGTACATATGAAAACCTTCAACCAACAGAACCCCGACGCGCCCTCCGTGTATTATCAAAGCTACGCCGCCGTAATGAAGAACCCGTTCAGCGACCTGATCTTATTCTGGCCAAACCTCTTTGTCGGCCTGATCGAGGGCGAAAACGACGGGTTAGTCACAGCCGCGTCCGCCTCGTGGGCCAACTTCAAAGGGGTGCTGCGCGGCGCCACCCGGCGCGGTATTTCCCACGCGGATGAAGTGGACGCGCGCAGGATGAATTTTACCAAAAAAACTTCCGAAACCGGAATATCCGATATTCGGAATTTCTACATTGATATTGTCGCCGGGCTGAAACAGATGGGGCTGTAAAAATATCCGATCCGGTCACAGCTTCTTCAGATACGGCGACGCGGATTTGAGCATGAAGTGCTTTTCGCCCACGGTGTCAAAGATTATCCCGACCAGCGCGTCGCCGCCCGCGGGCTTTACGTTTGAGATCAGCCCCGCGCCGAACGCCTTATGCTCCACGCGGTCGCCCGCCGAGAAAGAGACGGCGGGCGCGGCCTGTTTGGCAGCGGGCGGGCGGAAACGCGGGGTTTCCGCGCCGCGCGGAAAGGCTTGTCCGCGTGGCCGCGAGGCGTTTGCGGGCGTCCTCTCCCGCGCCGGGAGTATATGCTCGACACAGTTCTGGGGGAGTTCGTCGATGAAACGCGAATGGCGGTTGTTGGTGGTGTAGCCGTACATCAGGCGGCTGTCCGCGCATGTCAGGTGCAGTTCGCGCCGCGCGCGCGTAATGGCCACATAACACAGGCGGCGCTCCTCCTCGAGTTCCTCCGGTTCGCTGACCGAGCGGCTGCCGGGGAAAATCCCCTCCTCCACACCGGCCACGAAGACCACCGGAAACTCCAAGCCTTTCGCGCTGTGCATGGTCATCAGCACCACGGCGTCGGCGTTCGGGTCGTAGTTCTCCACGTCGGAGGCCAGCGACATGTCCTCGAGGAAGCCCGTGAGCGTGGGGTCGCCCGACTCCTGCTCGTACTTGACGATGGCGGACCGCAGTTCCAGGACGTTCTCGGCGCGCCCCTCCGACTCCGCGTCCCTCCGGGCCTGATAGAAGCGCAGATACCCGGTGGCGTCCAGCAGTTTGTCATACAACTCGGCCATGGGGCATGTGAGCGCGCGCAGCTCGTCCATCATGCGCCAAAACGCCGTGAGGGAACCGGCGGCGCGTTTGGTAAAGGCCGGGTATGTCCCGGCGTTTTCGAGTATATTCCACATGGAGACGCCGTATTCACCGGCAAGCGCGGCCACGGCCTCTACGGTCTTTTCGCTGATGCCGCGCGCGGGCGTGTTGATGATGCGGGTCAGCCGCAGGTTGTCCGACGGGTTGTGCAGGACGTGCAGGAAAGAGAGCGCGTCGCGTATCTCGGCGCGGTCAACAAACCGCGTGCCGCCTATGATGCGGTATGGCACGCCCGCACGCCGCAGGGCCTCCTCTATTTGAAACGCCTGCGCGTTCATGCGGTACAACACGGCGAAATCCCTGTACTTGCCGCCGCCGCGCACGTGCGCGTTCACCAGCCCGGCTATGTAGTAACCCTCGCCGCCGCCGTCGCGCGCGTGGTATACGCGGATGGGCGCGCCCGCGCCGGACTCGGTCCACAGCGTCTTGCCCTTGCGCCCTTGGTTGTTTTCGATGACGCCGTTGGCGGCCTCGAGGATGTTGCGGGTGGAGCGGTAGTTTTGCTCCAAGCGCACGGTGTGACATTCGGGGTACTGGCGCTCGAAATTCAGTATGTTCTCGATGGTTGCGCCCCGGAACCGGTAGATGCTCTGGTCGTCGTCGCCCACCGCGAACAGGTTGCGGTGTTTCTTGGCCAGCAGGGAGCAGAACCGGTACTGCAAGGCGTTGGTGTCCTGATACTCGTCCACCAGCAGGGCTTTGAAACGGTTTTGATAGAATTCCAAGACGTCCGGCAGTTCCTCGAAGAGCCGCACGGTCAGCAGCAGCAGGTCGTCGAAGTCGAGCGCGTTGGCCGAACGCAGTTTTTTGTCGTACATGGCGTACAGCGCGGCCTCCTTGGACACCCGGAAGGCGTTGTGAGCGCCCGCGAAGTCCTGCTCGTAGCCGTCCGGCGCGATCATGGCGTTTTTGGCCCGTGAAACGGCGGACAGCATGGCGCGGGGCGGGAATTGCTTGTCGTCCAGGTTCAGCTCCTTGATACAGCTTTTCATCACCCGCGCGCTGTCGTCGCTGTCATACACCGTGAAACGGCTGTCATAGCCGCCCAGTTTCTCGATGTCGCGGCGCAGGATACGCGCGCACGCGGCGTGGAAGGTCAAGGCCCACACGTCCAGCGCGGGCGCGCCGAGCTGGCGTTCCAGACGGTTTTTCAGCTCCTCGGCGGCCTTCTTGGTAAAAGTTATGGCCAGCACGCACCACGGGGGTATCTCGCGTTCGCGGATCAGATAGGCCACGCGCTCGATCAGCACGGTGGTCTTGCCGCTGCCCGCCCCGGCTAAAACCAAAACAGGCCCCATATGGGCCGTCACAGCTTCTCTCTGTTTTGGGTTGAGATTTGTCATTTCATCCTGCTCTTTTATAATATTCTGTACCGAGCAGTTCGTCGGCCACCGAGTCTGCCACCCGTTGCGAGAATCCAAAGGATTCTCGCGTAGTTCGTCGACCCTTAAGGGGTCGACGAACTACTATGGAGCTGGTGGTCGGAATCGAACCGACAACCTGTTCATTACGAATGAACTGCTCTGCCTTTGAGCCACACCAGCGGGTTACGTCGGTATTATAACACGGCCGGCATAATCCGTCAAGGGCGGCAAGTCAGATTCACACGGCGCTTGACAATACGTAACTTACGTGTTAATATATATTCAGGCAGGTGACGGCATGACGGGCGTTGAAATGATAAAGAAGCTGAAATCAGAGGGGTTCAAGGTCATTAAAGTCAGCAGAGGGAGCCACTACCATATGACCAAAGGCGCCGCCTATGTCATTGTGCCGCACCACCATAAAGAATTAGGCAAAGGCTTGTATAACCAGATATTAACGGACGCGCAATCAAAGTAATGGAGGCCGCCGGTATGAAAACCAAGTATGCGTATCCCGCTGTTTTCAGCAAAGAGGAAAGCGGATATTTTGTCAATTTCCCCGACATACAGCCCTGTTACACCGAGGGCGCGACATTGGAAGAGGCCGCTATTATGGCAAAAGACGTATTGGAGAGCCGTATAGAGGTGGCATTAGAGCGCGGCGAAACCCTTCCCGCACCATCGGATATTGACACGCTGAACGGCGGCAGGATCATGTTGATCGTGGGCGATGTGGAGAACATCAAAAGCCAGACACGCTATGTCAAAAAAACCCTATCTATCCCCTATTGGTTAAACGCCGCCGCGGAAAAAGAGCATATCAACTTTTCCGGCGTATTGCAGGACGCGCTGAAAGAACGGCTTGCGGACCAATAACTCACCCGTTTACCTTCATCTGTATCCACAGATTGTGCGTGTACACCAGCAGACCGGCGTAGTTTAAGATAAAACTCAGGTAACCGGGCATAGTTTTCATAAAGAAATCTCTGAGTGTATGGTCGAAACCGTAGAGGATGACAAGCACGGAATGTATGACGACAAATACGAACACCCCGCCCAGAGCGGTTATGATGATCGCCTTGTTCTCGAAGATAAAAACGCCGTTAAACCTTTCCAGCGCGTATCCCGCCGCGCGAATAACGCCAAACACGAAAATGAATAAGGCAATCCTCCCTATCTCTTCAAAAAAATTGTTCATGCTAAAGAAAAATAAACCCTGCGCCTTATAAAAGTCCAGATACTCATCCCCTCCCGGAACCACGGTTGGCGCATGATACGTCTTCTCAAAGGAGAAAATCTCCATCCACTCCTGGCCCCCGAGTTTGGTAAAGAGCCAATGCAAACCGATCAGCAGCAGATAGTATACCGACAGCAGCGAGACAAAGTACACCGCCCAGAATATCAAGCGGTATGAACCCGCGGTCCGTTTTCTCTCGCGCCATATTTCGGCCAGTTCCTCGTCGTTCTCCTGATGGATTTCTTGCAGGCACTCCTCGGCGTACTCGTCCCGGATGTGCTGAACCGCGCGCTGTATGTCGGCGAACTCGTAAAAAACCGCGAACCCGGCCTTGTCAAAATTGAGGTTCAGCGGATTGATGACGACATATCTGCCGTCCTCCAGCAGATACAGCACGTCGCCGCTCGACTCGCGCTTGGCTAACGCCTCCGCCCGTTTTCTGTCGTACAGCGGGTGGTTTTTGCCCAGCGCGGAGTCGAGGGCCTCGAGCGACGGCGTTTGATCGCCCCGGATGTCGGCCCAGTCAAATCTGCCGGCGTAGCGTTCTTTTAACTCGTTGAACAGTTCGTCAAACATGAGATCAAGCCCCCTAAAACTCCATTTTGTCCTTCAGCCAGCTGTGAAACAGGTATATCCCCGTGCTATGCACGATCAGCCCCATGTAAAGAGGCATTACATAAAGATAAAATATCAGATAGCCTCCCGTGTCCACGGACACATTGGCGATCGGGATAATGACCGCGGCGGTCGCGGCGAACAGCACGGCCGCGGTAACAACAATTGCTGTTATAATCCGCTTGTTATCGAATATGGTGAAGTTCGTCTTCTTTTTCACAATATAGTCGGCAAAACGGAGCAGCGCGTAGACCGCGAAATTGACGAAGACCCACGCCACGGGTTCCTGTTTGATTTCACCTGAGAGCGTTACGAAGCGAATTGGGATCACCGGCGCAATGATATAATTGACCGACCCGTTGAAAATCCACGCGAACGGCATCAGCGTGATATAATGGACGGCGGCCGTCACGGCAAGGTACATGTGCCAGAACTTCGACTGCGCTTTCGGTTCTCGGGTCTCCTCCAGTATCTCCGCCAGCATTTCATCACTGTCAAGCTGGGTGTCCACCACGTGTTCCTCCGCGTATCCCTCGTGGACATACCGTATCGTGTTTTGTAAATTAGAAAATTCACGGTAAGTAAGCTGCCCGAGGTCGTTGTAGCTCGGATTGGTTGGGTTGACAATGACATAGACGCCGCCCTCCAGCAGATACAGCACGTCGCCGCCCGGTTCGCGTTTAGCCAACGCCGCCTCGCGTTTGAAGTAATACAGCGGATGGCTTTTGTCCAGCAGCGCGTCAAGGGCCGCCAGCGACGGTTCCTGGTCGTCCCGGATGTCGGTCCAGTCGAATTTGCCGGTGTATTTTTTGTCGAGACCGCCGAACAGTTCGTCAAACATTAGGCCACCCCCCTAAAACGCTATCTTGTCCTTCAGACGGCTGTGGAACAGGTATATCCCCGCGCTATGCAGGCCCGCCCCCATGTAAAGGGGCATCAGAAAAAGATAGAATATAGCATAGCCGCCGCCGGATTCGGATACTACCGCAATCGGAACCGTGACCGCCGCGGTCACAGCGAACAGCGCGGCAACGGGAAACACGATCCTTTTTATGACATTCTTTTCGGTGAACATGGTAGACCCCGTACGCCTCTTCACAATACGGTCGGCCAAACGGAGGAGCGCATACGCGGCAAAATTTATGGCTATCCACACCGCCCACACTATGAGCCTCCAATCGCCGTCGCCGGTAAACGGGACGATGTAATGACCGGACGACATGATCACGATCAACCCATTGAAAAACCAGCCGAAAACCGACAGCAGAAAGGAGTGCGCCGCGACCGTCGCCATATGGTACAGATGCCAGAACTTTGAGTATGCTTTCGGGTCCCGGGTCTCCTCCAGTATCTCCGCCCGCTCTTGGTCGCTTTCGATACGGGCGTCCACCTCGTGTTCCTCCGCGTATCCCTCGTGGATATGCCGTATTGTGTTCTGTAAATTGGAAAATTCACGGTAGGTAAGCTGCCCGAGGCCGTTGTAGCTCGGATTGGTTGGGTTGACAATGACATAAACGCCGCCCTCCAGCAGATACAGCACGTCGCCGCCCGGTTCGCGTTTAGCCAACGCCGCCTCGCGTTTGAAGTAATACAGCGGGTGGCTTTTGTCCAGCAGCGAGTCAAGGGCCGCCAGAGACGGTTCCTGGTCGTCCCGGATGTCGGTCCAGTCGAATTTGCCGGTGTATTTTTTGTCGAGACCGCCGAACAGTTCGTCAAACAACAGACAGCCCCCCTCCCAGTA
>Ga0082212_10012056_pt1 | contig 10908 bp, 6 predicted proteins | sample TergutNt197P3_FD_71548 | JGI IMG/M metagenome (GOLD analysis project Ga0082212, IMG submission 71548) | Neocapritermes taracua P3 segment gut microbial communities from Petit-Saut dam, French Guiana - Nt197 P3 | ecosystem: Host-associated > Arthropoda: Insects > Digestive system > Gut ...
ACCTATACCCTTACTTCCGAAGACGGCAGTACAACCAAACCCTGGACAGTAACCATTACCAAAGATAATGGTGACGGTGACGGTGATGGAGATGGAGATGGAGATGGAGATGGAGATGGTGAAACGGAACCCGGTCAGATAAGAGGAGCGGCTAAATATAAACTCACCACCAACGGAGAGATAACAGGAGAAATGGCGCTTACTTTTGACCTGGCTAAAGGTTTTTACCGCGTAGATAACTGGATGAGCGAAACGCATACAATCACCATCATCGACTATAATAACAAGACCTGTCATTTGTACATGTCTACGACCGGTACATGGATGTCCATACCATACACGGACGACTCCGGAAATGATTACGATTACGATGAAGATACTGCCGTCTTTCAATCGTTACCCGACCGTATTATTGCAGGAAAAACCTGCACTACGTGGCGGATAACGCTCAAAGACGGATCGGCGGAATATATTCAGGCCGTCTGGCAAGGATTAATGATGTACCACGAACCTGTTTATCCTGCGGGAACAATTATAGAAGCGACGTCGGCAACGCTTGACTTTCCCGATACGGCATTCAATCAGTCATCCATCGCAGTAACCTGGTTGTAATTATTTAATTGCATGAAATCACACATCAAAATCAGTATGGTAACGGCAATTTTCGCAATTGCCTTCGGAGCGTTTACCAAACTATACGCAGCCGAATATGAAGCAAACGATTACGCTTCTTTCAGAGCCGCAGTACTTGCCGTCAATAGCGGAACAGGCGGAGATGTGATTAAAATTACAGGTAATATAACGCTGGAAGGCGATATGTCGGGCGGCGGCGGTCTCGGCATACCGACTATTGATCGCGATTTTACCATTACCGCAGATACCAATACCGACGGAACCCCGAAATATACCATTGATGGAGGGAATTACTTTTTCAGCGTGAGCAGCACAAGCGTCAAACATGCCGTTATGGAAAATCTGACCATAATCAATACAAGACTGTTTTCTGTTAACGCCGGATGGCATGCAATTAATGACCAGGATGCAACCGTTGTATTGAATAATATGATTTATACAAACAACAGCGACTGCATCGGTATCACCTGCACAGGAAAAATAACGCTGACCAACTGTATCTCTTCTTTTAATACGGGTTCTTATGGACGCGGGTATGGGCTGCAAGGCAAAGAATTTATCCTCGAAAATTGCGCCGCTTTGAATAATGAAGGCGGAGGATTTCGTTTAGGCGGCGCCAATGGGCGAAATGCCAGAGCATACATCAATAATTGCACCGCAGTTGGAAACGGAGGCGCAGGTATTGCTATTGGTCTTACCAGTAGCATTATCAATAATTGCCGTGTGGTTGGAAACAGAGGAGCAGGCATTTTCTTCGATGCTATTTCCGATGACATATTTGAAAACATCGTCAGTAATACTACCGTTTCCAACAATTCCCGCGGTATTGTTATTGGTAGTTACATGGGGCTTGCCGGAGCGCTTTGCAAGATAATTAACTGCACGGTTACTCAAAACGAACATGGTATTGTTCATAGCCGTGTTTTTTATTCTTATTCAACAACATTTCAACCGTATATCTCGAGAGTATATAATTCTATTGTTTATGGCAATGTAACCGATGATTGTATTGAATGGGAAGAAGGCTGTGCAGATTTATATAGCACAGGGCAGGTCAATGAATATCCCCTTGATGAAAATTGCAGGTTAATTCTTAACCGAACCATCTATTTAACAGAAGGAAATGCTGTTTACTATATGGACGGGACTTCACAATCTGCCTCTATTGAAAAAAATGATTGCAGCATAGAAGACCCGCTATTACAGGGTAGAACAATTCACGGGCAGCCTGCCGGAGCCCCCGGCGAATTGGCATATTACATGTTGGACGAGGGTTCGTCGGCGATACTGTTTGCTGAAAGAAGTCTCATCACGGTAGCCGGATTAACCGATTTTCATCCCGATTTGGCTGCCGAAGTAGTTGAATGGTTTGCAGAAATGATCACGCCGGCGTATGTGCAAAATATGCTGGCGTATGACCAGATGGGCAATGCACGCGAATTCATCGGCAATCTGTATGATGCGGGCGCTATAGCGCGAAATTCTTCAGGTTCGCCCATTATAAGTTACAGTCCCAAAAAAGCGGCAAATGCCGGTAAAGTAGCCGTTACCTTTCACGGATACGGTTTTGACGGAAATACAAAAATTACGCTGAAAAAACAGGGCGAGAGCGACATTACAGCCGAAACGACCGAACTTGTCAGCAATATTAAATACTGTGCCGTATTCGACCTCGACAAAAAGAGACTGGGAAAATGGGATGTCGAGGCGGTAGTGGGCGGCGAAACCATCGTTATCAAAGACGGTTTTGAATTGGAAACGCTCATTGAGCCTGACATTGATGTGGAAATACTGGGAAGCCCCAATATCCGCAACGGTTCGCTTACGACTTACACCGTTAAGTACACCAACAGGGGCAACGCCAATGTGTATCTGCAACCGATTATCATCGAAATCACTGTTTCCAAAGACGTCGACGTTGAGGTCAAAGAACGGTGGCAGTACATCTATTCGGACGGCGCATATACCGATAAGTTTGCTACCATAGACGGCGTGGTTCACCGGTTGGATACCCTGCATCATCTGGTTGACCCCAATAAGTACAGTACATATCTGGTTCCGCTCATCCCTGTTATTCCGCCTTACCACACGGGATATTTAACATTCGACGTACTGTACACAGTTAACGGCATCGCCAGCGGAAGCGTGGAATTGCAGGCGATGGTTCCTCCGTCGATGCTCGACCGTGCAACGGTTGAAAGTCTGTTGAAATCGGGCGGCGCGCCGGGTTCTTTTTGGGAATGTATGCAGGGCGCAGTTGGCAGCGGCGCTGCTATTGGCTGGGAAATAGCAAAAACCGTTCTGGGCATGATACCCGGAGTGGGTTGCGTCATTCAGGTAGGCGAGAGCATCTATGCTTCCGCAACCGATCAATCGCCTGATTTCAGCCAGCGCGCTTTGAATACCACCAGCGAAATGGGAAAAATTATATTAAATTGCGCTACAAGCGTCATACCTATGGGCAATGCGGCAAAAACTGCCATTCAAATTATTCAAATCAGTATGACGGCAAATTCCATTGCGCGTCATTCTGCCGATTTAGGCGCTACGCTTGGCAATTGCAGTAAAATGTTCGGCATCGAAATCGGTACGCAGCAGTTGGTTGGTTCCTTCGATCCCAATGATAAATACGGTCCCGTCAACGAACACGGCAGTACATGGTTTAACGACCGTGAAGAATTTACTTACGTCATCAATTTTGAAAACGATGCGGAAGCCACTGCGCCTGCCTGGGAAGTATGGGTTACGGACGCTTTGGATTTGAATGTGTTTGACATCAACACCTTTGAAGCGGGCATCGTCAAAATTGGCGGCAGAATTTTGGAAACGCCCCCGGGAATGCAAAACTACGCATGGACTGTGGACATGCAGCCCGAAATGGACCTGATTACCGAAGTCAGTCTGACATTGGACAAGTCAAAAGGCGTCGCCACATGGTATTTCAAGAGCATAGACCCCGCCACGGGCGAACTGCCCACCGACGCCATGGCCGGCTTCCTTCCGCCCAACGACGATGAAGGCTCCGGTCAGGGTTTTGTCATGTTCACCATCCGCCTGAAAAATGGGCTTGCCGATAATGTATCAGTAACCAACAGCGCGTCCATCGTATTCGACAATAACGAAGAAATCATTACGCCCGAATGGGTCAACAAAAAAGATATTATTCCACCCACAAGCGCCATGTTACAACCGATCTCCGTCAACGATGAGTTGATAGAACTGAAATGGCAGGGCGCAGATAATACGGGCGGTTCGGGAATTTACGGTTACGACGTATATGTGAAGAAGGGTAATGGCGGATATGAACAGATTTTTGCCAACACCACGCTTACCGCATCGCCATTTCCGATAGAAAAAGACGTACAGTATGCGTTTTACACCATCGCCACCGACAACGCCGGCAATCACGAAAGTAAAACCAAAATACCCGACGCTACCTGGCCTGTTTCATCCACCACCGGCGCAGAAGAAATAACAGTCAAGCCGGAAAAGCCGCTGTTGCTGGTTCCCAACCCCGCCCAAACGGAATGTACCGTAGCCTTTGATGTAGAAAAACCGGAAAATATTTCGGTTACGTTATCCGGCATGTCGGGCGTCCGTATGATGATCTTATTCGCAGGTCATGCAGAAAGCGGCAAATTTCAGCGAACGTTCAATATCAGTGCTTTGCCGCAGGGAGTGTATCTGGTAACTGTTCGTGCAGGCGAAAGTATTATTGGAGCGGAAAAGTTGGTAGTTGTCAAATGAAATTGAAAGTAAATAAACTATTTTACCGCCACACATTAAATACTCTTGTCGATATGCAACATGATTTTTCCATTTAGAATACTGTACATTTTCCCTGCTTTTTGCGCTACCCGATCAGAATGGGTTACCATCAGCAAGGTACAATTTTCGGAAGCATTGATAGAAAGCAATAAATCAGTAATCCGGTCGGCATTGGCTGCGTCGAGCAGGCCGGTGGGTTCGTCGGCAAGCAATAGTTTCGGGCGCATGATGAGCGCTCTGCAAATCGCTACCCGCTGACACTCGCCCCCCGACAACTGTTCGGGATATTTGTGCGCCAAAGTAGCGATACCAGTGCTTTGCAACAGGTGATCGGCATGTTCTTCCTGTTCTTTCGTAGTTTGCCTTTGCCCTGCCAATGCGGGCAGAAGTACATTTTCCTTAACCGTAAACTGCGGCAGCAACCGATGATCCTGAAATACAAACCCGATACTGCGGTTGCGGAACTGCGCGCGCGCCACATCATCCAAACTGCTGACCGGCACACCTTCGAAAAGGTATTCGCCGCTATCGGGTTTCAATAGCGTACCGATTATCGAAAGCAAGGTGCTTTTCCCCGAACCCGAAGGGCCGGTAACCGCTATAATTTCGCCGTGTGTCACATCGAGCGATAACCCGCGCAGTACCTCATTTTTACTTTCTCCATCGGGGTACGCAAGCGATATTTGACGTAATTGAATCAAAAACATGATATTATAAAAAAAACGTTTATAAGTTAAACAGTTCCAAAGGATTCATAAATATCAGGCAAAGTTAAATAAATTTTCCTGATTCAAAATCTGATTGTTTCATTTCTTCCAAAATATTTTTTAAAATTCAATGATTGCAAATTCAAAAAAAAGTATTAATTTAGCTGTTTCTTTTTTAAGAGCAATAAATTGATTGTTAATTAAATAGCAAAAATGCAGGAATTTGAAGAAAGGATCATTCCGGTCAATATTGAGGAGGAGATGAAAACATCCTACATAGATTATTCTATGTCGGTCATTGTATCACGGGCGTTGCCCGACGTGCGCGACGGTTTGAAGCCGGTACACAGACGAGTATTATTCGGAATGTACGACATGGGGGTTACATCAGGCAAACCCCATAAAAAATCTGCCAGAATAGTCGGGGACGTACTTGGTAAATACCACCCCCACGGCGACAGTTCGGTATACGACGCCATGGTGCGCATGGCACAGCCCTGGTCGTTGCGTTACCCGGTGATCGACGGGCAGGGAAACTTTGGTTCGGTGGACAACGATCCGCCGGCGGCAATGCGTTACACAGAAGTAAGGTTGAAAAAAATAGCCGAAGAGATGATGGCTGATATCGAAAAGAATACTGTTGATTTTCAACTTAATTTTGACGATACGCTTGAAGAGCCCAAGATATTGCCCAGTGGTTTTCCCAATCTGATTGTCAACGGTTCATCGGGGATTGCCGTTGGGATGGCTACCAATATGGCGCCGCACAATCTCATCGAAGTGATCAACGGCATCATTGCCTATATCAACAACAATGATATCACAACAGAAGAGTTGATGCACTATATCAAAGGGCCTGATTTTCCAACCGGAGCTGTCATTCACGGCATACAGGGCATCAGGGAAGCTTACGAAACCGGACGCGGACGGGTAGTGATCCGTGCACGTTCGGAAATTGAGGTGACTTCAAGTGGACGTGAAGTGTTGGTTTTCAATGAAATACCATATCAGGTCAATAAAGCCCAGTTGCTTGATTACATCGGCAGTTTGGTTAACGAAAAGAAAATTGAAGGTATCTCTTATACCAACGATGAATCAGACCGCGACGGGATGCGCATTGTGGTGAAACTCAAAAAGGACGCCAATTCCAATGTGGTGCTTAATAATCTGTATAAATTCACGCAGCTTCAGACTACATTCAGTATCAACAATATTGCATTGGTGGACGGTCGTCCGCGTCAGCTCGGTCTGAAAGATATGATTCATTATTACGTGAAGCACCGGCACGAAGTTGTGGTACGCCGTACCGAGTTTGACCTCAAAAAAGCGCTCGACCGCCTGCATATCATTGAAGGTTTGCTGATTGCGCAGGACAATATTGATGAAGTTATCCGTATCATACGCGCATCGGCCAGCCCTGCCGACGCCATCAGGGGATTGATGGAACGCTTCAACCTTACTGAAATACAGGCGCAAGCCATCGTAGACATGCGTCTTCGCCAGTTAACCGGTTTAGAACGCGACAAACTACAGGCAGAACAGGAAGAACTGCTCAAATTAGTGGAACACCTGCGCGAAATATTAGCCGACGAAACTATACGGATGAACATCATTAAGGACGAATTGCTGCTCATCAAACAAAGATATGGCGACGAACGTCGCACCGAAATCAAACCAAGCGCCGAAGATTTTAATCCCGAAGATTTCTATGCCGACGACGATATGGTGATTACCATTTCGCATATGGGTTACATCAAGCGCACGCCGCTGTCGGAGTTCAGGACGCAGAGCCGTGGAGGAATAGGCTCCAAGGGAAGTGCCACCCGTCGCGACGAGGATTTTCTTGAACATTTGTTCCATGCTTCGATGCACAATACCTTGTTGTTATTTACCGAAAAAGGACGCTGTTTCTGGGTGAAAGTGTACGACCTGCCCGAAGGAACCAAAACTTCACAGGGACGCGCCATTCAAAACATTATCAATATAGATGGCGACGATCAGGTTAAGGCATACATTAACGTAAAAACGCTTGCCGACGACGAATACATCAAAAATCATTTCATTGTGATGTGTTCGCGCAATGGCGTGGTGAAAAAGACCTCGCTCGAAGACTATTCGCGTCCGCGTCAGAACGGCATCAACGCCATCACCATCCGCGAAGGCGACAGTCTCATCGAAGCAAAATTGACCAACGGCAAGTGCGACATTCTGCTGGCTTTGTATTCAGGTCGCGCCGTGCGGTTTCCCGAAGAAAAAGTGCGCGATATGGGGCGTACTGCATCGGGTGTTCGCGGTATCACGCTGTCGGAAGAGATGACGGAAGACCGTGTCATTGGTATGGTGTGCTTTGAACCGGATGATAATTCACGGCAAATATTGGTTGTATCCGAAAGAGGCTATGGAAAGCGCTCGGACATTGAGGATTACCGTATCACCAACCGTGGAGGCAAAGGTGTGAAGACCATCAACATCACCGAAAGAACCGGTAACCTGATCGCTGTCAAGGCGGCAGGCGACGAAGAGGATTTGATGATCATCAACAAATCCGGGCTAACTATCCGTATGCACGTATCGGATATTCGCGTGGCAGGACGCGCTACACAAGGTGTAAGGCTCATCAATCTGCGGAATAATGATATGATTGCTTCCGTAACACAAGTGCCACGCGATGAGGACGAAGAGGAAGCAGTTGAAAAACCGCTGGATGAAGAAGGGATAGTAGCAGAATCGGACAATTCACCCGGATTGAGCGAAGAATAAATTTTAAATTAATTTATCAATTACCATCTGCGCCGTAATTTTTGCCATACATTCAGTATATTTACGGTAACAGGATTTGTTGCCGTATACTGAACACGGCCGGCAGAAAAGATCAATCTGTACGGTGTTGTCAGGCGACTGGTTGTAGCCATAGAACCCTGCATACGGATGTGTTGCGCCCCACACTGAAACAACAGGCGTTGCAGTGAGCGAAGCAAGATGCATGTTGGCCGAGTCCATTGATAGCATCACATCCAAGTAGCTCATCAATACCAATTCTGCAGAAAGATTCAGTTTTCCGACGACCGATACGGTTCGCGGATATTTCGCACACCATTCGTTCAAAACTGCTTGTTCGGTTATGCCGCCTCCAAAAAGAAATACGGTTACATGATCCTGTTTTGATAAATGCGCTACTACAAGTTCAATGCGGTCTAAGGGATAAATCTTTCCTTCATGTTTGGCAAACGGAGCAACGCCAATCCATCTACCTGATTTTTTACCTGTTAGTTGTTCTATCATATTAAAATCACCGCGTGACATACCAAAAACCGACCGGAAATCAAGAGGTGCAACAGATTGTCCCAAAGCGTGAAAAACATCAGCATAACGTTCGGTGGTCGGTTTCAACTGCCGAAATGTTTTATTCTTTTTTCCTGTCAGCAATCGCTTGTCTTTCCTCCCTTTGTTGATATGCTTTACATTTAGTCCGCTGCAACGGAAAAAAAAACGCAACAGTTTGGTACGCAACACATCGTGCAGGTCGGCCACCGCATCGAAATTGTGTTTAACCAAATCCCTGTAAAGCCGGTACATGCCGGGGATACCCTTGAAATCATTGTCGAGGTCAACTCCGATAAACCGGACATTTTCCGGACAATATGCAAATAATGGTTGTAAAAATGACCGTGAAAGTACTGTATATTGATTCGCAGGGTGTTGCCGTGCCAGCGAATCAATCACAGGAACGGTCATTGCCACATCTCCAATGGCCGAAAAACGTATAATAAGAATATTCGCCACTAACCACTAACCACTAACCACTAACCATTAACCACTAACCACTATTTTTTGCCGTATAGCACGGGGTTCAGCGCCGGATCGTTGTACATTTTCATTTGTTTGTAAACTTTCATATACTTCCGCCCGCCCGCAATATCGTCTAACAATGTATCAATAGCCGCCGACAGGTCTTTTTGCTGTTCGAGGAGTACTGCCAGTTTCCGGCGACATGGTGCGGCATGTTCCGGCAAAGCGTCCCGGCGATCAACTTCCTGCTGCATATGGTAAATTTTGAGCGCCAGTATCGACAGGCGATCAACTGCCCACGCCGGACTTTCGGTATTGATGGTAGCAGTAGTTTGTACCTCAGCATCCTTATAGTGATCCAGAAAATAGCTGTCGATAAGTTCCACTAAATCTGTCCGTTCCTGATTAGATAGATCAATGCGGCGTTTGAGTTTCAATGCTTCAGCCGGGTCGATATCAGGGTTGCGGATAATATCTTCAAGGTGCCATTGCACTGTATCAATCCAGTTTTTCAAAAACAGATAGTATTCAATGCTTTTGAGCGGATACGGGTTGTGAATTTCCGCATCCACATCATCGTGAACATGATAATTATTAATACTTTCGTTAAAGACGGTATTACAAAGTTGACTGAACATGATAAAAATTATGAATTATGAAATACGACGTCCATTCATTCCGTATCCTTTGCACCATACGCCAGATCGCCTGCATCACCCAGCCCCGGTACAATATACGATTTGGCAGTGAGTTCGTCGTCGAGCGCTCCAAGCCACAGCGAAACACCTTTCGAAGGCAGCTTTTTCCGCAGGTTACTCAATCCTTCCCTGCTGGCGATAATAGCGATGAGATGTACGTGTTTCGGTGTTCCTTTCGATAACAGTAACTTGTATGCCAACGATATGGACGAACCAGAAGCAATCATGGCATCGCAGAGGATAACTTCTTTGCCGTCAATGCAGGGACAAGCAAAATATTCGAGGCTCATTTGAAAATGATCTTCTTTATTGTTGTCCCGACGCATGGAAATAAAACCGCCTGATGCGTTGTCGAAAAAACTGAGCACACCCTGATGTAGCGGAAGCCCCGAACGCAGCACAGAAATAATAACAGGCTGATGGGCAAAAACTTGCTCCTCAGCTATGCCAAAAGGGGTAGGTACAGGAAGGTTGATAAATTCCATCTGCTTGCTGATTTCATAAGCAAAAATGGAACCCATACGTTCCATATTCCGTCGAAATCTGAAACTGTCTTTCTGGATAAGTTCATCTCGCGTTTCAGATAAGAACGTGTTAAACAGCGAATTAGTTTTATTCAGGACGGTTACCATGATCAATATTTTTTTGAACTCACAAAAGTATGATTTTTACTACAAAAAAACAAAATTAAGCGAAAATGAGCTACTTTTTCGTAATTGTATGAACGCATTTTCACTGATTTATGATGGTTTATTTTTTACCGAAAACTCTCTTCAGGAGTGCAGTAACCTGTGCGGCGGGGTCTTGTCTGATTTTGATTTCCTGTTCGGCAATCAACGTCATCAATCCTTCAATAGCTTTTCCGGTGATGTATTCTTCCAAATTTGGATTGATCTTGGTTACGCCGGGAAGAATATTGTAGGCATTCGCCAGCGGGTTCCAGTACGAGGTAACATTCACCTTATCGATAGCCTGTTTCACGATGGGCGAAAACTTCGTTGTCAGCGGGACAGTCGTTTTCTCGCGCAGATACTGGGTCGCTGCTGTCTGGTTACCGTTCAGAATGGTAAATCCGTCTTGAATGGTCATTTCCCTGACGGCGCCTGCAAACACATCATACGCTCCTTTGGCGGCTTCTTCGGCGGCACGGTTCATCGCCTCCTCGAAAGCGACAATTTGTTTGTTGAAACCAGTGGATGACAGTACATCTTTTACCTTTTGCGCTTCATTAGGCCAGGGTATGGCTATTTTAGGATTTTTGTAAAACCCGTCAACTTTCGATGCGACGCCTGAGGACTCTCTCGCTCCGATGG
>Ga0082212_10012057_pt1 | contig 10908 bp, 5 predicted proteins | sample TergutNt197P3_FD_71548 | JGI IMG/M metagenome (GOLD analysis project Ga0082212, IMG submission 71548) | Neocapritermes taracua P3 segment gut microbial communities from Petit-Saut dam, French Guiana - Nt197 P3 | ecosystem: Host-associated > Arthropoda: Insects > Digestive system > Gut ...
CGTGCAGTCGAAATATTTCCCAATTCATCGGCGAAACTTGTTACAAAACGACCAGTAGCGTCATATACGGAACTTACCGCAACTGTTGGGCAATTGGCTGCTGTAGTGGTCGCCGTACGGGAATTGCCGAAATTGTCGTAATTGCTGTAAGCGGTTGTAACTGCCTTGGCATTTCCGTAAAAATCAATCTTTTGGGTCAGACGGGCTTTTGCATCGTATTCAAACTTTTTGGTTTCGGAGAATTGGTTTCCGATGCCTTTTCGCGTAGTTATCTGTTGAGTTACCCTGTTTTTAAACGGACTATTTTTAGCTTCCCATGTGTACCTCACTTCAGATATTAAATTACCTTGGGTTTCAGTAACTACGTAGGGGTTGCCATGATCCGACTGGTTAAAATGTTTATATTCGATTTTTTTCGTTATCAGGGTAAGTTTATCAACTGTAGTTTGAGTTTCGATGTAGGGAAATATCACTTTCAAGTTTGATGTGGTAGTGTAACAACCATACGTATAACTTGTACGTGAAATTGAATCCTTTGGAATTGACGAGGTAGTGACCATTTGCTTTACCGGATAAGTATTGTAATAGGTAGGATTATATCCATATTGAGTGATTATTTCCCTGTCGTGTTCGGGATTTATCGCTTTGACTTCTTCAAATCCAAGGAAACCTTTTCCTTGTTTATGGATACGGGCGTTTTTATAAATAAAGCCGGTAGAGGAAGATTGATACCCGATAGTATTATGCATGGCTGTCACTACATATAGGGGTTGCCTGAATTTACTAACAGGAAAGGTATATAAAGTGACTGTTTCTATATAATGATCGTCATCGGTAATTGATTCATAATCGAAGGAAACCTTTTGATTCATACCGTTGGATATGGATTTAACGAACAAATTTTGTTTGTGGTTAAAAGACCTGATAACAAGTGGATTATTCCCTATGGCAAAACTCAATTCGGGAAAACCATCCCCGTCAAAATCCGAGAAGGTAAACCTTCTCTCTATGACTGATGTAATAAGAGTTGATCCATAATTTTCAAACTGAAATGTTTTTCCGTCAAACAAGCCTATTTTTATTGAAAATACAGATCCATTTTTCTGGTAACATGCAATATCTGTTTTTCCATCCCGATTAAAATCACCGACAGCCCATGATGTTCCGGTAACATTCAAATTATCAGGCAATGTTTTCTCTTCAAATCCGGTTCCGGTTGAAAACAAGATACAATATTCACTGGAAGATTTTTTTACAAGGATATCCGTTTTCCCATCCCCATTAAAATCTCCCAAAAGATAATCTTTAGAAACCAAATCGTTGCCTGAGTATATTAAAGAAAATGAAGAACTATTTAATTCGTAAATCCTGTAACTGGAAGCATCCTTTACCAATAAGTTAGTTTTGCCGTTACCATTAAAATCTACAACATTTTCATCACGAAAAGAAGAAGGATGGGTAGAAGAAATAACAGGAACGCGGGGAGAAGAAATAACAGAAGATGTACGTGAAGAACGGGTCGGGCGAGTGTCGTGCTCTACCGCTCCCCAGGTTATGCCTCCGGTTGCAATTGGCGAAGGTGAACCATATTGATAGAGATTACTTTCCGATTTTGTCAATATTTGATGTTTCCCGTTTCCACAGAAATCGCCAACAAAGGCGTCCGGCGAAGCAGAATCAAAATATCCCGAATTTGAAAATAGAGAGCCATTAAAAATGAAGTATTCATAGCGGAAATGATTGTCGCTAATTTTGCGGATACGCACAATATCCATCAAACCGTCTCCATTCAAATCGGCTGGCAACAGCCCGACAAATCCGGCAATCAAATAAATAATACATTTTTTATGAAATCCAACAGAACCTCCATAAGTATTATGTGCTAAAAATAAAGTAGCCTCATCTGAGGATGAATAAGAATTTTTTTCAGGATAAGAAATAAAATCCGTTTTCCCATCCCCATTAAAATCCGCATATATCGGATAAGTATCATCCCTGTTTGTTGACAGAGAGGCATAATATTCCACTCCCGGTCTAGCATAAGCTCCATGATCTCCCCAATCTATTACCGTAGAATTATACTGGATTCCGTTTTGCCCGTATTCTTCCACTTCGGTCAGTTTGGAGTAGAAGCCGTCGTAATAGTACTTAAACTTATATTCCCTGACTATCGAACCATAAGCGCTGCACTTGATTCTCGTTAAGATCACACTCTGCGCCACTGACTTTCCGGCAATATGAAAGGTCGATTTATCTGTACGGGTTTCGTAGAAAAACTCAATTTTGTTGTAAGGATTCAATCCTGCGGCGCTATTTCCGGTATAGTCGATTTGTTTTAAGCGAAATTCACCCGTTGAGGCATTATTATCATAAGTATAAGTCATGTAATTACCGTTGGCATCGGTTACTTTTTTAAGTAGCCAGGTATAAGCAACACTTCCGCCTTGGGGCTTAATGTAAGAATCCGCTGATGAACCATATTCCATTGTCCAGCCTTCCTTGTTTTTTATTTCAAAACCCAAATAGGAATTAAGCGTTTTACAGGTAATATCAAGATATGTTTCTATTTCAGTCCTATAAGTAGAGGAAGCAGTCAGATTGGTTCCGGATACACGCATTAACCGTTGTCCATCCAACATCAGGTTATCTAAATTCGTTAATCGGGGAACAGTTGTCGAATCATCATGATAGATGGTTTTTCCAATGCGGATAATTGCCGATACAGCACCCAGATTCCACCCATAACCTACAAGTCCATTCCCTGACTGACTGTTGTAAACTACCGAAATATTAGGCTGTATATCTCCTGTTCCGGGCATAACTTCTATGGGTATTTGATAGACAGCAGCTCCGGTTGGACTCACATTGGCTGCTCCGGCTATTGCACCCACGGCATAATTCGTATTGAGGGTTCTTGGCGCGAATGGGTTTGTAACCGACGGCACACTTTGATAGGAAGCTGGTTCTAACAAATGCTCATTAATATACGCCCGAAATTCTTTACCTCCTGTCGCACTAAATGAGAATCCCGGTTTCAGACTGATATAGTCGCGGGCAACATGTGTTTGTGAGGTTGTCACCGGATTAGAAAGTTCTATGCTTTTTTCCCCGTAACTACTGATCCAAGTAGCGCACAAGATCATTGTAAATAAGGTAATGTATTTTGTCATGACTTCAATTTTTTAATTGAAAATTGGAAAATTTTATCACTTATCTCTTCATCACTAATCACTTATTTACTGCTTAATGATTTTCCATTTGGAAATAGTTGTACCCAAATGGATATTAAGAAGGTAAACTCCGTGTGCGCCGGATATTTGCAAGTATGTACGTTCCGATTCGATTTTCTTTGTCTCAATCAAATGTCCTGAAGATTCGAAAAGGCGCATGAAATTTTCTTCTTCCGGATTCAGGGATATTATTTCCACACATATTTCGCCTTGCGTTGGATTGGGATAAATCGTTATCCCGTCCGCTGCATCGTATTCGGTGATGGCTACTACGGCGGTTCCGTTTCCTTTCAGTGTTACACTTTGCGGCATGGCGCCTGCGGATTTGAAGGTGATTTTGGCGGTATGTATTTTAGCGGCATCGGGCGTATAGGTAACGGAGAGTTTTCCGCCGTTAGCGTTCCAATTCTCTTCGGTGATGGTGAAAAATTCGCTACCGCCGCCGCTTGTTTCGTAGGTGATGGGGTATGACGCCAAAAAGGAGCCGGAAATAGAAACCGTTTGAGGTTCGGAGGCTGTTCCAACGGGAACATTGGCAAACGTCATGACGTCGGTTGAAACAGAAATTTCCGAATAAAGCACCGCGTCGTTCACCTCAAAACTGACGGTTCCGTCTCTCCCTTCGCCAATGTTAAAGATGGCAACGTCGCCGGGGTAATTGTTCGACAAGAAACCGGGAGGATTGGTAACGTTGGTAAATGCCGTGCGTCCCGTACTCGCCGAAAAATGGGCGTTACCGAGACTTCCGTTGGTGGTAGGATTGATTCCTCCCGGACGGAAGATATAAACTTCATCCGGCGGTCCGCCGGCATTGCCACCTTCAAGGGTATTAACGCGGTAGATAAGCACGCCGCTACCGGGCAATGCCGAATCCCAATAAACGCTCTTGTCGCGATATTCGACCACAAAAAACTCTGTGGAAGAGTTGGGCGAAGGTATCCGGAAGGCGTTGTTGGTTTCCGACCATATATTATTTAAGGTGTAGGTTCCAAATTCGGTGATTTCGGGTATTTCGTCAATCCAGCCGCCGTATTTGTATTTCATCCAAGACATTGTAGATTGTGGCGGGTTGCTGTTGGCACACATCAAATCCCACGAGCCTACGGGGTCGATGGTGTTGTCGGAGTAACGGTAGAGGTCAGGCGCGCTCAATGTGTGGAACATCTCGTGTGCCAATACGCTCGATCTTGCCCCGTCTAAATGCGTTTCAACCTGCAAATTAAAATCCCACACCCGTTTTCCATTGATACTTACATTTTCCAAATATAAAGCCCAGCGGTGGGGCCACAGCAACGATGCCCAAGCACCCGGACTGCCTCTGACAATAAAACAAACATTATCCACATTTCCATCATCGTTAAAATCCAGATCCAAGTCCGTTGGAACGTCGTCTCTTATCGCCTCAACCGCACGTTTAAGCAAAGCGTGTTCTCGCGTAGCGTGTTCATCTCCCTGATATCCATTCGGGTTTGATGCGCTGTAAGGTTGAAAATAAGAACGCGGGTGAATGTCTTGATAGGAAAGGATAACATTTTCGGTAGTTTCCGGATAAAAAGATGATTGGATAAAAGTTTGTTCATTAGAAAGCGCTTTGAAATAAGCATACAGCGAAGAAAATCCCTCTTCCTCTTTATTGTGTATGTCTCTATAGGTAGCGGCTTTGTGCGCCGGAAACTCCTCTTCGTCTGAAAAACGAATATAAACCACCAAGTTATTCAACGTTCCGTTGTTTTTTCCTCTGTTTTCCGGCAAAAAACCATCTCTTGTCGGTTTCGCAGGGATATTTCCCAAAAAGTCGGAACGCATCTTTTCACGCTTTTCGGCGGAGATAATCTGCCATGGCGTCAATCCGGCGGCAGCAGGATCAACGCTGCCAACGCGGTGTCCGGTAGATACCAACTCGTCGTTTTCGAGTTTGGCATAGACCACTACGCCCGTTTGCGGGTCTTCAATTAAGGTAAATCCGTTTTCATCATGCACCCAACGATAAAACTCATCGCCGGTGGTAAAACATTGAACCACAGCGCCATCAGGCTGCGTTACCGTAATAGGATAATTGTTTTCATAACAGGCATACGCCGAAAATCCATAGACAAAAGTCATTACAATGACTAAAAAAAGTTTCTTCATAATTTTAATACGTTTACAAAATTGTTTCTATATATTACAAGATGTGTGCCACAATAAATTATTGCGGCTGCAAAGATAGTATTTTTTAGTGATTAGTGATTAGTGGTTAGTGGTTAGTGGTTAGTGGTTGGTGGCGTCGTTCATCATTTTCAACTTTCAACTTTCAATTCTCAATTAATTTGTACCTTTGCAGCCGAAAAAATCGACTATGAATGCAATAGGAAATGGTATTTTAGTAGGCATTACGCTTTCGTTTATGGTGGGTCCGGCGTTGTTTATGTTGCTGCAAACAAGCCTCCATCGCGGATTTCGTTATGGGTGGTATTTTGCTGTCGGAATTTTTGCGAGCGATGCGTTGGTTCTCTTTTTGATATGGCGCGGACTGTCACAGTTTTTGGGCGAAGACCCGCGAAGTAATGTCTGGTTTAGTCTTGTTGGAGGCATTATTTTGATACTTTTTGGCGCTTATACCTTTATGAAACCGGTTGTGAAAGCTACGGATAAAAATATTGCTGTTCCCATTGATGAAGAAACGCCAATTGATATTGACGAGGCAGAAAAAGAACTGCCAAGGTTGAGTAAGGAGTTGGTGAAAGAACTTTTCCCCGAAGACCGCCCTTCTCAATGGTATGTTTATATGATTAAAGGGTTTATTTCCAACATTGTCAACCCCGGTGTGTGGTTTATATGGGTTTCCGCGATGGTTATGGTTTCTTCTTCCTATTTCGGAAGAGATGTATTTATCTTTTTTGTAGCAACTTTAATCACTGTTTTCAGTTTCGACTCCTTAAAATCATACGTTGCCGACCGCTTGAAAAACTTTTTGAAACCTCACGTTATTCACCGAATGAATCAAATCGTTGGCGCTATTTTGGTTTTATTTGGAATATACCTTGTCGTTAGTAATTTCTACGACATGAGCAGTTTAGTGAAAGGTTTCGGAGTTTAATAAGTTAAAACCGTTCCCCCGTAAAAGGTCTAATATCCTTCACATAGAGTTGTAACGATGTTTTTCCGTTCCACACATTTTCTTCGATGTGGTAACAGATGTCGAAAGGTTGCCCGCTTTGAATCAACTCAAACTTGTCGCCTTGTTGAAAAGCGATGCCCGAAAAGGGAAAACTCGATACGTGCGGGTGAACAACCGACAGTTTCAAGTGGTTTTTTCCGACAACTTTGCTGTAGCCGGTATCTACCACGCACTCGGTTTTGAACAACGGCGCCGGATTATCCGGTCCGAAGGGCGCAAATTGTTTTAATATCTTGTAAAACTTGGGCGTGATGTCGGTCAGTTGCAATGTTTCATTGATAACCACTTCGGGAATGAGCATATCGTCTTCGATGGTTTCTTCCACAATCTGTTCAAAACGTTGGAAAAAACGCTCTAAATTTTCGGGTTTCAACGACAGTCCTGCGGCGTAGGTATGACCGCCAAAGTGTTCCAACAAGTCGCTGCAAGCGTCGATGGCGTTATAAATATCGAAATCTTTGACCGAGCGCGCCGAGCCGGTAATCAGTCCGTTAGCCTCGCAAAAGATGATGGTCGGACGGTAAAACTCTTCCGTCAAACGAGACGCCACAATGCCGATAACGCCTTTGTGCCATTCGGAGTTATATAATAAGGTACACTTTTTCTCACGCACTTCGGGCGACGCCGAGCGTATCAATTCGATTGCCTCCTGTGTGATTTGCGTGTCTAAGTTACGGCGGTCGTCATTGTGATCGTTGATAACGGCAGCGCGTTGAGACGCCTGTTCGCTATTTTTACACACCAACAGGGCAACGGAGTTTTTACCGCTTTCCATGCGTCCGGCGGCATTAATACGCGGTCCGACAGAAAATACCAAATCGCTGATGGTGATTATTTTAGGAGGATTGGGTTCGTCGGGCGCAATCATCTGTTTGGGCGAGTTGGACTCGATAATATCTAAAATCGCCTTGATGCCCGGACTTGGATTTTGGTTAATCTGCTGTAACCCATAGTACGCCATAATACGGTTTTCACCCGTTATCGGAACAATATCGGAGGCAATGCTGACAACCACCAAATCGAGGTATGGTATTAAATCTCTGAACGGCAAGTTGTTACGCTGCGAAAATGCCTGTAACATCTTAAATCCGACGCCGCAGCCCGACAATTCTTTGTATGGATAGATGCAATCGGGACGTTTCGGGTCTAAAACGGCAACTGCCGGAGGCAATTCATCGCCCGGACGGTGGTGGTCGCAGATGATAAAATCAATATTTTTCTCCTTCGCCTCTTTTATTTTATCCACCGCTTTAATGCCGCAATCTAACACTATGACTAAGGAAAAGTTGTTTTCGTAAGCATATTCGATGCCTTGTAACGAAATGCCGTAACCTTCGTTATAACGGTCGGGAATGTAAAAATCAACATCGGCGCTCAAACTTCTCAGAAAGAGATATACCAACGCAACGGCGGTTGTTCCGTCCACGTCGTAATCACCGTAAACAAGTATCCGTTCTTTGTTTTGCATGGCTTCGCTGATGCGATCAACGGCTTTATCCATGTCTCTCAACAAAAACGGGTCATGCAAACAATGAAGCGACGGACGAAAAAATGTTTTCGCCTCATCGTAAGTGGAAATACCGCGCTGCGCCAACAAATTTGCTAAATGTTTGTTGATGTGCAACACTTCCGAAAGTTTCTTAACTATTTCTTTATCAGCGCTTTTCTCTTCTAACCAACGTTTTGTCATCCCTCTATTTTTTACCCCCGTAAAAGTAGTTATATTTTCATTACAAATTAATAATATTGTTTTTTTTTTGAATTATTTTTTATTTCGCTGATAATCAATTATTTAAAATATGCGAAAATGGTGTTTTTTCTTCGCCCTTACTCCCCGAGTTGCGCTACGCTTACACGGGGTTATCCATGTTTGCCTCCGGCGGAGGCTTAGCCCCAACAAAAAAGCCCCTGAATAAAAATCCAAGGGCTAATTTTTCTAACTCTCTTTCCTTAATTAAAAAACCTTTAAATTTTCATCATTAATCACTACCGTATCGCCTACTTGCTTGATAACAGCAATGCCTTCATTGATACATTCCTGCTCTAATTCCGAGTAAAAACTCATACTCGCCAAACCCAAATAAATTTTAAAATCTTTATAATTAGGAAATAATATACGAAAAGTTTCTGCCTTTTTAAGCACTGTGGAAATATCATTTACGTGTGCCTTATACTTCACTTCAATAATGGCTACGGTATGATCATTATAAAGAACCATATCATATTCATCTTCAAGACCTTTCCAAAAATGAGTAACGTGTCTTTGTATCTCATCGAATTTTTTACCAAAGAAGTTTTTTTGTCCGTTCTCAAACGAATTAAAAAAATATTCTTCGGCAAACGAGCCTTGATTGTTTGCAAGCCCTCCGACCGTTTTTTGCAATTCTTTGATTTGTTTTGCATTTTCTTTCACTATTTGCTCTGTCTCTTTCTGACTTTTGGCAGTTTCTTGCAAAATAGCCCATACGGTTTCAGGTGTTGCCGGCTGCATATTTTGTGCATTTACCATGATTTTCACTCTTTTATTTTTATTTTTCGGCAAAGATATATCTTTTTTGTTTACTTTTGCAAAAAAATAAAAATATTATGCGAAAAATATTATACTTTACCGTAATGGCTTTATTAAGCAATTTTTCTCTCAATGCGCAAGATACTAAAGGTTCCAATTTTTGGCTTGCTTTTGGGAGAAACAGTAGTCAACTTCCTCAAACATTAAAGATTCGCATTGTAGGAGGCGATGAAGCGACCAATGTAACGATTAAGTTTACCGAATCGGGCGAAGAAGTTCATATTCCTATTTTGCCGCAGCAGGTTTATACTCACGACCTTACCCCTGAACAAAAAACGGCGGTGCATAATGCAACCATGGGTGAATCATCTAAAAGCGTTCATATTACTACCTCCGATAGTAAAGCGGTTACGGTGTATGCTTTGAATCAACAGACCGTGTCAACCGATGCCACCAATGTTTTACCGATAACAGCCTTAGGAACAGAATATTATCAAATATCTTATGCGACTCTTAGTTCAGATGCATACGTCGTTGTAGCTACTGAAGACAATACCCAAATATACCATGATAATATTCCGATAACGCCAACACCTCTTAATGCAGGACAAGTTTACTACTACACTTCCGGCGCCGATATGACCGGCGCTCATATAACTTCCGATAAGCCTGTCGCATTTTTTGCAGTCTGTAGAACTACATTCATTCCTGCGAGTCACATGGCTGCTGATAACTTATACCAACAGTTGGCGTCGGTGCATACATGGGGTTATAATTTCTTTGTGCCGGTTTCGCATCTTGGCGTGGAGCGAGTTCGTATTGTGGCGTCGAAAGACAACACCAAAATTGACCAAATCGGAGGCGACTTTATATATTCATCAAGCGGAAGTTATACCATAGACGCCGGTCAATACATAGAATTAGAAGTTCATTTAAGTAATAATGGCTGTTTTATTCAATCTGATAATCCGATTGGAGTTTGTACCTATCTTACCGGAGGTTGGTATAATGGGCATAACATTTCCGACCCTGCGCAAGCGTGGCTTCCTGCCATAGAACAAACAGCGCCTAATGCACTGATTGCGCCTTTTATAGCTGCCGGTTCTGTTATAAATCAACATTATGCGATAGTGATGACCTCTACCGGCGCAGCGCCCAACACCAAAGTTTCTATTGGCGGAAGTGCGCCTATGCCGTTGAGCGGCGGTTACGGTTGGTATCACAATAGTGATGCAGATATGTCGTTTTACCATCTGCCGCTGACCAATCCCAATGATTCATACTATTTCACCAATGATGCAGGATTGATTGTGCTATGTTACGGCGTTGGTCCAGCCGAATCCTACTACTACCTTGCCGGTTCCTCCATGCGCAATTTGACGGCAGCCTTTTTTGCCAATGGTGTGGGGTGTGAGGATATGGGAGATCATCTTTTTTGTGAAAATGAGATAACATTTACTACCATCATTTCAAATATAGCAGAAGTAGATTCGCTGAAATGGTCTATTAGCGCTCACGGCAGCACGGTGTTAGTCCATGACCCTGATTTGGATAACGAGGAAACATGGAAACGCACTTTCAAAGCGGGTAACTATTGGGTTAGATTGGACGTTTATCACGGCGGCGACCCTAATCCCGACCCGGAACTCTCTTGCGAAGGCGAGTTGTGTATCGGCGTGTGGGTTAAACCCATTCCTGTCTCGCCCGCAGGCGGCACAGTATCCCCTGCCGCCGAATGCTACAAAGTAGGTAGCCATATTGAACTGCGGGCGCTGCCGCATTGATTCGTTTTCCTCATATCTCCATATTTATTAAATGCTCGGTGGAAGGCAAAACACGCCTCCAAACAGTGTGGCGTATGTCCTTGTGCGTTTATTTTTAGGTAGTCGTTTAACAATTTTCTGTAGTCGGGGTGGGCGCAGTTTTCGATAACGGATTGAGCGCGCTGAACGGGCGAAAGTCCGCGCAAATCGGCAACACCATGCTCTGTAACGATGATTTTTACCGAA
>Ga0082212_10012058_pt1 | contig 10908 bp, 7 predicted proteins | sample TergutNt197P3_FD_71548 | JGI IMG/M metagenome (GOLD analysis project Ga0082212, IMG submission 71548) | Neocapritermes taracua P3 segment gut microbial communities from Petit-Saut dam, French Guiana - Nt197 P3 | ecosystem: Host-associated > Arthropoda: Insects > Digestive system > Gut ...
CTGGCGACAGATGCGAACGGGAGATTTGAGTTCTTCGGCGGAAACATTTATGAAGGCGAGTTCCGTGATAGCTGTTTTACCGGGCAGGGTACTTACACCTGGACCAGCGGCGCGGTGTATGTCGGCGAGTGGAAGGACGGCGACAGAAGCGGACAGGGCACGTATACGTTCAGCGACGGCGCGGTGTATGTCGGAGAATGGGCGAACGACAGGAGAGACGGACAGGGCAGACTGACTTACGCCAGCGGAGACGTATACGACGGCCAATGGAGCGGCGGTAACAGGGACGGCCAGGGCACTTATACATCCACCGACGGCGCCGTGTATACCGGAGAGTGGGCGAACGACCAGAGAGACGGACACGGCATACAGACTTACGCCAGCGGAGACGTGTACGACGGCCAATGGAGCGGCGGCAACAGGGATGGCCAGGGCACATACACATGGGCAAGCGGTGAAAAGTACGTAGGCGAATTTAAAGATGGCAAGATGGACGGCGAGGGGATCAGATATAACCCTGACGGGACGATCAAGCAGCAAGGCCGCTGGAGCGAAGGGACCTTCGTCGGATAAGGAGTTGTAAAGTAATAAAACATAAAAACATAGGAGGAACAACAATGAAAAAGCGGCTCATATCAATCGCGATCATTCTTGTCATGGCATTCGGGATCCTGGGCGGGACCGCATTGGCGGCGGACGCGACGCCAACATCGTCGACGGTGCTGGTCAACTTCAAAAACGTCGCGTTCGACGCCTACAACATCGGCGGTAATAACTACTTCAAACTGCGCGACCTGGCATTTACGCTAAATGGCACGGCTAAGCAATTCTCGGTGGTCGTCGACCTCGCGAACAACACGATCATCCTGACAAGCGGCGAGCCATACGAGGTTGTCGGCGGCGAGATGACCGCCAGGGGGGCGGGAAACCAGTACGCGTCGCCAACAACGTCTAAAGTAGTCCTGGACGGCGAAGAAGTTCCGTTCACCGGTTACAACATCGGCGGCAACAACTACTTCAAACTGCGCGACATCGGCGAGGCTTTCGACTTTTGCGTGGACTGGGATGGCGCGAGGAACACGATAATAGTCGACACGAACATGGGGTACATTCCGGATGGCGGCGGCTTCACGGGCAATGTGACGGATCTGGAGCATGTGATATCTCCCGACAGGAACGGCCGATACACAGGCGCGCTCGTAAACGGCAGAGCGGAGGACCCGAACGGGAAGTTTGTCTACACCGACGGGCGGGTTTACGAAGGCGGGTTCCATCACAACTACTTCGACGGCCAGGGCACGTTTACCTGGAATGACGGAGCCGTGTTTACAGGGCAGTGGAGTGAAGGTTCCAGGAATGGCCATGGCGTTTATACGGGCGCGAGCGGCGCTGTGTATGTCGGCGAGTGGAAGGACAGCGCGTATCACGGTCAGGGTACATATACATTCGCGAACGGGAACGTGTATGAAGGCGAATGGAAAGACGGCCTGTACGACGGCCAGGGCACATTTACCTGGGAAAGCGGCGAGAGATACGTTGGCGGTTGGAGTGAAGACAGAAGGCACGGCGACGGCGCCGTGTATGACGCGGACGGAACTGTCACACAGCAAGGCCAATGGGTCGACGGCTTTTTCAAAGGCGGCTCCGGCGGAGTCACAGGTAATGTGGAAGACATGTTTCTTATAATGAACAGAGGCTCGGCGGGGCGCTACACGGGCGCGCTCGTAAACGGGCTGGCGACAGATGCGAACGGGAGATTTGAGTTCTTCGGCGGAAACATTTATGAAGGCGAGTTCCGTGATAACTGTTTTGCCGGGCAGGGCACTTACACCTGGACCGGCGGCGCGGTGTATGTCGGCGAGTGGAAGGACGGCGAAAGAAGCGGACAGGGCACGCATACGTACAGCGACGGCGCGGTGTATGTCGGAGAATGGGCGAACGACCTGAGAGACGGACAGGGCACGGAGACTTACGCGAGCGGAGACGTATACGACGGCCAATGGAGCGGCGGCAGCAGGGAAGGACAGGGCACATATACATGGGCAGACGGTGAAAAGTACGTTGGCGAATGGAAAGACGGCAAGATGGACGGCGAGGGGATCAGATATAACCCCGACGGGACGATCAGGCAGCAAGGCCGCTGGAGCGAGGGGACCTTCGTCAGTTAAGGAGTCGTAAAGCAATAATAGGAGCTGTTTTTGAAGAAGACAGGGCAAGGTGCGCAAATTATTCAACAACAGCTCCCCGGGGAGCTGCAAGTGATCAATAAACGAGTTGTTTTCAAGGTGGGGACGTCTACGCTCTGCCACGCGGGAAAGGGGCTCAACTTCAAGAACATCGACGGTCTTGCGAGAGTCCTGACAGATATAAAAAACGAGGGGCGTGAAGTCATTCTCGTGTCATCGGGAGCGATCGGCGCCGGCGTCTCAAAACTGGGACTGCCGGACCGGCCGCGCGAGATAAGGGAGAAGCAGGCTGTCGCGGCCGTCGGGCAGTTGGAGCTCATGCATATTTATGACAAGCTCTTCGGCGAGTACGGCGCGACTGTAGGGCAGGTGCTGTTTACGCGCGAGGATGTCGACAGGCCGGCTGTCAGGCAGAACCTCTGTGGTACGTTTGAGGCGCTGCTTTCCATGGGCGTTATCCCGATTGTAAACGAAAACGACTCCGTATGTATCGAGGAGATAGAATCGGAGCATAAAGTGTTCGGCGACAACGATACGCTGTCAGCGGTCGTAGCGTCGCTGACAGGCGCGAATCTTCTCGTTATCTTGTCAGATATCGACGGGCTCTATGACAGCGACCCTCACCTGAACCCCGACGCGATGCTGATACCTGAGGTAAACGAGATCGACGAAAGAATTTCCGCCCTGGCGGAAGACGCAAAGAGCAGCTTTGGAACAGGCGGGATGATAACAAAGCTTTCAGCCGCGCGATTAGCCGGCGAACACGGCGTCGACACGGTGATCACAAACGGCTCGAAGCCGGGAAACCTGTACGCCGCCGTATACGGCGGAAGCGTGGGCACACGTTTTACGCTCGGCGCCGGTCAATAGCAGCCGAATGTCCGGGCGGTGATACATCCGATGGCTGTAAGGGAACGGGGCTCCTTATTAAAAATAGTGTAACTATTCAGGGGCATCCGAAAAACACAGGTTGGTTACAGCCAACGCACGAGTACTGCTGTGCAAAAGGCATTGTTGCTGTAAATCTTTGTGCTGGCTGTAACCATTGCGAGTTTTTAGGATGCCCCTGAACAGTTACAAAATAGTTAAGAATTAGTATCCTTTTTTACAAGGCGGGGTGAGTAGATATGGTTTCGCTGGAGGCGCAGGGTCGCCTGGCAAAGGCCGCGGCCGCAAAACTGGCGGGCTGCCCGACGAATCTTAAGAACAGGGCGCTGCTGAATATTGCGGACTCGCTCGAGGATAAACAGCGGCTTATTCTGGACGCCAACGCCGCGGATCTGGCGGAAGCCCGGGAAAACGGCATGTCGGACGCGCTGCTGGACAGGCTCGCGCTCGATCCCGGCAGGATAGCGGGGATCGCGAAGGGCGTTCGGGAAGTCGCGGAACGAAGCGACCCTATAGGACGGATCGACCAACTGGAAACGCGCCCGAACGGGCTTGTAATAGGCCGCAAAACCGTTCCGCTCGGAGTTATCGCCATCATATTCGAGTCGAGGCCGAACGTGACGGTCGACGCCGCTGTCCTGTGCCTCAAAGCAGGAAACGCGGTAATTCTCCGAGGCGGCAAGGAGGCGTTCCGGACAAACGATATGTTTGTTAATGTGATGCGCCGGTCGGTCCGCGAAGCAGGTATTCCCGAAGATTCCATATCGCTCGTGCAGGATACGACTCGCGGCAGCGTCGACGCGCTGATGTCCCTTACCGGGTACGTCGACGTACTCATACCGAGGGGCGGGGCCGGCCTTATCAACCATGTCGTTTCCAATTCCCGGATTCCCGTGATAGAGACCGGGATCGGAAACTGCCACGTGTATGTCGAAGCCACCGCCGATCCGGAAATGGCCGCGAAAATAATACATAACTCAAAATGCCGCCGCCCGTCGGTTTGCAACGCGGCGGAGACGCTCCTCGTCGACAGGGCCGTGGCCGGAGAATTCCTGCCGATGGCGAAGAAACTGCTGGACGAGCGCGCTGTGGAGCTGCGCGGATGCCCGGAAACTGTAAGTATCCTGGGCGCGAGCGTCCGCCCCGCGACCGATGATGATTATTACACGGAGTTTCTGGACTTTGTACTTGCGGTCAAGGTGGTCTCAGGAACGGACGAGGCATTATCGCATATAGCGAAGTACGGCTCGAAGCACTCGGAAGCCGTAGTCACGAACGATTATTCCGTATCGCGCAGGTTTCACGACGAGGTCGACGCGGCGGCAGTCTATGTAAACGCCTCCACCGCCTTCACTGACGGCGGAGAGTTCGGCCTTGGCGCTGAGATAGGCATATCGACGCAGAAAATGCACGCAAGGGGCCCGATGGGTCTCGATCAGCTTACGTCTTCGAAATTCATTATTTTTGGTAACGGGCAAATTCGATAATTCGTAACTGTTCAGAGGGCAGCCCCTGATGGGCAGACAGTGGACAGTTACTATAATTCTTATAAAGGCAGGTCGAAGAAATGGCTAAGATTTGTACTAATTGCGGTTTACAGGCCCCGGACAGCAGCAGCGTATGCGATCGGTGCGGCGCGGCGCTGCCTCCGCCTGCGTATAACGCCGGACAGCCGCCGCAGGGGTTCACACCCCCGCCCACGCCGCCACCGCCGCCTCCGCCTCAATATCCGCAGCCTGTCAGACCTGCGGCGCCTCCGCCTCAATATCCGCCGCCTGTCAGACCTGCGGCCCCGCCTCAATATCCGCCGCCAGTCAGGCCGGCAGCGCCTCCGCCACCGCCGCCTCCGCCGAGATCGCCGCAAGCTCCGCCGCCATATCCCGGAGGGCCTGCCGCGCGACCGCCGTTCCCGCCGCAGCCGGCATGGCAGCCGCCGGCGGCAAAGAAAAAGAGCAAAGCTCCGCTGATAATCATTTTGATCGTTTGCGTGGCGTTGATCGCCGGCGCGGTAACACTGGTATTGATGCTCAGCCCGGGCAGAGCCGCGAAGCAGGAGTTCATAAAGATCGGCAAGGACAGCATCCCGTCGGTCATGTATATACTCGGCGAGCAGAGGGAAGTAACCGGCGTCAGCACTTCAACCGAAAACGGCGTCACAAAGAAGGTGCTTTCGTACAGGGTAGCGGAATACCAGCGCGAAGATATGCTGGATTACGCGGGCGCTCTTTATGATAACTACGGATTCTGGTATTTCGAGACGAACGTCGGCGACTTTACGCCCGGCGAGGGGATCGATCTGCGCCTGGCGAAAGAGTCTGTCGAAGACGACTACATTATTATTCTGAGGATCGATTACGATTCGTCCGGATACACGATTACGATCACTCGCGCGAGAGGGACGCTTACTGTAAATGATTGATTGCGCTGTGACGACTTGATATGAGAAAAATTCTTGCGATGCTTCAGGTTTGCTTCCTGCTTTTTGGCGGCGCGGCGGTAAACGGCTATGCGTTCACCGCAAACGAGCCGGGCCACGGCGTATTTGACGGAGAGAATATTACGCTTCGAGGAGCGCCGCCCGGGCTGCGTATCTACAACTGTACGGGCAGGGCTGCAGCTGAAGTGGCTGGGACGGAGCGGGAACTTGTTTCCAGGATCGACTCCATGACGTTACTCGTTGAGTCGGAACTTCGCGGAGCTCGCCGCGACGGCGGAAGAAACACCGGGAGACTGCCCGTCACCGTCGAGGTCGTTGAGATCGGCGGGAGCGTCACACATATATTATCGTGGACTGAAGGTGAGGATCCGGCGCTGCGCCTTGTCGATACAAATGTACGTATGCTGCCGGACATCGAGTCATTTGACGGCCCGTTTGTTGAGCGTCTGTCGTCACCGCGTGACACAGGGCGCGCCGGCATGCCCGCCGCCGCTGCCGCTGCGGGATCCGCAGCCGGCTGGACAGGCCCCAAAACGGCGACAAGATGCGACGGGCCTTGCGTAATAACGCCGAAACACAATTTTTCAGACGGGCTGGGCGTCAGGCTGCCGATAACACAGCGCGGATCGGTTCTCAGTTTCTCTGTACTGACGTCCGGGAGCGACTGCATACCGCCTACCGGCAGCGATAATCGCATACAGGCCGGCGGGGCGAACTTCCTTTACGGCGGATTCGAGAGTGTGGTTCCCGGCGTCGGCGAGATCACGACGGATATGGGACTTATTTATCAGACGATGTACAGGTCTGACACGTATGTTTGGAAGCCCTGTTACTTAGTCAGATGCGGTAAAGCGCAGATCGCCGGTCCTGTTAATGTTGAGGGGCAGGCATTTTCCAGCAACGGGTATATACCGGGTAAAATTATTGACGTCGAACTGAGAATAGACCCTGCGCCATACGACGAGAGTATGGACAGGGTCTTGCTGCGGACGGCCGGGTATGCTTATCATGAAACATCCTCAGGCGACGGCGGGATAACGTATCTTGTGCAGTTGTGCTACAGCGATTTCAGCAGAATCAAGACGCCGGACGATTGGAGACTGCTGGCGACTTCCGTGCTTCCCGACGACGACGGCAGCGGGATCGCCTTCACCTTCGTTTCGGGATACTTCTATGATATCATGTTAGACGGCGAGACGCCTGTTTTCGGCAATGTTGACTGCAGATACGGCTATGCTGAGAACAGAGGCGACGGCGCTTTTTATCTTCAGGTTTGCAGAGGCTATGGCGGGATAAAATCGAACGCCGCTTAAGGATAACTGTTCAGGGGACGCCGTGGATGAACTCTGATGATGCGTGAATCGTCAGGCGGAGGCCGGCAGACGCACATCCCGGGGTAGGGATAGAGCGATGGCATGGTATTTGAGCCGGCCACGCGACTTTTCATGCGAATCAGAGTACAGCCGCGGCGCCCCCTGAATAGTTACATTCTATCATGTATCGCCGCCGCTTTCAAGCTTGAAATAACGCGGGCGTTGCTATATACTCTGAGCATAGAATTATATTAGGGGGGAATCACCATGGAAAAACTCAAAGGAAAAACCGCGTTTATTACCGGCGGGGCGAGCGGGATCGGGCTCGCGATCGCCAAAGCCGCCGCCGCGGCCGGAATGAACATCGTGCTCGCCGACCTGCGCCGCGCCGTCCTGGACGAAGCGTTGCCGTGGTTTGCGGAAAACGGCGCGGAAGCGATCGGCGTCGAGCTGAACGTGACCGACAGACCGGCGTATGAAAAAGCGGCGGCGGAAGCGACGGCAAAATTCGGCGCTATCCACCTGCTGTGCAACAACGCCGGGATCGGATGCACCCGCGGCCCACTGTGGGAAGTGACCGCCGAAGACACGGATATGGCCATAGATATAAACCTCAGAGGCGTGCTCAACGGGATACAGGCAATAGTTCCCGGAATGATCGCGCACGGAGAAGGCGGCCACATCGTCAACACATCATCGAAAAACGGACTGCTCCCGCCCGCGACGCTCGGCCTGTACAACCTGACCAAGGGCGCCGTCGTCTCGCTGACGGAGACGCTTGCGGCGGAACTGCCGGAAGGCTACGGCGCGAGCGTATTCTGCCCCGGCCCGTTCAAGACGAACCTCGGTAATACATCGCGCGAGGTGCCCGCGCTGCTAAAGGGCGAAGAAGCCCCGCCGCCCCTGACCCCGCCCGACCGCGTAAAGGACATGGAACTCTATTTCGACCCGGCGGAAGCGGCGTCGCGGACAATGCCCGCAGAGGAAGCCGGACGCCTTGTGCTGCGCGGCGTCCGCAGGGGCGACCTGTACATTATAACGCACTCCGAATTTTACGAGGGGGTAAAGGCGCGGTATGACGCTGTTCTCCGCGCGTTCCCGAAGGACAAGCCGAACGAAGCGTTCAAAAAACTGATGTCGTTCATTACGTACAACCCCGTGTTCGAAAAACAGAGGGAGTATGTATAATTACATAAGCAAGACGTTCATCGATCGCCCACGGCGGCGGAAGCGCACGGAGATATTTTGGATATGCTTAATTACATAAGCAAGACGTTCTTCAGCAAAAAGCTGGATTTTCGCGTTCGCCTGTTCAATATCCTTGCCGTCGCGGGCGTCTTCGTGAGCCTTGCCTCGGCCGTCGCGTCGTACTTTATCGGCGAACCGGTCGCCGTCGCGTTTATTTACCTCGGCTTTTCCGCGCTCTCAGCGTGGCTGCTGTGGTACGCGGCGAAAAGCGGCAAATACCAGCTTTGCTACATAATAACTATCATCGCCGTCTTTATGATCGGCTTCCCCGTTTTCTTTTTCATGACCGGCGCTTATTTCGGCACGCTTCCGTATTTCTTTATTTTCGCCGTAGTATTCACGGTATTCATGCTGAGCGGAAAAAAGGCTCTGGCGATCGCGGCTCTCGAACTGCTGGTCTATGCCGGGATATGCGTTTACGCGTACGGCCGCTACACGCCGGACGAGCATTACATGACGAGCTCGCTGATCGTGATCGACACCGTGTTCAGCTTCGTCATAGTGGGCGCGACGCTCGGCCTGTGTATTTTTCTCCATTTCCGGTTGTACAACCGCCAGCAGCGGGAGCTTGAGGCCGCCTGGGAGGAATCAAAGCGGCTCGGCGAAGTCAAGAACGTGTTTCTCGCGAACATGTCGCACGAGATACGCACTCCCATCAACGTGATGCTCGGCATGACGGAAATGGTTCTGAGAGACGCCGGCGACGAAACGGTCGGCGACTACGCCCGTAAGATCCAAAGCGCGGGGAACATGCTGCTCGTGCTTGTCAGCAATCTGCTCGACGTTTCAAAAATAGAGTCCGGCAAGCTGGAACTGTCCGAAGGCCGGTACCGCACTACAGATTTGATCAGGGAGCTGTACGAGGTAGGCGCGGAAAACGCCGGGAAGAAGGGGCTCTCATTCTCTGTGCTCGCGGACGAGACCCTGCCGGCGGCGCTTTGGGGCGACCTTCTGCGGTTGAAGCAGATCGCGTCGAACTTCCTGAGTAACGCGGCCAAGTACACTGACGCGGGTTCGATAGTCTTGAGTTTCGCCCGCAAAGAAACAAAAGTCGAAGGGACGATCATGCTTTGCATCTCTGTTTCCGATACGGGGATCGGCATAAAAGACGAGAGTTTGCCGCTTTTGTTCGACGCGTTCGCCCGCTTGGATTCGCCCTCCGGAAAATACATCGAGGGTACGGGTCTGGGACTCGCCATCTCGAAAGACCTGGCGGAGCTTATGAACGGCAGGATAACTCTGGTCAGCGAGTTCGGCGCGGGAAGCGAGTTTTTAGTCGAAGTACCGCAGGTGATCGTCGACGGTTCGCCGGTTGAGGACTGGCAGACTTTCCGGGAAAGCGCGGACGAAGGGTCGGAAAACAGTTTCACAGCCCCGGAGGCCCGCATCCTTATCGTCGACGACAACGCGGATAACCTGCAAACCATGGAAGTTTTGCTCAGGCGCACGCTTGCGCGCGTCGATTCGGCGTCGGGCGGCGCGGAGTGCGTCGACGCCGTTCGGGAGTCCGACTACCATATTATACTCATGGACTATATGATGCCCGGCATGGACGGCGCGGAGACTCTGGCCCGGCTGCGCGAGGAGTTCCCGGGGTTCCGCGTCCCGGTCGTCGCGGTGACGGCCAACGCGGTCGCCGGGGTCGGAGAAAAGCTGCTGGGCGAAGGCTTCGACGCGTTTTTGACGAAGCCTGTGCAGGCGCGTGTGCTGGAAGAGACGCTGGCCGAGTACCTGCCGCCGCAATTGGTGGCGAAACGGGTCATATCGCGAAACGGCTGGGCGGCGCCCGATCTGAAGGAAGCGCTGACGCGCGACCTGAGCGCATGCGGCGTTTCGCTGGACGACGGGTTGAAAAACGCCGGAGGCGACCTGTCGCTGCTCGCCCGCATGGCGGATGTGTTCACGCGAAATTACGCGGATTCGCTGGCGCGGTGGCGAGCGGCCTATCCGAACGGCGGCGGCGGCTGGGGAGAGGGCGGCTTTGTGGCTGGCTCCGGAGGCGTGAGCGCCGGTCCCGACGCAGCCTATCCTCATGAGGGCGGCTGGGGCGAGGGCGGCGCCGGTCCCGACGCAGCCTATCCGAACGGCAGCGGCGCGCCCGATTTTGACGCTTTGCGCCATCTTGCGCATTCGCTGAAAAGCGGCGCCGGTTTCGTCGGCGCGACCGGACTGCAGGCAGCGGCGCAGATCGTCGAGCAGGAACTTACAGGCGCGGCAGGGCCGCAGGCCGCGACGTCGGCGGGCGGGCAGGTAAACGCGGACCCCGCGCGGCAGGGCTATGATTCTGCCGGCCGGGCGCTGAACGGCGGCTTCACGGCCCGCCATGCAAGCTGCGTCCTTGATCCGGCGCTCAATCTTATGCATCTGCAATGGGAGCGGGCTTATATGGGACTGAAAGCCTTCGCCGAGCACGTACACGCGGTCGAGCCGCACCCGGAACGCGGCGGCGGCGCCGGCGCGAGGCGCTTCGACAGAGATGCTCTGGTCGGGTACCTGGACCGCAGGGTGCGACGGGGCGCGATACGGGAGCTGGATCTGCTTGCCGGAGAACTTGCCGGAGAGTACGGCGGCGCCTACCCGTCCGCTTTAGCGGAGATAAAGACGGCGCTCGAAGCGCTGGACTTCGACAAGGCAAAGCAGTTACTGCATAAATGGGAGCAGCCGGCGTCGCCGACCTGACAGGTAATCCATTAAGGAGCTGTTTAACAATGAGTTGCTCTAACTGTTCAGGGGACGCAACGCGCCTAAAGGCGCGGGGATGAACTCTGATGATGCGTGAATCGTCAGGCGGAGGCCGGCAGACGCACATCCCGGGGTAGGGATAGGGCGATGGCAT
>Ga0082212_10012059_pt1 | contig 10908 bp, 12 predicted proteins | sample TergutNt197P3_FD_71548 | JGI IMG/M metagenome (GOLD analysis project Ga0082212, IMG submission 71548) | Neocapritermes taracua P3 segment gut microbial communities from Petit-Saut dam, French Guiana - Nt197 P3 | ecosystem: Host-associated > Arthropoda: Insects > Digestive system > Gut ...
CAACGTCATTGCTGTAGAAGTCATTTAATTCGTTACATGTTTAATCTAATTATAATCATTAACTTCCTCTTGAGAAGTGAGTGCATAGTCCCAACTATGTGCTCTTCTTGATTTATTTTCTTTTAGTTTTTCTCTTTCTTCTTGAATAAGTTTTTGAACCAGTTTGGTTTTAAGTTATCTTTGTACAACTTTATTTTAACATGTGCAGTTTGTTCGTTAAATTGGCTAACTGTAAATGTATCAAAAGGATAATTAGATTTTCTCACAAGACCATCTGAAACGGCACTATTATACAAAGCACGCAATGACCTAAAACGTATTCCTATTGTATTGTCAGAATAATTTTTAACCGTTTTCAGCCATTGAGCATAACGTTTCAACCAATCTGTATCAATATCAAGGAAATAAAAATCTAATGACCTGTAAAAATTAGAAATAGATGTACGCAACTCCTTAAATGTTTTGGCATTTCCTATACGGTTTTCTGCTATCATACATTCAATATAATGGTCTAGATAGTTGCCTACGGTCTGCTTAACTGTTGGTTTATATACCTTATTAATAATTAATAAGTGTATGCAGGGTGTAGTCTTTTTCATTCGACTTGAAGTCAATGACTTGTTCATGCAATTCTTTCGTTTTTTGTTCAACCAACCGAAGTATCTTATCTCGGTCTGGGCAATTTCGTTTTGGCTTGTTTTTGTCAAAGTCCCAAAACTTAGAGTTCAGTGACAAATGCAAGCTGATGTATTTCCGTTTGCGGTCTTTTGTTAGGCGCAACATTATAGGATGCTCGCCATTACTCAATGTTTTTGAAGTGTAAAGTACAGATTCAATGGTGGTATTCATCGATTTTTGGTTTACACATTGGTTTACACAACCACCTATTTTCAACCAAAAACACGTTATTTCAAGACATAAAAAAGCCTCACAAAAATTTGTAAGGCTTTGATTTTCTTGTGATCCCGACAGGATTCAAACCTGTAACCTTCTGATCCGTAGTCAGATGCTCTATTCAATTGAGCCACGGGACCTTTTTTAATGGCGCAAAGATAATAATTTTACACAGTAAATCAATCAAAATTCGCAATTTGCTTATAAATAATTATCTTTATGCCTTATTTTAATTCGTATTAAAGCATATGTAAATTCAAAAAATAAACGTAAAAATTATTAGCGATGAAAAAAATATTATCAACTTCAGTGAAAATTTTATTTGGACTTATTTTATTGATTATCATAGTTCTTATAACTGTTCCCATCTTTTTTAAAGAACAAATCAGAGAAAAAGTTGAAGCCGTAATCAATGAATCGGTAAATGCCAAAATAAGTTTTGAAGATTATAAACTTGGCTTTTTCAAAAATTTTCCGAACCTGTCGTTTTCGTTAAACGAACTGTATGTTGTTGGCATTGATAAGTTTGAAAACGACACACTTGCCGGCTTCAAGTCGTTTGGATTGGTTTTCAATCTTGCAAGTCTCTTTGGTGCTGATGGTTATGAAATAAAATCGATAATTATCGACAAGGCGGTAGTAAACGCCATTCTGCTTGAAGACGGCGCAGCAAACTGGGATATTATGAAAAATGACAATCCAACCGAAACCGTTGAAAAACAAAGCACTGACAATTCTTCGTTAAAAATAAAATTGAAAAAAGTTGAACTGAAAAAGGTTTCGCTCACTTATAATGATTATCAATCGGCGATGAAAGCCGTTGCAAACAATCTGAATTTCAATCTGAAAGGCGATATGACGTTGAGCGAAACCAATCTTAAAACCGATTTTACCATTGACGATGTAACTTTCATTATGAGCGAAGTGAAATACCTGAATAAAGTAGCGGTCGATTCGAAAATCAATCTTTTGGCTAATCTCGACAAAATGAGTTTTACGTTTAGCGAAAACTATCTTGCAATCAACGACTTGAAGTTAAATTTTAAAGGAGTTGCAGCAATGCAGGGCAACGACATTTCGACCGATGTTGAATTTGGAACGCCGCAAACATCGTTTAAAACCATTATGTCGCTTGTACCGGCAATTTATATGACTGATTATCAGAATTTAAAAACTTCAGGCGATTTCGATTTTTCGGGACATATAAAAGGTATTTACAGCGAAAAAGACAGCACTTTACCCAACATTGCCGTTAATTTTGCAATAAAAAACGGAGTGATTGACTATCCCGATTTGCCCGAAAAAATTCAGAATATAAATCTCAATTCCAATGTTTTTGTCGATGGTAAAGATATGGATAACACCATTTTAAACATCGATTTATTTCACTTGGAACTTGCCGGAAATCCTTTTGATATGAACTTCAATCTTAGAACTCCAATGAGCGACCCCGATTTCAGCGGCTCTCTGGTTGGTAAAATCGACCTCGATGCGCTGATGCGGGCGGTGCCGATGGATAGCATAAATCTTTCGGGCATTATCGATATGTCGGTTAGTATGGCTGGGAAAATGTCGATGATTGAAAAAGCGCAGTACGAAAGTTTCAAGGCTACCGGCAAGATGAACATTACCAATATGTTGGTTGATATGATTGGCTATCCTGACGTGAAAATTAATTCGGCAGGCTTCGAATTTACGCCCGCTTATGCTTCGATGAACACAAATCTGAACGTTGGCAGTAAAAGCGATTTTGCGCTAAACGGACGATTAGAAAATTACATTCCTTATATATTGAACAACAAGACGTTAAAAGGCAGATTGTCGCTTAATTCAAAACTTGTCGATTTTGGCGAAATAATGTCGGAGTTGACAACAAACACAACCGCCGTTAACGATACGACAGCGCTTGCAACGATACAAATCCCGCAAAATATTGATTTTGAATTTGATGCACTGATTAACGATTTTCTGTACAACAACATAAAAGCGCAGCAGGTAAAAGGGCGCATCATTGTGCGCGATGGTATTTTTAGCATACGCGAAACGGGAATGAATATTCTTGACGGAATTATCAGAATGAATGCCGATTACGACACGCGCGATACGCTGAAACCAACTATGAAAGGCGATTTCGATATGCGCAACATTGCCATAAAAGACGCTTTCAACACATTTAATACCGTTGAAAAATTTGTCCCAATGTCGAAAGGAATTGATGGAAAAGTTAATGCCACGATGCAATTTTTAAGCCTGCTTGGAAGCGATATGATGCCTGTTGTTCAATCAATTAACGGCTCGGGAAAACTGCAATCCGAGCAAATAACGTTGCTTGAAGCCGGAACATTCGACAAAATTAAGGGAACACTAAATCTAAGCGACAGATATTCAAATACATTTAGAGATGTAAATCTAAGTTTCAGAATTGCAGACGGACGAATTTTTACTACTCCATTCGACATAAAAACAGGCAATTTTAAAATGAATATAGGCGGCGACCAAGGTTTAGACCAGACTATTAACTATTTGATAAAAACAGAGATACCTCGCTCCGACCTTGGAAATTCCGTTAATTCGCTCGTTGAAAATTTATCGGCACAAGCCGCCTCTTTCGGAGTTGCGTTTAATCCCGCCGATATAATTAAAGTTAACTTTAGAGTTTCCGGAACTTTTACCAATCCTGTTGTGGCGCCTGTGTTTGGCAGCGAATCGAATGAAGGTTTGAAAGATGCTGCCATACAAACAGTTATTCAGGTTGTTGACCAAGCAAAAGACAAAGCGAGGGAAGAGGTGGAAGCGCAAGCCGCTACACTTATTCAGGAAGCCGAAACTCAAGCCCAGTTTATTCGCAGCGAAGCCGCAAAAGCAGCGGCTTTGATTAGGACGGAAGCCGAAACTCAATCGCAACGAATTGTAAGTGAGGCTGAAAGTCGCGGAGCAATTGCTCGTGCAGCAGCTCAAGTAAGCGCTAATGCCGCAAAAGATGCAGCCAACAAGAAAGCCGACCAACTTGAACAGGAAGCCGATGCCCAAGCCGCTAAGTTAGTTGATGAAGCAAAAAAGAGAAGCGATGAACTGATAAATAAATTCTGAAATTAGAATTTCTTTTCGCGAATGCGTGCTTTTTTACCTGTTAAATTGCGAAGATAAAAAATTCTGGCTCTGCGTACCTTGCCATACTTATTGATTTCAATCTTATCAATAAATGGCGATGCAACAGGAAATATCCTCTCAACACCAACGTTTCCCGACATTTTTCTAACAGTAAAAGTTTCGGTATTTCCCGAACCCGCCCGTTGAATAACAACACCGCGAAATTGCTGAATTCTCTCTTTGTTACCTTCTTTAATTTTATAATGTACGGTAATTGTATCGCCGGCTATAAACTTCGGAAAACTATTTTCAACAGCCAATTTTTCCTCAACAATATTCATTAAGTTCATCTTGCAAAGTATTTTGTATTCTCAATATGTGTTTTTAAAATCAGGCTGCAAATGTAGTAATTTTATTTTGATAATAAAAAATCGAAATGATAAAAGTTATTATCTTTTTCGTATCGCCTAATTTAATAATACAATAATGCAAAGATAATCTATAAATTTATTATCATTGCATACAAAAAAATTACAGAAATATGAAACCTTCATTATTAGTTTTGGCAGCCGGAATGGGTAGCCGATATGGTGGAAATAAGCAACTTGACGAGGTAGGTCCTTCGGGCGAAACAATTATTGATTATTCTATTTTCGATGCTATAAGGGCAGGATTTGGCAAAATAGTTTTTATCATAAGACGCGATATTGAGGAGCAAATCAAAGAGCGTTTTGTAAATAAACTTAAAGGTAAAATAGAGGTCGATTATGTATTTCAAGAGATAACAAATTTGCCCGAAGGTTCGAAAATAAATCCTGAAAGGTCGAAGCCATGGGGCACAAGTCATGCCATTATGGTTGCCAAAAATAAAATCAATGAGCCTTTTGGAGTAATAAACGCCGATGATTTTTACGGAGCCGAGTCGTTTAAAATTTTATGCGATTTTCTTACTTCCGATGAAAAAACTAATAATTATTGCATTGTCGGTTATGAGATGAAAAATACTCTTTCAGAGAATGGTAACGTAAACAGAGGTGTTTGCAGTGTGAATGACGAAAACTTTCTTGTCGATATTGTAGAGACTCGCGAAATAGCGAAACTGCCCAACGGAGCCCAAGCCCCAGCAGCCAACGGCGAGATGTTAAAATTTACGGGCGATGAAGTTGTTTCGATGAATTTATGGGGATTTAAACCATCATGTTTTGCCCTTCTTGAAAAGGAGTTTAAGCATTTTATTGATGCAAAAGGCATGGATTTGAAGTCGGAACTTGACATTCCCACGTCTGTTGATAAATTTGTAAAAACCGGCGAGATAACAATAGAAGTGCTAATGAGCCCCGAACGTTGGTTTGGAGTTACATACAAAGAAGACAAACCCTTTGTTGTTGAGAGTATTAGAAGTATGATTGCAAAAGGAGTTTATCCTTCAAAAGTAAACTAAAAACGCCTTGCGGAAAGGGGAAATTTTGCTGATTATTTTTTTCTGACCAGCAGCCACACGTCCATGTGTTCTACATAAGCAGCACGTATGTTTGCAATTCGTGCCCGCGCTGCAAATTCGTCATCGTATCCGCCCACAGAAATGCGGTACAGTCCGTTTTCGCCTTCAAGGATAACAGGGGCAAATCCTTCCCTTGTCAGTTCGATGTTGCGATTCCGTGCATTGTCAAGATTTCTGAATGAGCCGATTATTACATAAAATTCGTAAATGGCTCTTTCCGACTGGTCTACCGGTCTCACGCTCTCGGTGCGAACTGTAATTTCGGTTCTGTAATTTTCTTCGGTCATATAAGGCGAAGAACTTTGAGTTGTTTTTTTCGTACTCTTGCACGAAAATATTAACATCGCACATACGATAATAAAAGATAATGTTCTGATTTTCATATCAAATTAATTTTTCAGGTAATAAGTAAATTAAAAACTGCCACAATGATAATGATTTTTTATTTATATTTACCCGCTAAAAAATCATTTTATATGTCTGCCTAAATAGGCGAGCTTTAAATTAAAAGAAAAATGAAAAAAATAAGTACAATTTTTATAGCCATTCTGTTAATAGTGATAGTAATGGGAGGAGGTAAACCATCGTCCGATAATTTTATAACAATTGATGTTACAGCGAGTTATCCGCAAAAAGAATTGATTCTGCAAGATTTTATGGATATTGAATACATTCCGTTGGAAACCAATGACGAATTTACTTGTCAGGGTATAGTGCTTGCTGTTGGCAAGAATACCATACTTGCAATAAATCACAATCGCGACGGTAACATTTTTGTTTTTGACAGAAATGGCAAAGCTTTGCGAAAAATCAATCGTATGGGTAACGGCAGCGAAGAATATTTAACTATTTCAGGGATTACACTGGACGAAGATAATGGCGAAATGTTTATCAATGATTATTCATCACGAAGAATAATGGTGTATGATTTACACGGAGCATTTAAAAGAAGTTTTTGGTGGGCGGGAAGCGCCGTGTTCACAAATGTGTACAATTTTGACAAAGAAAATTTGATTTGCTATGATGCTTCTTTTAATATCGATGGCATTACAGAAAAATCATCATTTTTAATCGTTTCAAAACAAGACGGAAGTATTATTAATGATATTCAAATTTATATTAACAAGTATAAGAAAATACCCGGACTTATGACATCCGGCGGACGTGTTTTTATTATCACTGACAGTCCAACCATAATGCCTTATAATGACAGTTGGATACTTACGGAGCATTCAACAGATACAGTGTTCAAATTTTTGCCTGATAACAGCATCACTCCTTTCATAGTAAGAACTCCGTCTATACAATCTAATCGTGAAAAAGAAGTCTTTCTTTATCTCAACATAATTACAGACCGCTACTTGTTTATGCACACAACGCTGAGTGAAATTAACTCTGCAGGCAGAAAGCAGCTCACAAGGGCGGCTAATTTGGTGTACGATAAGCAAGAAAATAAAATATACGAATGTATTGTGTACAACAATGATTTTTCCATAAAAACACCTTTTGTTACGTCATATACTTTTCCTGTTACTTTTTATAATATTGCCGTAAACAACGAAATTGTATTTTGGAAAAGATTAGAAGCCGCCGAACTGCTTGAAGCTCGCGAAAAAGGAATTTTAAATGGAAAATTGAAAGAGGCTGTCGCAAAATTGGAAAAAGAATCAAATCCGGTAATTATGTTAGTAAAACATAAAATATAATACATTGTAAATTAATATAATAAAAACAGTGATATGAAAACGCTAAGTGTACAAATAAAATCCGTCATTTTTAGATTGTTTGTTTTTTCGAGTTTGTTTTTGATACAAGATAACAACGTTGCCCAAGCAAATATCATTAATCCCGAAAATATATCTTCGTCAATAACTGATGATTTTACAAATAATATGTCGATTGACGATGAAAATTTTATTACCAAACTCATTGCCCCCAATCACGGAAAAGTACAAATTATCAATATCGGAGCTTCATGGTGTGCCCCATGTAAACCTGTTTTGGAACAACTTGCTACACTTATGAAAGAATATTCCGATAATGACGTGAGTTTTTCTTTCATTTGTGTAACTCCTGATGATAAAGCAACCCGAGAAATATATCGAGTAAGAGGCATTGACGATGACACTGTTCACTTTACCACCAATGAAGAATATCATTCTTTGGTAACTTCATTAAAGTCTGAATTAGCGCTTCCTTACGGCATTCTGGTAAACAAAAAAGGAATTATTGTTGATGAAGGCTCACATGTGCGACCTGCAGAAATGCTTCATGAAAAGATAAACTTGCTGTTGGAACAGGACGAATTGACAAAATAAATATTTTGTCAATAACATGTTGATAACCCCGATGAAAAATGTTTACAATTACGTCTTTTGTATTCAATGCAGGACGGTACATAAACGCTAACTTTGACCGCTCATTTTTTAAACTTATGGGAAGAATTATAGCAATTGCAAATCAGAAAGGCGGAGTTGGAAAAACAACTACCGCAATAAACCTCGCGGCAAGCCTTGCGGCTCTCGACAAAAAGACGTTGATTATTGACGGCGACCCGCAGGCAAATGCCACTTCGGGAATTGGCATCGATACTCGCCATATAAACTGTACAATTTACGATTGTCTCATTGACGGCAACGACCCCAACGAGGCAATGTTAAGTTGTGATATTGACAATCTGTTTATTATGCCTGCCAATATCGACCTTGTTGGCGCAGAAATAGAGATGCTGGAACGTCCCGACAGGGAAAAAATTCTCAAAAATGTATTGTCGAAAGTGGTTGGCGATTTCGACTATATTTTTATTGACTGTTCGCCATCGCTGGGACTTTTGACTGTCAATGCGTTAACTGCTTCCGACTCGGTAATAATTCCTGTTCAATGCGAATATTTTGCCCTCGAAGGACTTGGAAAACTTTTGAATACCATTAAAATAATTCAGGGAAATCTTAATAAGGATTTGGAAATTGAAGGTTTCCTGCTAACAATGTACGACACTCGACTAAGGCTGTCAAATCAGGTTGCAGATGAGGTAAATAAGCATTTTCAGCAAATGGTTTTCAAAACCATAATACAGAGGAACGTAAAATTGTCGGAAGCCCCGAGTTTTGGGCAGCCTGCAATACTTTATGATGCAGATTCGAGAGGTACGGTAAACTATCTCAATCTTGCAAAAGAGTTAATTGCAAAGCACGAAGAAAAGGTTAAAATATAAAAATCGTATCTTTTTATCAAGAAAAAAACAATAAATATGACAAAGAAAAGTGCGTTAGGAAGAGGACTTGGCGCTTTAATAGAAGGAGTTGAAAAGGAAGTTTTAGAGAAAAAAGTTGAAGCGAATATGGATATTTCGGTAGATGCTATTGAGGCAAATCCGTTTCAGCCGCGAACTACTTTCGACAATCAGGCGCTTGAAGAACTTGCCGTTTCAATAAAGAAACTTGGTGTTGTTCAGCCGCTTACGGTTAGAGATGCCGGAAATGGAAAATATCAACTGATAGCGGGCGAAAGAAGGCTCAGAGCAGCGCGCCTTGCAGGTCTTACGCACGTTCCTGCTTATGTAAGAACTGCCGACGACCAAGCAATGCTTGAACTTGCACTGGTAGAAAACATACAACGCGAAGACCTTGATGCAGTTGAAGTTGCAATCAGTTTTCAGCGCTTGATAGAAGAGTGCCGACTGACACAGGAACAACTTAGCGACAGGGTTGGAAAACAGCGTTCTACAATATCGAACTACTTGCGGCTTCTTAAACTGCCTGCCGAAATTCAACTCGGAATAAGAAACAGAAATCTTATGATGGGACACGCGCGAACTCTTGTTAATATTGAAGACACAAAACAGCAGATAGACGTTTATTATAAGGTTGTTGACAACGATTTGTCGGTGCGCGAAACCGAAGATTTAGTTAGACGGCTTCAAGCAGACAAGTTGAAAAATCCGCAGAAAGAAGAAAAAAATAAAAAACTGAATGACGATTATAAACAACTGTCGGAGCATCTTAAAAAACTGCTTTCAACAGATGTAAGTTTCAAAATAAATGAAACCGGAAGAGGCAAAATTACAATTGCATTTGATAATTCCGAAGAAATGGAGCGTATTTTAGGAGTATTTGATAGTCTTAACTTCTGAAAATAAATTATATTTGCACACGATTAAACGATACATAAATCGTTTTTCGGAATAGTTTTGTTTTGAGAAATTGTTATAAAATATCGTTATTGTTGGTTTTAATATTGTTGTGCACATTGCAAATTATTGTTGCACAGGATACCATATCGATTAATAATTCAGAATTATCGGATACTATTATTATAACACCACCGCAAGCGGCAGGACAAAATACAACAACAACTGTCAATATGGCAAACAGCCCTGTGCCCGAAATAACAAAAAGCATTATTAACCTCAAAGGCGATCCTATGAAAGCGACAATGCTGTCGGTAGTATTTCCGGGTGGCGGACAAATTTATAACAAAAAATACTGGAAACTGCCAATAGTTTATGCAGGATTCGGAGCGTTGATTTATTCAATTAAATTTAATACCGATCAGCATCAGAGGCATTATAAAGGTTATATGGATTTCACCGACAATATACCTGAAACTAACAGTTATTTGAGTTTGAAATCTATTAGTTCTTTAGAACCGAAAGATTATGACCCTGTATTGCACCCCGATACTTATAATCCAACTTTAGCCAAAATAGTTGAAGACCATTTGCTTAGGGTTATAGATTATCATAAACGGAATCGCGATTTGTTTATTATACTCACAGGCGCATGGTATCTTATCCAAATTCTTGATGCAAATGTTGATGCCAGCCTGATGGGATATAATGTAAACGATAACCTTGACCTTACATTATCTCCAACATTGTTTAACATGCCCGGTATGCAATCGTTTACCGGATTAAATCTGCGTTTTACATTTACTTTTTAAAAAGATTATTATTTGCAAGTATACTAAAATTGATTTTCTCTTAACCAAATTCAGCAGGCAAAATCATAAATATTTTTAAAAATGTTGTAACTTTGCATTATTGTTTAATTAAAATTTTATCAAACTGAAAAACACAAGAAAGAACAAGAAAATGGTTTTGACCATTATGGTAGCTGTTGCTTTCGCAGCGGTTATGGCGTTTAACGTCAATATTGGTTTAAGCAAAAATTATTTATCAGACATTGCTTTGGCTAACATTGAGGCATTAGCTAAGGGTGAGATACCAATCAATGGGGGAGGATGTGATACTTGTGGTGATTGTTCTGGACATTATTATATATGTTTATCAGAATGGGATCAACTTATGAACGATTTGCTAAACAACTGTGGCCCAGGCTCTGGTATTACAATTGAGATTTGGGATTTTTGTTAAATGTTTTTAGAAATAGTTTTGAGTAAAAACAAGACTATTTTTTTAGATT
>Ga0082212_10012061_pt1 | contig 10907 bp, 6 predicted proteins | sample TergutNt197P3_FD_71548 | JGI IMG/M metagenome (GOLD analysis project Ga0082212, IMG submission 71548) | Neocapritermes taracua P3 segment gut microbial communities from Petit-Saut dam, French Guiana - Nt197 P3 | ecosystem: Host-associated > Arthropoda: Insects > Digestive system > Gut ...
AATGTCGCTGGCGTACAGGTATTATGCCAAACGCCTCAAGATGTTTACCGCCGATGGCGCACAATTAAGCGCCGAAATAGACGGATTCAAAATGTATATGCAAACAGCCGAAGAACACCGGTTGAATATGCTAACTCCACCCGAACGGACGCCCGAACTATTTGAGCGTCTGTTGCCCTACTCCATTGCATTGGGCGTGGCTAACGACTGGTGCAAGAAGTTCGACAACGTATTAAAACGCTTCAATTACCAACCCGAATGGTACAACGGCGCCGAAAGTATATCCGTTACGGGTTTCGCTACTACATTCACTGCATTGAGTACGTCGTTTAACAGATCGGTCGACAGCGCGCAAAGACCCCCCTCATCGGGTTCGTCCGGCTCAAGCGACTGGGGTTCGGGCAGCGGCGGCGGCGGTTACTCCGGCGGCGGTGGCGGGGGTGGTGGCGGTCGTGGATGGTAAATATCCATGTCGTTGTTTTTTTAATTGTTTTTATCTTTGCAACTCTCAATTCTCCATTCTCAACTCTCAATTTTATTATGACTCTCTGGACCAAAGGCGCTTCCGCTCACGAAAAAGTCGCTGTTTTTACCCAAGGCAACGACCAAACATTTGATCTTCTGTTTGCCAAACACGACATAGACGGCTCTTTAGCCCATATGAAGATGCTTGCCTCCATTAATTTGCTCTCTCCACATGAATTAGATCTGTTAATTAGAGAGTTGCTTGCCATTCGAGAAGAGGTGATGACAGGCAACTTTATTATCGAGCCTGATGTGGAGGATGTTCACTCCCAAATTGAAATTATGCTCACACGCAAATTGGGCGAGGTGGGAAAGAAGATTCATTCGGGGCGTTCTCGCAACGATCAGGTACTTACAGATATAAAATTGTATTTGCGGGAAGTCTGCACAGAAATCGCGCAAGAGGTGCGTGCCCTTTTCGATTGCCTCCAAACCTTGAGCGAACAACATAAAGAGGTTCTTCTTCCGGGCTACACCCACGGTCAGATTGCCATGCCCTCCTCCTTTGGGCTTTGGTTTGGGGCATACGCCGAAACGTTGATAGATGATGTGCACTTGTTGGGCGCCGCCTACAAAATCATCAACCAAAACCCTTTGGGCTCTGCGGCGGGATATGGAAGTTCGTTTCCGTTAGAGCGTCAAAAGACCACTGAACTGCTCCATTTTGAAACGCTGCACTACAACGTTGTTGCCGCCCAAATGAGCAGGGGAAAGACAGAGCAGGCGCTTGCCTGTGCGATGGCTTCCATTGCAGCGACACTCAACAAATTGGCTGCCGATTGTTGTATGTATATGTGTCAAAACTACGGCTTTATCTCTTTTCCAGAATCACTCTGCACCGGTTCGAGCATTATGCCCCACAAAAAGAATCCCGATGTGTGGGAACTCATTCGAGGGCAATGCAACCGAATCCAAAGCATCCCTAACGAAATTGCCCTGCTCTGCCACAACCTTCCACACGGCTACCACCGCGATTTCCAACTGTTGAAAGATATTCTGTTTCCGGCCATTACACATTTGTACAACTGTTTACAGATGTCAATCTTTATGCTGCAACACATTGAGGTAAACCGCAATATACTCGAAGATGCGAAATATAACTACCTCTTTACTGTGGAGGAGGTGAACCGGCGAGTATTGGCAGGTGAACCCTTTAGAGAAGCGTATCGCAACGTAGGTGAAGAGGTGAAGCAGGGGTATTTTACCACCGAAAAAAAGGTGTGCCACACCCATATTGGCAGTATTGGAAATCTTTGTACCCTGGAGATTCGGGCCAAGATGGAGGCGGCAATGAAAAAGATTCAAGGCGCAGGAGATTGATTCCATTTTTGTACTACTTTTGTACACTCAACCCAATTTTGATGTTATTGTCTGAGCCATTGCATCCCCCCTCTTTATCATACGCACCTCATGAACAACAATATCTTGAGGCCGCGCAGCGCTTAGCCTATCGTGCATTGGCTCAGGAACAACGGAGTAACGGCGCTCCTTTTATGGAGCATGTAAACGCCGTGGCGTCCATTGTGGCGCAAGAGTTTTGCCTCCCTTCTCAATCTGTTTGCGTTGTTCTGTTGCATGAGGCTACCCGCAAACACCCCGAATTTCTAATTGAAGTGAAAAGGGAGTTTCCACCGGAATTTTACTCCATGGTGCTGGGGTTGAACCGAATTTCGACCATCAATCCCAACGATACTCGCCTTCAGGCCGAAAATTATCGCAAACTCATTGTGGCCTACTCATCTGACCCCACAGTGGTATTGATTAAATTAGCCGACCGTCTTGAGGTGATGCGCTCCCTTTCCATCTTTCCCAAATCGCAACACCTGAGAAAAGCGACCGAAACACTCATGCTCTACGCTCCATTGGCGCATCAGTTGGGTTTATACGCTTTAAAAAGTGAGTTGGAAGAACTCTCTTTTAGATACAGCGAACCGGAGGCGTACAGAACGATTGCTGCCAAATTGGAGGCCTCGGTTGGAGAACGGGAGTTGTCGCTTCCCTCTTTTACAACTCCGATTGAAACGGAACTCAAACGTTATGGAATAATCTATGAGATAAAGAGCAGAACCAAAAGCGCTTACTCTATCTGGAAAAAGATGCAGATTCAGCAGGTTCCTTTTGAAGGGGTGTTCGACATACTCGCTTTGAGAATCATCCTTGATGTCCCTTCTATCCGATCTGCTGAGCACGAAGCGTGCTGGCAAGTCTATTCCATTGTTACCGCCCTTTTTACCCCCGATACAGCGCGTATGCGCGACTGGCTCTCCAAGCCCAGACCCAACGGCTACGAATCGTTGCACATCACCGTTTCCGATGGAGAGGGACGTATGGTAGAGGTGCAGATTCGTACTCGGCGTATGGATGAATTGGCTGAGAACGGCATTGCAGCTCACTGGTCGTACAAGGGAGTGAAGAGGGAAAAGGCCATTGAAGAGTGGTTGGAACGGGTGCGCGAATTGCTGCAATCTGACCTCTCCCCCGATTCCGATTCGTCACACTTTTTTTCTCAATTTAAACTTGACGAAGTTTTTGTCTTTACCCCGACCGGAGATTTACGCCGTTTGCCCGCAGGGGCCTCTGTACTCGACTTTGCCTTTGCCATTCACTCGAATGTGGGCGTCAAGTGCAGCGGAGCAAAAATAGACAACCGAATTGTCCCCATTCGCGAAAAGGTGAAGATGGGCGATGTGGTGGAGATCATCACCTCCAAGAATCAGCGTCCCTCTGCCGACTGGCTCAACATTGTGGTGACCAACAAAGCCAAAACCAAAATCCGCCAAAAGTTGCGGGAGTTTGAGGGAAAGAAAGATATGCTTGGACGAGAACTGTTGGAACGCCGCATGAAGAATTGGAAAATGGAATTGAACGACGACGTATTGACAAGGTTACAGCGTCATTTTAAATATAAAACCATCAGCGATCTCTACTCCGCTTTAGCACAGGAAGAGGTGGCTATTGATAAGATTAAGGAGTTATTGGAGCGACCTCGGGATGAGTTGGAGCGCACCAAAGGCCGTGCACTTCCTGATTCCAAAAAAGAGAGTGAAGGCGCAGACGGAGACTATTTGGTGATAGACCACAAACTAAGCCATATTCCCTACAAAATAGCCAAGTGCTGCAACCCGACTCCTGACGATGACGTATTCGGATTTATCAGCGCCAAAGAGGGCATCAAGCTGCACCGGACTTCGTGCCCCAATGCTCCGCAACTCTACGAAAGATACGACTATCGAATTATTTCTGTCCAATGGAAGCGCCCTGCACCGGAGAGTGAAAGATTTAGAGGTTGATTCTTGATTTCAATGATAAAACCCTAACTTTGCTACAAAAATTAAACTCATGAAACGATTATTTGCGGCAGCAATCGTTTTGCTTCCGTTGTTTTCCTGCTCTTCGCATGATTCAAGATTGGAGTTTGCTTTGGAACTTGCAGGTGAGAATCGGACAGAACTTGAAAAGGTATTGAAGCATTATAAAAATGAGCCGGAAAAATTGGCTGCCGCTCGTTTTTTGATTGAAAATATGCCATATTACTATAGTTATGAAGGGGAGGCCATTAATAAAATTAAAGACGCGCTGACTTATGCTTACATTGATACCGACAATATTCCGGAATCAATTGTAGAAAATGCTAATTCGTTTTCTATTTATGAATTAAGTAAAGTATATGATGCGAAAATCATTACCGCCGACTACTTAATAGAAAATATAGAGATAGCTTTCAAACACTGGAAAGAAAAACCATGGAATAAATATTTGTCTTTTGATGATTTTTGTGAGTTTTTATTGCCCTACAGATTAAACCATGAGCCTTTGGAGCACTGGAGGAAACCCTATTATGAGAAGTATGGGAAAGTGTTGGATTCTCTGTATAGTGGTACGGATGTTATTGAGGCTGCAAATCGCATCAATTTATACATCGCCGAAACAGAAAAAGTCGTTTTTAATTCCGAATTTCAATACCTGAATATGGGTGCGTTGTTTTATTTACAATATAAATGTGGCAGTTGTTATGATTTGAGAGATGCTTCCCTTTATTTACTTCGTGCGATGGGTATTCCCTCTGCTGACAGTTTCTACAGGATAACGGCCAATGAAGGTCCAACTACGCATGCATGGGCTGTTATTCGCGATACTACGGGAAAAGACGTAGCTTTCAGGTGCCCTGGTAAAGAAGTTCGAAGAGGTTTGGAGGTGACATACAAGAAAGGAAAAGTATATCGTATTTGCTTTGGTTTACAAACTGATAGAAGTAAAAAATTTATGACAAATCAAAAAATCCCTGCTTTTTTTAGGCATCCGTTTCTTAAAGATGTAACGGCCGATTTTTCGGAGAAAAACGAACTAAAGGTAACCATAACAAGGAAAGGACGGCCCTATGTATATTTGGGTGTTCACACTTCGTCGAGAACCGAATTGATTGATATAACAAAAGCTAAGAATGGGAAAGCGGTATTTAAAAATGTAGAAGGAGGATTAATTTATCAATTATTTTATTATGAGGATAATACTTTAATCCCTGCTGGGTATCCTATATTGTTTGATGGAAAAACGACTTTTCCTTTTGTTTCAGATACCACAAAGTTGCAAAATGCTATACTTTACCGGAAATATTTCATGTCGGATACGCTTCATATATACATGAATCGTATGATAGGAGGGCATATCGAAGGTGCTAATGATGTCAAATTTTCTTCTTTATCGTTTCGGCATGAAATAACAGATTCCGTTAGAAATGTTATACTTAAAACTGTCTATCCAGATACCACAAAGTCTTCACGGTATGTCAGATTTGCCTCCCATCTCAATAGTCGTATAGATTTAGCAGAGATGAATTTTTATACCAAGGGAGTTGCTCAACCTTTGCGCGATATTTCCATTATTTCAGCCAGCCAACCGAGTATTAGCTATCATAATGGTTACACAGAGAGTATTATTGATGGAGATCCCCTGACGTATTACAGGTCGGCAGATACTGCCGCAATTATAACATTTGATTTGGGTGCTTCTGTATATCTGAGTAAAATAGAGATTACACCACATACCGATGATAATTTTATCAGGCTGGGCGATATTTACGAACTGTTTTATCATGCAGGCAAGGATGGCTGGAAAAGTTTAGGACAACAAACAGCTACCGATCTATTTCTAAAATACAACAATGTACCATCGAATGCCCTATTATGGCTATCTGATCAAACACGCGGAAGAGAAGAACAAGTATTCTATATGGCAAATGGATTTCAGATCTTTACGGGAAGAGATGGACAACATGTCGCCCCGTAGATGACAAATTTTGATTTGCCAATAATCCCGCAAAGACGCTTTGTTAACCGTGTGACTGCAAGTGTCATGTCAATAATCCCAAAATGTCCATTAACTGGTTCGTCGTATCCGGAAGTTTTATGTCACCTTTTTTCTGTAATTTCTAATGGACACCAATGAACTAAGGTGTTGTTTTATCAAAAACGTATATCTTTTTTTAGGTAAAAATCCTTAATATATTCACAGATATTGCAAAATTATTACTACTTTTGTATCCGCTTAACAAAAATGATTTGACATGAAAATAGTTCGCTACATTCTTTTGCCCGTCGTTTCGATGGGTTTATGTATTCAATCTCTTGCCGCCGACATAAAAGTGAACGGTGCACCGGGTCAATTAGATATTCGGGTTGCGGGTCAAAACGCCATCAGGGTGACGTTGAAGCCGCAAAGTTTTCAGGAGACTTTTCCCTACACTCCTGCCGTTTCGGAAAGGGTCTATCCTGCACCTGCCATCACGTTAAAGGCCGTTACCGGAACGGTGAGAAGAAATGTAGGCAATTTACAGGTAGAAGTCAAGCCCGATCCGTTGAGTATTACGGTAAAGACTAAGAAGGGAGAAATGATTCAAAGCATTGTTTTTTGTGCAGACGGTCGTCTCTCCTTTTTGCTTAATGGAGACGAGCCGGTATTGGGTATGGGTGGCGGCGGCCCCAAGCCCGACAGTGCTGTGGACTGGCGAACGCTTCCGGTAGAGTATAACCGGCGGGGCAGGTATGATCAGATGAAACCTATCTGGCAAACGGACGCTTATGGTTCGCGCAATCCGGTATCGATGCTGATAGAGCCGGGTAATTGGGCAATTTTTATTCCCACCCCATGGACAGAAGTGGATTTGACGGCCAACGATCGGGGTTACTTTGTTCCATGGAAGCCCTCTCAAAATGTTTCTGCTCAGGAGCCGAGGGACATGCGTGCAGGTGCGCAGAATCAGGGTATTCCTCCTGCGGAGAGTTATGTTCCCGGCCTGTTTGACCTCTTTGTGTTTGACGCCCGCGAACCGATCACCCTGATGACCGATTTTTCGGTGATCACCGGCAAGGCGGTCATGCCCCCCAAATGGACAATGGGCTACATGCAATCACACCGCACCCTGGAGAGCGAGAAACAGATGCATGAAGTGGTGAGCACTTTCAGGGAGAAACAGATTCCGATGGACGCGGTGATCTATCTTGGCAACGGTTTCTGCCACTACGGGTGGAACACCTCTCGCCTTCAATATGAGTTTGACTCGGAACTTATTCCGGATGCCTCCGCGTTTGTCAGGAAGATGCGGGATCAAAATGTAAAGATAGTGGGGCACATGCTCCCTCCCGGCAGGAACAGACTTTCCACATTGCAGGGGACAATCCCCGCCCAACCCGGCGAAGTAGTGGATAATACGCACATAGAAACGTACTGGAAACTGCATGAACCCGCCGTCAAGATGGGAATAGACGCTTTTTGGCCTGACGAGGGAGACTGGTTCAACCTGTTTGAGCGTATTAAGAGGCATCAGGTGTATTATCAGGGACACCTCTCCACCAATCCCAATGTTCGCCCGTGGAGTCTGCACCGGAACGGTTATCCGGGCATTGCCCAGTGGGGCGGGTGGATGTGGTCAGGCGACCCCTCGTCCTCGTGGAAAACATTGGAAGCACAAATATCCGTAGGTCTGAACTACTCCATGAGCATCGGCCCGTTCTGGGGCACCGACATTCTGGGATTTTCCGTTACGAATGAGTTTTCGGGCGAGTTATATGCCCGTTGGGTACAGTTTGCGGCCTTTACCGCCTCCTTCAGGGGTCATGGCCGCACGTGGATGATGCGTCTGCCCTGGGCATGGGGCGGCAGCTCTTTTGGCCCTTTAGAAGGTGGAGGCGCCCGACTGAACGAGCGGGAACTCTTTAACAAAGCCATTGAGCCGGTAGCCAAGCAATATTTTGAACTCCGCTACCAGTTGCTTCCCTACAACTATACGCTTGCCTGGGAGGCACGAAACACGGGGTTGCCCATGATGCGGGCCATGTGGATGCACTACCCCAAAGATGCCACCGCAAGAAAGACAGGAGATCAATACCTCTGGGGAAAGAATTTGCTTATTGCTCCGGTCTATGAGAAGGGAGCTACCAAACGCGAGGTCTATTTGCCCGAAGGAGTGTGGTATGACTGGTGGACCAACGAGACGCAGCAGGGCGGCAGAACCGTTACCAAAGAGGTTGATCTCTCCATCATGCCCATCTATGTGCCGGCAGGAGCCATTGTGGCGGTGGATCCGATACGTCAATACACCGCCCAGGCAGTGAATCAGCCCACCACCTTAAAGGTCTATTCCGGTGTTGACGGAAGTTTCACTCTCTACGATGACGATGGGATCTCTCAGGATTATCTGTCGGGAAAAAATTGCAGTGTGATCGATATCAAGTGGGATCAAAAGAAGGGGCAGTTGAGCTTGTCTCCCGCCAAAGAGAACAGCGCACAAACCACCCGCAAGTTTATTGTGGAACTCATCCCCGGAAACATCAAAAAAGAGATCACTTTCTCCAATACGGCGGTTGCGGTGAGTTTTTAAGGTATAGAAGATACACAGGTAAATAAATGTAGTTAAAATGTTTACCTTTAAAGAGATTGAATTGTCTGATAAAGCGTGGATTGATCCGCTTTTGCACCTTTCAGACTTTCGTGGAGCGGAGTACTGCTTCACCAATCTTTTTGCGTGGAAAGATGTTTTTAAAACCCGTATTTCTCGGTGGAACAATTTTCTTTTGATACGCTCTTACCCTGAAGGCGTGCCTGTGGACGTTTTCCCATCTGGAGAAGGTAATGTTAAAAAATTGATAGATAAATTTTTAAATGAATCCTTTCAGGAAGGTCGCGATTTTAGAATGGAGGCTGTGGACAGAGAGCAATCCCGTATGTTGCAGCGATTTTATCCGGGGTTCTTTGAGGTGTCTCCTTCCCGTGAAATATGGGACTATATCTATCGGGTTGAGGATTTGAGTCTCCTTCAAGGGAAACGTTATCAACCTAAGCGAAACCATATTGCACACTTTGAAAATCTCCCCGATTGGCGATACGAACCCATCACTGCACAGAATGTAGCGGAGTGTATTGAGATGAATAGAATCTGGGGCAATCAAATGGGGCGTAACAACGATGAGATGTTCCATCTGGAGGTGTGTGTCGCGGAGAGTGAATTGCGCCTTATGGAAGAGTTATGTTTGGAGGGTGCTTTGTTGCGTGTTTCAGGCAGGGTGGTGGCTTATACTTTGGGGGAACCATTAAATTCAGATACATACATTATACACATAGAGAAGGCTTTTCCGGACGTCAGGGGAGCCTATCAGATGATCAACCGCGAATTTATCCGTGACAAAGGAGCCTCTTTTACTTTTGTGAACCGAGAAGAAGATTTAAATGAAGAAGGGCTCAGAAAGGCCAAGAATTCTTATCACCCTACCTTCTTGCAAGAGAAATATTATTTTGTTGTTCCATACAAATCCCTATCTTTGCGGCGATAACCTATTGAATCCATACTCTTGGAACCTCCGAGTAACGCAAGCGGCGATATATTATTTCATCCCTTTACACTTCATCTCCTCCTGTTGGTGGGTTTGTTGACATGTTTGCTTTTTTGCTCTGCGTTGATTTCGGCAAGCGAGGCCTCCTATTTTTCGCTCTCTCCACAAGATAAAGATGCTTTAAAGCGAAAGGGAGATAGGAAGTCGGCAACCATTTTGCATCACCTTGATCAGTTAGACTACCTATTGGGTACTATATTGCAAATGAATAACTTCATAAACATTGCCTGTGTGTTGTTGTCGTCCTATATCATTACCGATATCATAGATTTTTCGCAAACGCCCGTTTGGGGATTTTTGTTTCAAACGGTGGTGGTTACCTTTTTGTTGCTTCTCTTTGGCGAAGTGATACCCAAAATTTGGGCAACACAATCTCCGCAACGGTTTGCTTTAGTAATGGCCTCACCACTTGTTTTCTTTAAAAAAATGGCCTATCCCCTCAATCGCTTCATGGTTTTTTTATCAGGAAAGATTGACAAAAACATCTCCCCTCTGAGGAGTTCATTCTCCTTTGAAGAGTTGTCTCAGGCAGTGGATATCACAGGCGTTGCAGAAGTAGAAGAGAAGAAGATACTAAAGAGTATTGTGAAGTTTGGAACCACGGATGTACGAAAGATTATGAAACCGAGGGTTGAAGTGAGCGCCATTGAGATGGAGAACACCTTTGAAGAGGTAAAAGCAATGGTGATAGAGTGCGGATATTCCCGACTTCCTGTTTATATGGATAGTATGGACAATATTAAGGGATTTCTTTTTGTGAAGGATTTGCTTCCCTACTTTCATGAGTTATATTCCGGTTTTGATTGGCATACGCTCATTAGAACGGCCTATTTTGTGCCTGAAAGTAAGAAAATTAACGACCTCTTGGAAGAATTTAGAGAAAAGAAAATTCACTTGGCGGTTGTTGTTGACGAATTTGGAGGGACAGAGGGTGTGGTGACGCTGGAGGATATTTTGGAGGAGATTGTGGGAGAGATTTCGGATGAAAAAGATGAAGAGGAGGAGAGCTTTCAACGAGGTAAAGGGTTGTAATTGTGGGGCTGTATTTGGAGAAAAAAACGAATGGTGGCGCCTTGTTGACCATTTGGGAGTTGACAGAGAGTGAATTGGAGTTGGGTACTCTTGTTCCGGCTTGTTGTGGGCTTTTGGGTAGTTTGATGAGAGAAAATCGGAGAAAGGAGCGTTTGGCGGTTCAAGCGTTGCTCTGTAAGCTCTTTGGTGATGATGTACGGCTGGATCATGATCTCAACGGGAGACCCTTTTTGCCAAACAAACCGGATCATGTGAGCATTGCGCATACCCAACGGTTTGTTGTGGTGATGAGTCATCCGGTTAGGAGGGTAGGAGTGGATATTGAACGTTTAGATCGCAATTTTTCTACGGTGGAGGCAAGGGCGCTTGCACCTTGTGAGAGATCTTACTTGAGTTCTGAACGCCGCCCTCTGCAATTGGCGATTTTATGGAGCGCCAAAGAAGCGTTTTTCAAATATATTTCTC
>Ga0082212_10012062_pt1 | contig 10906 bp, 11 predicted proteins | sample TergutNt197P3_FD_71548 | JGI IMG/M metagenome (GOLD analysis project Ga0082212, IMG submission 71548) | Neocapritermes taracua P3 segment gut microbial communities from Petit-Saut dam, French Guiana - Nt197 P3 | ecosystem: Host-associated > Arthropoda: Insects > Digestive system > Gut ...
ATAATGATTCATCATTGGCAAAATTTTACTTTCAAGTTGGTTGATAAACCATGACAAAGAACCGCTTGTACCCAACGCCATTGATTTCAATTTTTCATTTGTCCTGAATTTAGTAAACGAAGTCTTTATTGTGTTGATTTTTCCGGGACGAATATCACTATATTCCAGCACGTTATCAATAGAACCTGTCAGCAAACTTACCAAAGAACCAAAATTTGATATATTGTCCCAATCATTACGAAAGTTAGGGTCTTGCAAGGCTATAAGTATTCCCGCAATAAAAACAGGTTTGTCCTTCACGCTAATTTTAATTTCACGGAGTCTTTCGTGCATTTCAATAGATAATTCACGGACTTCTTCGATGGAGAACTTACGCTCCATTTTTTTTCCTTGCACAAGTTTTAAATAGTTCGCCGGATCTAATATAACATCGCGTACCTTTTTCAATTCAATTGGGTTATCGGATTTTTTTTGCCAGTAAAAAGCATCTACACGGCATTTATCTTTTGTTTTGCCGCTTATCGCAAGAGCTATGACATTATACTCTTGCTTTAAATGTTTCGAATAAAATAATACTCCGTCTATACAAAAAGATTTAGGCCGGTTTCTTTTCTTGCTTTCATGGTGTTTTTCATTTGCTTTGCATTCAACAACCATAACAGTTTTTTTATCATCTTCAAATGTAATTAAATATTCCGGCATCGCTATACCGGTTTTTAATACAGCAAAGTCATCTAAATCACAAACATCTGGTTTACCACCCATTTTTTTAAGTAGCTTCGTTATGCCATCAAAACCAACAGCTTTACCTTGTGCAAAGACATGACCAAAGTCGTTTTTGCCAGGCTCAACGCCAGATTCTTTGAGAAAAAGCCATTCTGTATTTCTTTCACTCATTTTTAAAGGATATTATATGTACTTAAAAAATGTAACCCTTATTAAATTGTAAAAGTACGCACAAAACTTTACTTAACCCTCGCTGCCAAGGACAACCCTGTTACGCCCTGCAGCTTTTGCCTTATAAAGCGCCCTGTCTGCTATGGCTATAAAATTTTCAATTGCATTGCCTGGTGTAGGAATTTGTGTATTAACGCCAATACTAACGGTTACATTTAAACCTTTTATTTCAGCACAGGGAACAAGCACTTTTTCTATTTCCGCACAAATCTTTTCTGCAGCGCCAACTGCTGCGTCAACATCTGTAGACGGCAGTAAAACAATCAATTCGTCATCACCCCAGCGGGCAACAAAATCCATTGCAGGTCTTACCGATAGTTTAACGGTCTTCGCAACAGTCTGCACTGCCAAATCGCCCTGCTGATGTCCAAATGAATCGTTATATTTTTTTAATTTGTCTATATCAATAATCAGAACACTGATAGGGGCTGATACTTTCATGGACTGTTTCCATTGCCAATTCAGCCGGTTGTCAAAGTTACGTCTGTTCGGCAGCCCTGTAAGCTGGTCTGTCATGCCAAAGGCAGCGAATTTCAGGACACTCTGGGCAAGTGTTTTATAATCACCGTGAAAATCATCAACATTAAGATAGTAATCAGTGTTGCCTTTTTCGTGTTCGGTAATCATAATATTAATATCATCAAGCAATTTGTGTATAGTATTCGCCACCTTCAGAGAAGACCTGGCTAACAGCCCTACTTCATCCTCGCCTTTTACATTTATTTTAATATGCAGATTACCGTTTGCAATACTGTCCATATTACTCGACAACCTGGCAATTGGTTCACTAATGGAAGAAATAACAAAAAACAATATTATTATAGAAATCAGAAGCCCTGCAAAGCCAAGAATAATTCCATCGCGGATTGATTTATATGTCTCCGCTATTAAATCTGCTTCAGGAATGCCTAAAAAAAATGTTGCAAATGCTTCGCCACGGGCATTTAAAAGCGGCATATAAAATGTTTTATATTTTTCCCCAAGAATTTCTGCATTGCCGGAATACTCCTGTCTGTTTTCTATAACTATTTCTGCAATACGGGGGTCAAGTGTTGTACCTGCAATACTATGACCATCCCGGGTAATTGTTGTAGCAAGTCTTGTATCGCCAGAAAAAATGGTAATATCAGAATGAAAAAGATCTTTTAGCTTTTCTACTGCGCTGTCTGTATCAAACCTAATGCCTGCAGAAATAGCGCCAATCAGAGTTTCATCAGCATCATATACAGGAGAACCTGTACGTACAGAAACCTTAACAACAGTTCCTGCTTCATAATATGTCGATGTTTTTCCGTCCAGTGCGTCTTTTATATTCTGCTGATTTATAACAGAATCGCCAAAATTATCCGGTTCATGTGTCCTTGCCAATACAATCCCATTGCTGTCGCATATTGTGTAATAATTTATCTGATACAGATCATGTGTCGGGGTAAAAAGCCGCAATAATTCATCTGTATTTTGTTCCCTAATGGCTTTTATTATGTCGTTTTCAAGGGCCATTGATACTGCCGCCGCTCTGGTATTTGCTTTGCTGTTATCAAGGAAAAGTTTTAAACTATTTGCGTTTGCGTTTAGCTTTTCGTTAATTAACGTATTGCTTAAGGCAGAAAATCTTAACGACAAAAAAATATTCAGTGCAATAAATAAAGCGGCTAAAATAATAACTGCCGGAATAATAATTTTTATTTTAAAACTTTTTTTTCGCATACATTAAACCTTTTTAGCATTGTTCTTCCAGTTTTCTATATGACTTTTAATTGCCAAAAAACTTTTTTCACTCATGGCGTGTTCCATTTTACAGGCATCTTCTGCCGCAGTTCTTTTGTCAACTCCCAAAAAAACAAGCCAGTCCGAAATTGCCACATGCCTTTCATACATTGCATCTGCTATTTTGTGTCCTTCCCCAGTCAGAGTTATTGATCCGCCAGAATCCATTATTATATATCCTTTGGTGCGGAGGTTTTTCATGGCAATGCTTACACTTGGTTTTGAATATTCAAGTTCATTAACAATATCAATCGAGCGAACCGCCTTTCCTTTAAGGCTTAGCACCAGAATTGTTTCCAGGTAATTCTCCGCCGATTCATGTATCTTCAATAAAATATCCCTTATATCACATTACAGCTGGTATTTAATTTTATCCCACAATTGCTTGACAAACAAGGCTCATATACATTAATCTGTTTACAGTTAGTTATAACTAACCAGCATGAGGAAACATGACCTTAAAAGACCTGGAAATTGGCAAAAGCGGTATTGTTATAACCGTGGGCGGGGAAAAAGCGCTACGGCGAAGACTTCTGGAAATGGGTATTACTCCACGTACAGCCATAACCGTAAAAAAAGCCGCACCAATGGGAGACCCGATAGAATTACTGCTCCGGGGTTATGTTTTATCCCTTCGTCTGGCAGATGCTGAAAAAATCACCATAGAAGAAGTATGAGCTTTTGCCTAAACCTGAAGCGCTGGAAAAGCCCGTATTAAAAAATTGAGGTACTAAATATGGTTTTTGCACTTGCAGGAAATCAAAACAGCGGCAAGACTACACTGTTCAATCAGCTTACCGGCTCAAATCAGCATGTGGGAAATTTTCCCGGTGTAACAGTCGATCAAAAAATCGGAGAGATTTCCAGTTACAAAGATGTTTCCATTGTTGATCTTCCCGGCGTTTATTCCCTGTCGCCCTATACCAGTGAAGAAATTCTGACACGCGATTTTTTGCTTAAACAAAAACTGGATGGCATTATTAATATCGTTGATGCAACCAATGTTGAACGTAACTTGTATTTAACCATGCAGTTGATAGAACTGCAAATTCCTATGGTGCTGGCACTTAACATGATGGACGAAGTACAGGCAAATAATGGAAGCATCGATATACAGCACATGAAGGAGGCCCTCGGCATACCGGTTATTCCAATATCAGCAGCAAAAAAACAGGGCCTGGCCGAACTTATGGAACAGGCTGTTGCTACCGTACACCACAAAAAAAAGCCGGAGCGCATAGATTTTTGTTCGGGAGCAGTACACCGTGCAATTCACGCAGTCGCACACCTTGTCGAAGATCATGCTCAAAGGCAGGGCCTTCCTATGAGGTTTGCGGCTACAAGGCTCGTCGAGGGCGACGGGCCTATACTGGCACGGCTTTCCCTTGACGAAAACGAAAAAGACATGATTGAACACGCCGTTAAGGAAATGGAAACGGAACTGGACACCGACCGCGAAGCGGCAATGGCAGATATGCGCTATCAATTTATAGAGGATATTTGCAAAAAATGCGTGGTAAAAGCTACGGAAAGCCGTGAATACCGGCGTAGCGTAACTCTGGATACGGTATTAACCCATAAGATATGGTCGTTTCCGGCTTTTCTTGGCATCATGCTTGCAGTTTTTTACCTTAGTTTTGGTGTTATCGGAAACAAACTAAGTAATCTATTGGTAATGGGTCTGGATAGTTTATACACCATTATTGACGAAGCATTGACTGCTTACGGATTAAACCCTGTTATTCATTCACTGGTAATTGACGGCATATTTGCCGGTGTTGGTGCAGTTTTAAGTTTTGTACCGGTAATCGTAACATTATTCTTTTTCCTGTCTCTGCTGGAAGATTCCGGGTACATGGCGCGGGTGGCATATGTTATGGATAAACCCCTGCGAAAAATCGGACTATCGGGTCGCAGTTTTGTACCAATGCTCATGGGCTTTGGCTGTACTGTTCCGGCAATAATGGCGACACGGACGCTTGCCGGCAGGCGTGATAAAAAAATGACTGTCCTGCTTACACCGTTTATGAGTTGTAGCGCCAAACTCCCTATATACGCTCTGTTTACAGCAGCATTTTTTCCGGGGCATCAAGCTATCGTGATGATAAGCATATATTTGCTGGGGATTATTTCCGGTATTATTTCCAGCTTTTTACTGGGAAAAACCATTTTAAAGGGGGCGCCGGTCCCTTTTGTAATGGAACTGCCTAATTACCGCTTCCCTTCTGCGGGAACCGTTCTGAGTCTTTGCCGGGACAAAACAAAAGATTTTGTTCAAAGGGCATTAACCATAATTTTAATGGCCGCTATTGCAATATGGTTTTTGCAATCCTTTGATATACGTTTAAACTATATTCAAGGCAGCACAGACAGCCTGCTTGCCTTTATTGGACGCAGAATAAGCGGCATATTCGTTCCCATTGGTTTTTCCGACTGGCGTATTTCTACGGCGCTTATTACCGGCTTTACCGCAAAGGAAGCTGTTATCAGCACATTAGCGGTGTTAACCGGTTCAGGTATTGCAGAACTGGGAAACACACTACATTCGTTGTTTTCCCCATTAAGCGCAGTAAGTTTTTTGGTATTTACGCTGTTATATACGCCCTGCATAGCGGCAATTGCAATGGTAAAACGCGAACTTGGCAGCATAAAGGGCACGGTTTTTGTTATACTGTATCAGACATGTTTTGCCTGGCTTGCCGCTTTTTGCATATACCAAACTGGAAGTTTATTTTTCTAAAACCAGATTTGATGCTGCAACACCTGACTATTTTTATGGTAAAGTAAAGTCATAAGGGCCGGCAAGATAGGTTGAACCGCCAACTATGACTGTTGCATCGGAACCATTTACATACAGCGCTGTTCCAGAACTGGCAGAGTTGTCAGGCGGGATACTGCCGGATTCATCTCCGTAAACCATGCCGCCATCCATAAAAAAGCTGCCGCCATAACCTGTAACATACACCCCGCCGCCATTACCGGAGGCGGTATTGCCGGATACCGTGCCGCTATTCATGGTAAAGGTACCGCCATCAACATATACCCCGCCTCCATTAGAGGTAGCAGTATTACCGGACACAGCGCCGCCATTCATGGTAAAACTGCCGTCCCCGGTAACATACACCCCGCCGCCATTGCCGGAAGCGGTGTTACCGGACACCGTGCCGCTATTCATTATAAAGGTGCCGCCATCAACATATACCCCGCTACCCGGAAAAGTGCTGGTAGTATTGCCGGATACCGAAGCGCTGCCCAGCATGATAAAGGTGCTGTTGCTGGAAACACAAACCAGCGGGAGATCATTTATTGTTGAAGTATTTCCTTTAAGATCTATATTTTGTAAAATAACCGTCTGATCGCCGACAATATTAAGCAAACTGCCAGTACCGGAGAGGGTTATGGTTTTGTTTCCTATTACAGTTACATTAATATCATAAGCATCATTGGAAAAGGTAGAGCCACCGGGATCAGCATCGGTAACGGTAATATCACTGGTAAGGATGATGGTAAAGCCATTATTGCCGGCCCAATAGAGATCTTCGATAAGCCAGATAGCAGTTTTCCATTCTTCATAACTGTTTACATTAATAACTATGCCTTCGTCTTTTTCTTTGCTTTTGTCTTTAACAAGAGGGTTAACAAGATTTTCCATCCAGGGGTTTGTACACCCTGCGAACACCAGCAGAATCAAAAGAAGGACTATACTGCGTATTTTCACAGACACCCCTTACGGTTCGAACACCGTTTCAATGCACAGTATACCGCTTGTTTGTAAATAAATCAACAAAAAATAATGCAATTTTGGGGACATTTTCGTTGCACAAACAGTATATTCCGGCAATACCTTGAGTTATTTCTCTGATTTTTAGTATCATAGCATTGAATGAAATTTAAACCATTGCTGTTGTTATTTACCGTATTCTTTGCGATTGTCTCCTGCCATAACCCGTGGATGGAAGAAATACTTAGGCCTTTGTTTAAAGACACAGAAAATGCTTATACGGGACCTCCCGGATCAGGCACAACTGCTGATCCCTGGATTGTACACAATATTGAGACCCTTTTACATGTAGGAAAGCCTTCTCTGGATGGCAGTATGTACGACAACTGGACACTTGACGCACACTATCTGCAAGTACGAAACATAACCTTGTCCGCCAACTGGGAGCCAATTGGCTCAAGCACCTCTGGTAGTTTCTTTACCGGAAGTTATGACGGAGGCGGCTGTACAATATCAAATCTTACCATTAACAACACTACTTCCAATTATCAGGGAATGTTTGCTTATGTCTCAGGAGGAACGGTTAAAAACATAAGGCTTGTTTCCTGTAATATATCAGCCGGTAACTATACCGGCGGTATTGCCGGATTTATAGATGCAGGTACGCTGGCAGAAAACTGTTCTGTTACGGGCAGCATATCCGGCACCAGCAACACTGGCGGCTTGATTGGGTATAACAGCGCTACGGTTAAAAATTGTTACTCCACAGTTGTTGTAACAGGTACAAATAATTATACCGGCGGATTAATCGGGAGAAACTTCGACACAATTGAATGTTGCTATACAACCGGTAGTGTGTCAGGTATTCAAGGTGTTGGCGGCATAGCAGGATATAATGATACCAGCGGTACGATTGAAAATTCCTATTCTTCATGTAGCGTTACAGGCGAATATGCCGGCGGGCTGGTTGGACTAAACAGCGGTTCTGTAAAATACTGCTATACTACAGGCAGCATTGAAGGCAGTAACTATATTGGCGGCTTGGTTGGGTATCACACAAACATAATGGAAGACTGTGTGGCACTAGGCAGTAGCATTTCCTGCACTGGCACAGCTTTCGGGCGAGTGGCCAGCGATGGCGGCGGATTAATGAATAACAACTATGCCAATCAAGGTATGCTGGTTAACGGCAGTACAACTATAAATCCGCCGGGCGCTGTCAACAATAAAGACGGCGGCGGTATTAGTGCAGCCGAATGGAACAATGCCTCATGGTGGAGCGGCATAGTATTCTTTGACACGAATGTCTGGGATATAGCAGCCGGAAGACTGCCTAAACTGAAGTAAATCCATACTTTTGCAAAAGACAAGCGGAGGATTATAACCGCTATGAATAGCGGGGTAGTAAACCACTCAGCACAAATAAAATCCAACCGGAAAACAACTTGACCAGACAGAAAGTCTGGACTACCATTAAATAATGTTCACGCTTCGTCCTTGCGCTGTAGCCTGCGGAAGGATCGCCATTTCCGGTTCACATCTTTGTGCTGTTCATGCTGCTTCATCCAAAGAAGAAGCGCACCGTATTGGCGCTTTTATTCTGGAACACGAAGAAATTAAGGACCTGAATGCACCGGGACTCAATTTTATCAGTACCGATTTTTCCAACAGGACATTTTATGGATGTAATTTTATGGGCTCATCTTTTTCTATGTGTCTTTTTACCGGCGCAACAATGAGGACATGTTTTTTTGACACTGCATCTTTTGACAATTGTGATTTTTCCGGCGGGGATCTTCAATTTCTGTCTTTTGCAGGTTCCACCATAGTAAACTGTACCTTTGAAAATTCCGAGCTGATACACCTTAATTACAGCGGTACAAAAATAATTGATACTACTTTTAACGATTCAAATTTATACAATTCCCGTTTTATCAACGCTGATATTAAAAACAGTGATTTTATTGACTGTAATGTAAAAAAAGTTTTTTTTATTAATGCCGGTCAAAGTAATGTTTCCTTTAAGTCGTCAAATACTGCAGAAGCGGTATTCAGGCAGGAGGAAGTGTGAAAGTCTTTATGCAGTATTGTTCCTATGGCTTTAGCAACTGCTATGTCCTGGGTACCGATATAGAAGACAAGGACAGTCCCCGCGATGCTGTAATTGTGGATCCGGGCAGCATGGAAATTCCACTGTTAAACTTTATAGAAAGCAATGATTATAAACTAAAAGGGATTCTTATTACTCACGATCATTTAAATCATGTTCACGGTCTGCGTACATTAAAACGTATTTACGATGCAAAGATTTATGCAGTTAACCCGATAATCAGAAGTCATAAAACAAAAGTAATCAGGGATGGGGAAGTGCTTAAATTGGGAGAAATAACCGTTTACGTAATTACCATACCGGGCCATTCTTCGGATTCTGCAGTATTCAGAATTAATAGAACGCTCTTTACAGGAGATACGATTACGGCAGGTTTATTAGGCACTACAATCTCTTCTTACGGAAAAACAAAGCAAATGGATGAACTGCGAAGCAAGATCCTTTCTCTGCCGGGAAATTATGTTGTATTTCCGGGGCATGGGCCGCCCTCTACTCTGGATTCAGAACGTCAATACAATGCGGGAATTCAATCCTACGAAGAAAATAAAAACAAACGTCCGCGTTTTCAGGTAAAATTTGTATAGGTATATAAGTTTTTAAAACTCATCTTACAATGCAATGATGCCCCGGCCCAAAAGCTGGGCTATGTTATATTTTCGTTCCATGGTTAGTTCTTCGCTTTCCCGTAAAAAAGTTTCCAGATATGCATGGAATGAATCAGGCAATACAGGTAGCTCCAGCACCTGCCTGTAGTAGGCCCTGTGTGATGGCTCAAAACGATGGTTTATACAAAAGACAGCAAGGCAGGCGTTTTTTATAAAAAGAGCTGAAGATATTAAATAATAAAATTCATCGTTATTAATCATTGCCGCCCCAAGATCACTTAAAGAATGCTCCATCTTGGATTGAACAGTATCCCGCATAAGATTCCAGAATTTATCATTCAGGTTAAGCAGCTTGTTTCTGATTTTATCTATCCAGCCGGTTTTGGAAAAAAGAATTTCTCCGTGTGCAAGCCGGTAATAACCATAGGTACCGGAATCTTTTAAAAGCCAAAAATCATCCTGCTGCGATTCAACAATAGCGGTTAGTTCCTCGATTTTTTTTGTATTTTTAAATTCAAAACGTACCGGCATATCCTCCATTAGAAACCGGTCTTTTGCGCCGCCAACGGAACTTTCAAAAACTGCCGTATCCGGGCCGTACATTATTTTCCGTTTTTCCGGGCCTGGGATTACTCCGCTATAATACACATCCAGAATCAATGCAAAATACGGATCCAGCGTATCTGAATCAGCCGCTTCGTTAAGGGAAATACATTCAACTTCCGGCCATTGTGAAAGCAGAGAAACAAAGCGTCCGGTAAGCTGCCGCGTCTTATATTTCATGATGTTTAAGTATATCATCAAAAAGATAATATGAAAAGTGCAGAAAAACTGCTGTTTGTTGTCCTTGTTCCCCACCGTGATGTACTGCCTGCCCTGGAAACATACCGGCATAATCTTTTTACCGCAGGCATAGATGGCGCTTTTTCTTTTCCCGCTGCCGCTCCATTGGCGCTGTTAAAACGGCCATTTGAAAAGGTTGAACTAAAAAGCGTTGCGGCTGAACTCCGAAAACAATTGGACATCAACAAGATTATGACGGCGGGGCAGGCAGAATACAGCGGATGGGATAATGGCAAAACAACAGGCGAAGTACGATTTTTCGGCACTGCACTGGAAATGCCCGCACCTGTTTTTCCTCCTGATGCTGTTTTGCAGGTTTATAAAAAGCCCATCCTTGCCCCGGCAATTATTTCCGTTAATGACAACTTAAAGTTAAAATGTTTTACCAATAGTGCAGACCCGGATATTTCATTTCGCGCAGCAGCCCTTGCAAACCTTGTCCTGCAACCTGTGCTTTACAATGAATATTCATTTACCTGGAACATGGGGCCGCTCTTTTGGCTGCCGCATCCTGTCAGAAAAAAAAACAGTTCTGCACCTGGACAGGCTTATGGGTGAATGGTTCCGCATAAATGGAGACAAACTGCTGTTGGATATCAAAGCAATACCAGGATCATCAAGGACAGAATTTGCCGGCGTTAAAAACAACAGGCTCCGTGTACGCATTGCCGCCGCCGCCGAAGATGGCAAAGCCAACAGTGAACTTATTTCTTTTTTGGCAGAATATTCTGGTTGCGCCAAAAAAGAAATTGTACTAAAATCGGGTGAACGATCACGGCTTAAAACACTTTCATTGCCGGTATCGGTTCATCAGAAATTAATTGCAGGAATACCCGGGGAAAAGAATCAATGAATGTGGGAGATCATCACTACCGTACAATCTGGCTTAAAGAGCCGGGAACT
>Ga0082212_10012063_pt1 | contig 10906 bp, 11 predicted proteins | sample TergutNt197P3_FD_71548 | JGI IMG/M metagenome (GOLD analysis project Ga0082212, IMG submission 71548) | Neocapritermes taracua P3 segment gut microbial communities from Petit-Saut dam, French Guiana - Nt197 P3 | ecosystem: Host-associated > Arthropoda: Insects > Digestive system > Gut ...
CCATGGGTGGAAATGTTTGTGAATGCTGCGGAATGGATTGGGAAGAATAAAAGGTAGGGAAAACTGTTATGTTCCATGTTTTCTGTTGGTTGATCATTACAGGTTATTTATTTCACGTGACAAAGTGTTTGATAAAACAACCCGGAAACAACTTGTTCACATCCAAAGGTATTTGTTCAAAAATCCCGTAAACACTCGACCCGCTTCCCGACATGGCGGCATAAACAGCCCCTTCGCGATACATTTTTTCTTTAATTCCGCCTATTTCAGGAAATTTTGAAAACACCGATTCTTCGAAATCATTGAAAACCGTATCACGCCATTTGCGAACAGGCGCTTGAAGCGCTGTTGGCAAATGATACAGCGCTTTTCGGGGTATTACCGATGAATAGGCGTCGGCAGTGCTTACAGATACGGGCGGTTTTACCAAAAGGATCCGGTATCCCGCAAGCGACAGAATGACAGGTTCGAGAATATCGCCTTTTCCGGAACCAAATGCCGGATTGCCCTGTAGAAAAAACACACAATCGCTGCCAAGTTGGCTTGCATACTGTAACAAATCTTCACTTGATATTTGGAGTTGAAATAAATCGTTCAACGCCAGCAAAGTGTATGCCGCATCAGATGACCCGCCGCCCAAACCTGCGCCGGCAGGGATAACCTTGTGTAAATGGATACGCGTTGGAGGCAGACAGCAGTCAGCATCTAACAGGCGGTATGCCTTGCAGCACAGATTATCGTGCGGTTCGTTGCCGGGCAGCTCAATACCGTCGCAGGAAAAGTCGAGTTTTTGAGTGGCATTGGTTTCGGCAGTTTCAACAGTCAAAAAGTCGCACAATGGAATTTGGTAAAATACGGTTTCGATATTGTGAAACCCGTCTTGCCGTTTCTCAGTAATCGACAAACCGATATTAATTTTTGCCGGAGGATATAGAATCATTATTTGTTTTTTAGAAATTTTTAACAATTTTTAATTAAAAGTTCACAAAGTTTGGCACGGTTTTCGTGTTGTTTTTTTTAGTTTTTTTTCATAATTTTGTAGTAGTTAGTAGTTAATAACTAGAAAGAGCCGTTCGCGAGAACCGCTCTTTTCGTTTTTATACAGGTATGTTACATAAATGAGGCAGAAAAACCAACAGAGCGATAATGACGGCAACAATAGCGCAAATCAAAACTCCGCCGGCAGCAAGGTCTTTTACCAATCCCGCCTGCGGATGACGTTCAGGGGAAACCATATCCGTCAATTTTTCAATAGCGGTATTGAAGGCTTCGGCGCTCCACACCATGCCGATGGCTACGCATATACCAAGCCATTCGTAACGGTTCAGCCCCAACAGAAACCCTGCCGTAATCACTACTATTGCGGCTAACAAATGCACCTGCGCATTCTGTTCATGCCTGATCAGTTGAAATAGACCTCGACCTGCATATCCAAAACTTTTGATCAACTTTTTCAAATTCTATTTTTTTATGTTTAGAAACTGTAATTCAATAACTTGTAGAAGTATCGTATCAGCGGCGATTTGTCCCGCAGGGACAACACTTTATTAACCGTAGATTTTAAAAGCCAATATGACGAATACTCTGCAAAGTCCCGCAGGGAAGGCACTTTAAGGAATTGAAAATTGAAAATTGAGAATGGAGAATGATTTTCAATTCTCCATTCTCCATTCTTCATTCTCCATTGTATCGTCCCTGCGGGACTTTGTAGAGACGTTGCATGCAACGTCTCTACAGTCCGTAGATTAAAATCTACGGTTAATAAGGTACCGTCCCTGCGGGACTTTATTTCTCGACTTTGGATAATTCCTGTTGTTTTGGAAACCATGATATGTTTTTCGTTTTTCATTCCTTAACTCCTGATTCCAAAAGTATCGCCCAGACTGTCGGGAACAATGTCCATCTGTTCGGGGTATAAAATCATGCTGTTGGTATGTCCGAAAAAACGGGTTACAACGCGCGGCATCAACGCTAATTTCCGACTGTATGAAACCGTATTCTGACGGGCGGAGATGACTGCCAGCAAATCATTTTCGTTCAATTCGCCGGCAATGGACTTCATTGCAGGAAACTCCTGTAAAATACGGAAATGCTTTTCTGATAAAGAGTTAGCCTCTTTCAGGCGCATGATGCCTTTTTGGGTATTTTTATCCGTAATCAGGAGCAGTTGGCTCGAGGAATTACGTTGCAATGTGAGCAAAAGAAACATCCATGCATGGAAACCCGTTTCGTGATCGGCATTACGCGGTATCAGCACATAAATTTTCCGATATTTCACGATTTTGGATTTAAAATTCATGACCATGATGGTTTGTGGACAACTTTCGAGCAGTTTGTCAATAATTGTTCCGAAAAAGTATCTGGCAGTGTTCGATTGTCCGCTCCAACCCGCCACAATATGCGTGGACTGTATTTCTAACGCCGCGCGTATAATTCCTTCGGAAATATTGCTGTCCACACGCATGGTCGGCAAATACTGTACGCCGGCTGCATTTGCCTGATTAATAAACTGTTCGGTAATCGCCGGATCATGAAGCATGGATTGTTCCAATTGACGGGGAGTTGTTGCGATGGTCAGCGGCGACACTTTAGACCCGCTGTTCGATTGATGGATCAGGATGGCGAAATTAAAAAGGGACAACGCCGTTTCAGGGTTGGAAACAGGCACTAAAATATGGTCGGGTTTGCGCTCCTGCACGTCCTGTTCCTTTCGCTGCAAAGCAACCATGCGTCCCGCGTAATCGGTAATATACGTGCTTGCCAGACAGGTAAACAGGATGATCAGCACAACACCGTTGATGATGCGTTCGTCGAAAATTCCGATGCGATACCCCACAATTACCACCGCAATAGTGGCTGCTGCGCGTGAACTGCTCAGCCCGAAAAGCAACAGCCGTTCAGCCTTTGAATAACGGTAGATCAGTTGTGTGGCAAAGGCTGCAAGATATTTGCTGAAAAGCGTAACTGCGATGAGCGCCGCTACCAGAATGAGCGTATCAAAACCTGTGAAAAATGCCCGCACATCCACCAGCATCCCGATGTAGATCAGGAAAAACGGGATGAAAACAGAATTGCCGATAAACACGGTTCGGTTCATCAATGTGGACTGGTGCGGAATGACGCGGTTGAGTACCAGTCCGCACATGAACGCCCCCACGATAGGTTCAATACCTGCCAATTCGGCAAGAAATCCCGACAGGAATAACGAACACAGGATAAAAGTGTACTGTGCATTGTCATCGCTTTGGAAATGTGAGAAATACCAGCGGCTAATTTTCGGAAATCCCCAAAACATCATGAACATAAACCCGGCAAGCGATCCAATGGTTTTTATCCAGAAAAACACATTCAACAAGCCCGAATATGAAGCGGTAATGATGGTAAGAAGCAACAGCACAGCCATGTCGGTAATGATGGTTCCGCCGATGCTTACCACAACCGGTTCGGCTTTTGTGATGTTCAGCCGGCTGGCAATGGGGTACGAAACCAAAGTATGCGTGGAAAACATGCAGGCAAGCAGCAGCGAAGCGATCATGTTGAAGTTGAAAACGTAGTGCGTCAGCAGAAAGCCGAGCGTAAAAGGAATGATGAACGTGAAAAAACCGAACCACACGCTTTTGAACTTGTTTTTGCGAAAACTGAACATGTCGATTTCGAGCGTCATCAGAAACATCAGATACAGCAAACCCGCAGTGGACAATAATTCCAATCCCGATTTTTCGCCAATCAAATGAAAACCTTTCGGACCAATCAGTATCCCCGACAGGATCAGCCCGAAAATCGAAGGCATACCAATCCGCTTGCAGACAGGCGGAACCATCAGCATAATGGACAGGCAAAGCGCCAGCACAATAATCGGGTTTTCTATCGGGAAGTGCATGGTTAATTGAGAATTGAGAATTGAGAATTGAAAATTGTGGTCATTTTTTTACACATTATTTCCTTTTGGTTTATTGTTTACATTGGTTTAAGATTTTTGTTTAACCGTTCAATCATCCATGACAGGCGTTTAACTCGCCCCGCTTCTGTTTTAGCGTCAAAATATGCCCGCGTATATGTCTTTTTGACAGATGGAGACATTGCCTGAAAATTCGTACAGGCTGATTGATGTTCTCTCAGTAAGTCAGATAAAATCGCTATCTGTTCATCCGTAACCACCTGTGGATTAGGCGTGTCCCATTTTCCATTTTTCTGTGCTTCCCTTATTTTCGTTCTGCCATAATCGGTCATTATCCCCTGCTTTTCGAGCGTTTCAATTAATGCCTTGTTTTTATCTGACCACTTACTGTTTTTCCTGCGTATTGAAAAATATTTGATGTAAGTTTTATCGTCTATACGCTGCATTTGTCCGTCAATCCAACCGAAACAAAGGGCTTCTTCGAGCGCCTCGCCTGCTTTTATTGTTTTTTGTCCGCCTGATTTGCCGAATAACAGCCAAACCCCACCGCTCGACAGGCAATTATTTTGCAACCAGTTTCTAAATTCATTTCGCGAAGTAAATAACAAATATTCAGTCATAACGTTCATCTTATATCAAAATTTTTATTGTCCGGCGGCGGTATATCCATTTTCGTATTTGCTTGCAAAAATAATAATTTTTGCGGGCTGGTATCCGTTTTTTATTTTAATAAATGGCTGAATTTTTACAGGGCAACCGCATCAAAATTTATACAAGAGAATAAACCTGATTTTTACCTGATAAAAAATAAAAACAACCTGAGTAACCAAAGAAACACGCAGAAATAAACCTGATTGCCTGATTCAGTATCAGATCAGGTAATCAGGTTGGATGAGAGACAGTTTTAAGTTACTCAGGTTGTTATGTTCATCAATCAGGTAAAAAATCAGGTTTGCATCTGTTATCATCAGGTTTTGATTTTGTCATTATAATTTTGATGCGGTTGCCCTGGAATTTTTATCCGTTTGTGCGTAATGTCGAAAATATCATCTATATTTGTTGAACGATTATAAAAGGAAAATATGAAAAAGTTATGTTTATGTTTCGCGTGTGTCGGAATGATGCTTGATATTTCCGCACAAGAATTGCAAAAGGCTCAAGCGTCAATGCCGAAAAACGAAGTGTACGCGGGTTTGGGATTGCTCAACGACAATCAGATATTGGCGATGGCTACTGATATTGTCAGTACGGTTGTTACGTTGGGTTATTTGGTTCGCCCCGGCTCGTATCAAGCGTTTACTCCTTTTGCAGGCTATCGACACTGGTTTACCAATCGTTTCGGTCTGGGCGGTATTTTTGCTTTTGATGCTAATTCCGTTGAAGTGTATAACGAGAATGACCGTACTCAAATGCGGACAATTAACCGCCGTTATATGACTTTTGCGGTTGAACCGATCTTCAATTATGTATATAAACCGTCGTGGCAACTCTATGGTTATTTGGGACTTGGCACAACAATCGTTTCTTTCGCCGATGCTACTTTCGATAACGGTACGAAAGTAAATGTAAGCCGCGTACCTTATATTAATGTACACGTTACTCCCATTGGCGTGAGATTCGGTAAAGAGTTCGGCGGATTTGCGGAATTGGGCTACGGTTACAAGGGTATTCTCAACGCCGGTTTCACCTATCGCTTTTAAAGTGACTTCACTTAATTTCCCTCCATACGAACCGCACACGAAAACAGACGGCAAACGGATGCTGATATTCGACGGCGTCCGCAAAAAATACGTTGCCCTGACGCCTGAAGAATGGGTGCGGCAACATTTGATACATTATCTAATCACGCAAAAGGGTTATCCGGCTACGCTGATTTCGGTAGAAACGCCGCTGAAATATGCCCGCATGGACAAACGTAGCGACGTCCTGATATACGATCGCAACGGCAAACCGTTGATGCTCGCGGAATGTAAAGCGCCCGAAGTAGCCGTTACACAAAAAGTTTTTGAACAGATAGCAATTTACAACCTCACGATACAGTCGCCCTGCCTGATGATAACCAACGGTTTGCAACATTATTGCATGACTGCGGCTACGGAGAGCTCGCCTGCCTGTTTTCTCAATGAAGTGCCTGAATATGGGGATTTGTTGAAAATGAAGAAATGATTTTTTTAAGCCAGCCGCACCTTAAATTTCTTCACGCTAACCGCAATCAGGAAAACCGCCATACCCGCAAGTATCGCCAGTTCCCTGACTACATGCCGCACATCCAGTCCTTCAATCATTACCTTGCGAACGGCGGCAATGAACCAGCGGGCAGGAATGATGTTTGAAATCCATTGCAGAATGGCGGGCATGTTTTCGATGGGGAAAATCATTCCCGAAAGCAGCATCACCGGCATCATCAGCATCATGCCCGATACCAGCATTGCCGTAACCTGAGTGGTAGCCACCGACGATATGAGTATTCCCAGCGCAAGCGCAACGATGATGAACATCAGGCAAACTGCCGACAGCCAAAACAAACTTCCCGACACGGGAACACCCAGCACAAACACCGACAACAGCAGTATGCTGACGATATTCACGACAGACAGCGTGAAGTAGGGCGCTACCTTTGCCAATATGATGAATACCGGCTTGACGGGCGACACCAGCAGCACTTCCATCGTTCCCGTTTCCTTTTCGCGGACAATAGCAATGGAGGTCATCATGGCGCAGATAAGCGTCAGGATAAGCCCCATCACGCCCGGTACAAAGGTATAAGCCGATTTCATCTGCGGATTGTAGAGCATCCGAATTTCGGGTTCGATGAGGAACGGAATGCGGTGTTCGCGCAACAACTCCTGCTGATAGTCGGCAATGATATTTGAAGCATAGCCGGCGAGCAGGGTAGCCTGATTGGGGTCGGTGGCGTCGGCAATCAGTTGGATGGAAGCCTTTCCGGCGTGTATCAGGTTCTCGTCGAAGCGGTCGGAAAAAACCACTGCCAGTTCGGCTTTACCCTCGCTGAACACGCTGTTCAGCAAAGACGTTGCATGTAAAGACGTTGCATGCAACGTCTCTACACGTGTAACATCGAAATATTCGCTTGCCTGAAGCCGGTCGATGATGCGCCGGGTAGAAACGTCTCGCGACGGGTCGAACACGGCAACACGCACGTTTTTTACTTCGGTGGTGATGGCAAACCCGAAAAGAATAATCTGCACCACCGGCATCCCAAGCGTAATGAGCATAGTGCGCGGGTCGCGGAAGATATGAAGAAACTCTTTTTTGATGAAGGAAAGGAACATTGACTTTATCTGTTAAATAATAAATTCAGTCCTATATTAAAAAGGTTATAATTATCTATTCTGTCATAAGATAACCTGTAACTGATTTTTTCTTTGATAAGCCCCTGAAAATATATGGAAAAGATCAGATAATCGAAATAATATCCAACCAATATGCCGGAATATAACCTGTCATATACAAGCCATTTCTGAAGACCCATACATGCGCCCCAGTTATTGGCGTCATTCAGGGTTTGGAATCCTGTTTTTAAAATCAATGATGTTCTTATCCTGCTTCTATAAGTAGTTGCTGATACATGAATATCACGATGAAAAAAATCTTTAGACGAGTAATCATACTGCTCATATCCCATTGAAGGCGACCATCGTCCGATTCGGAAATTCTTCCACGCTAAATTTGCTCCAAAGGAATAATCTTTGTAAAAGTTTGTTTGAGCATTAATTTTATAAATAAGGTTATCCGGAAATTCTTCAAAATGTATGAACGGCATTTCATCGTATCCATTACTAAAAACCAATCCAAACGTAGAATTTACAACATCGTATTTTGCGCCAATGGATAACCATCCCGGACAACCGCAACAGCCATGGCAAGCTTCTTTCAAAACGATATTGATAATGGTATCCTGTGTTATTCTAATCTGCTCTGTTTCGAAGCCAACAAATGAAAAACTCAATGAACAGGTGTCTTTCAATGTAGTGATTTGAAACTTGCCATCCACATCCGATACAGTATGATTTGTGTTTCCATCTTCCTGAATATGTGTACCCGGCAATCCAGTCCCGTCAATTTCGGTAACAACTCCCGATACCTTTCTTTGCGGAAAAACATCAAAAGTGAGTAAAATCAATATGAACAATAAAATATTTGTCCTGATGTTTATCATTTTTGTTATCCTACATGCTGCAACGCTTGTCTCTGCAAAATACGTTTCGCCGTATCGGCAATATCTTCAGGAGCATAGCCGCATTCATGGTGTAACTCCTCTACTGTTCCATGCGCAACAAACTGATCGGGTATTCCCAATCGTTTGACATCGACAGGGTATTGATGGTCGTTCGCAAATTCCGTTACGGCGCTGCCCAAACCGCCAATGACGCTTCCATCTTCCACAGTGATGATATGCTTGTGCTTCCGGCAGATGTAATGCAGCAGTTTTTCGTCCATTGGTTTCAGGAAACGCATATCGTAATGTGCAGCCTGAATCCCTTCGACCATGAGTTTTTGACATGCTTCCACAACTAAATTTCCGGCTGTACCGATGCTGACAACGGCGATATCGGCTCCTTCGCAAATCACGCGCCCTTTGCCAACAGGAAGCAACTGAAACGGCTTTTCCCACTCAATAGTGATACCGCGACCTTTGGGGTAACGTATGGCAAATAATCCCTGTGGCTTCGCTTGAGCGGTAAACATCAGGTTACGCAACTCTGTTTCATCCATCGGAGCGGAAATGATCACGCCGGGAATGCACCTCAGATAAGCCAGATCGTATGCGCCATGATGCGTTGCGCCATCTTCGCCCGTTAAGCCGGCACGGTCGATACACAGTATTACCTGCAGTTTTTGCAGGGCAACATCGTGAATGATCTGGTCGTAACCGCGTTGCAGGAAAGATGAATAAATATTGCAGAACGGCACGAGATTTTTAACCGCCAGTCCTGCCGCAAAAGTAACCGCGTGCTGTTCGGCAATCCCTACGTCAAAAAATCGGTCGGGAAAACGATTCATCAAATGGTGCATGGAGCATCCTGTCGACATTGCCGGAGTGATACCCACGATGCGGTCGTTCATTTCGGCTAATTGCGTCAATGTGTGCCCAAACACCTCCTGATACAGCGGCGGCTGCGACTCTGCGGCTGAAGTGCGAATCATCTCGCCTGTTTCCTTGTTGAAAAATCCCGGCGCATGCCAGCGGGTTTGATCCTGTTCCGCAAAAGCATATCCTTTACCTTTGGTGGTCAGCACATGCAGCAATTTGGGACCGTTAATCCGTTTCATGTCATGCAGAATACGTATCAGGTAATTAATATCGTGACCGTCCACCGGACCAAAGTATCTGAAACCAAGCGCCTGAAAAAGATTACCTTGCTGCATCAGCATTGACTTGACGCCGCGCTCTATTTTCTGCACCAGTCGCCGCGAACGGATATGTTTGCCCATGACGTCCCACACTTCTTTCTTGATCCTGTTATAAGTTTGTGAAGTAGTGATGTCGGTCAGGTATTCTTTCAACGCGCCTACGCTCGGATCAATTGCCATTTTGTTGTCGTTCAGGATCACCAGCATGTTTGCCCGGGCAGCGCCTGCATGGTTGAGCGCTTCGAAAGCCATACCGCCTGTGAGCGAGCCATCGCCAATAACGGCAACCACCTGCCGCTCCTCGTTCAGTAATTTGGAAGCCGTTGCAATGCCCAATGCCGCCGAAATGGAAGTTGATGAATGTCCCACGCCAAAAGCATCGTATTCGCTTTCCGCGAGATTGGGATATCCGCTTATTCCGCCATATTTGCGGTTGGTGTGGAAAATATCTTTTCGTCCGGTAAGTATTTTGTGCGCATAAGCCTGATGTCCCACGTCCCAGATAATCTTGTCGTTGGGAGCGTCAAATACATGGTGCAGGGCAACCGTTAGTTCAACAACGCCGAGGTTGGCGCCCAAATGTCCCGGATTGTGGCTGGCAGCGTCGATGATAAATTGCCGGAGCTGTGCCGACAATACGATCATCTCTTCCGGCGTCAGTTTTTTCAAGTCGGAAGGCGAATTAATCTTATCCAGCAGATTATCAATGTTTTCTATCGACACGGTTTTCATCAGTTACGCTGCAAAGTAACCCATTTCTTTCGGAAAAGAAAAATGAAAAATGAGTTGTATGTTAAAAGATGCGAATCACTTGATCATATCCCTGATGACCACCGATGCGCACACGCAGCCAAACATCGCCGGAAGGTACGAAATAGTGCCAACTATCGATTTTTTGTTTTGTTCGTCGCAAGTTTCTACCAAATCCCTGTTTACCTGTTCGGTGGAGAAAACGGCTTTGACTCCGGCGGTTACGCCTAATTTGCGGAGCCGTTTCCGCAGAATGTATGCCAGACGGCAGTTGCAGGTTTTCGAAAGGTCGTCAATATGGATTTGCAGCGGGTCAAGTTTTCCGCCGGCGCCCATCGAACTGACGATACGCTGATGATTTTTCAAAGCGTAATACAGCAAAAAAATCTTGGGCGAGAGCGTATCAATGGCGTCCACCACATAGTCGTAAGGGCGGCTGACGATTTCGATCAGACGTTCGTCCCGGATAAATTCGTTGACGGATTCTGTTTGTATGTCGGGATTGATGTCGCGGAGGCGTTCAGCCATCACTTCCGTTTTTGGGCGTCCTTCGTTGCTGCAAAGCGCCAGCAGTTGTCTGTTGCGGTTGCCGGGCTGCACCGTATCGCCGTCAATAATGGTTAATTTTCCTACTCCGGCGCGGCACAGCATTTCGGCAGCATAAGCGCCAACGCCTCCCAAACCCGCCACCAGTACATGCGCCGAACGTAATTTGTCCAGATTCTCTTTGTGAATCAGCATCTCAGACCTCCCAAGCCAATCCGTTTGATACAAAATAAATATAATTTAGTGTTTTGTTTTCCGAATATGATTACTTTTGCAAAGATAATCATTCGATGACAAATGAAACAAATATTGGAATACATGAACCAACAAATGGGC
>Ga0082212_10012064_pt1 | contig 10906 bp, 11 predicted proteins | sample TergutNt197P3_FD_71548 | JGI IMG/M metagenome (GOLD analysis project Ga0082212, IMG submission 71548) | Neocapritermes taracua P3 segment gut microbial communities from Petit-Saut dam, French Guiana - Nt197 P3 | ecosystem: Host-associated > Arthropoda: Insects > Digestive system > Gut ...
CGCGCGATACACGGTTTGTTTCTATTGAACCGGAAAAGACTCTGCTTATGGAACCTTTGGCGGGAACTGTCAGCGCCTGGAGTTCTACCAAAAGCGCGCGGGAACCTTCCAGTACTGCTGCAATGGCAATTCCTGCGGGAATGTTTCCTTCGCGACGAACAAGAAAAAGCATCGAAGGATCGGCGACTTCCGTTAATCCCTTTTCACCCATGGTAAAAATACCGATTTCATCAACAGAACCAAAACGGTTTTTTACAGAGCGGAGAAAACGGCAATCGCCCCCTGCGAAGCCGGCAGCACCGGCGCTGTTTCCTGCCTCATAGGAAACTCCCTGTTCAAAGTACAGTACCGTATCCACCATGTGTTCCAGAGTTTTGGGACCGGAAATAAGACCGTCCTTGGTAACATGGGCGGCAAGAAACAGCGATGCATCGTGTTCCTTAACCCACGAGATTAATTCATAGGCGCAGAATTTCATTTGGTTAATGGTTCCCGGAGCAGGGCCTGCTTCATCGGTGTGGAGGGTCTGGGCAGAATCAACCATAATAAGCACCGGTTTAACGGCATTGAGGATCGCCGTTATGTCTTCCATTTTGCCGGTACAGCACAGTTCAATACGATTAAGGCAATCGCTGCTGCCAAGGCTGCCTGCTTCTATCCGGTCTGCCCTCATTTTAACCTGGCCGGCGGATTCTTCCCCGGTGATGTACAGTACCCTTCCCTGAGTCTGAGAAGCGGCAGCTATTTGAAGGAGCAATGTGGATTTGCCAATACCCGGTTCGCCCCCCAAAAGGACGGCGGATCGTTTCATAATACCGCCGCCCAGTACCCGGTCCAGTTCTGCCAACCCGCTGGAAATCCGTTTGCCGTCCAGAGGGTCTACCGACGACAACGGAAAAGATTCCGGGGGCGTTTCGTTCCCCTTCCTTACAGACCGTGTGGAAATAACAGCCGTTTCTGCCAGGGTATTCCATTCTCCGCATTCGGGGCAGCGGCCCAGCCATTTGGGTTCTTCATGTCCGCAGGAGCCGCACTTATAAATGTGATCTTTTGTCTTTTTCATAACGAAGACTGGTATTATGATTCCTGAATATTTATGGAGAGACAGATTACTTCGTTTTCGTAAATATTAAAAGGAATACAAAGCAGTCTGATTCTATCGTCAGGGATAACCACAGTATGGGCTTTTCCGCTAATTACTTTTGGAAGCGAAATGATAATTCTGAACATATCCTCAAGGTTCTTTTTGACATTCCCCGCTATTATATTAACCAGCTCTCCCAGTGCATCGATAATGTCAGAACGGGTAAAATCGTCCGTTCCGGTTAATTCCGCGGTTATTTTTGAGGCCGTCGCTGCCTTCATTGATATGGCTACAAGCCCCTTAACCTCTCCTGTCAAAGCAATAATTCCGGAAATATCCCAATCCAGGAATGACTCTTTTCCCACAAAATAGGCCCGTTCCGGCTGCAGATCACATTTGAGCATATCTTTGAATACTGAGGAGGTAACCTGAACAAAGGGCTGGATATACTGCTCCATCTTTTTATTATACATGTTTTTCTGCAATATAACAAGCATGAAATTTATGTTTTCTATAACTCTTCTGCAAATATGCTTGAGATAATTATCCCCTGCCACAGGGTGATCAATGCCGTATTTGCCGAAACCAGAAGGCACAGACACCTGACAGATGATAATCCCGTGCTTTTCAATATCACTCTTTTCATCGTACAATAATTACGCGGAGGCAATTATGAAAAAATCAATTTTGATTCTGTGTATGATCCTGCTGGCGGTTTCCTTTGTCAGCGCCCAAAACAATACGGCAATAAGGGCAATCATTCATCATTATGCGGCGCGGAACTACCTGGCCGGCGCGGTAAACCAGTCCGATTTGGATCAGATTATCCAGGCTGCCGTAAATACCCCAAGCGCCGGAAACCGTCAGCCCTGGCATTTTACGATTGTACAGAATTTTGAGCTGGCAAAACGCATCGTTCCAAACATAACCGAAGGTAATGTACTTTTTGTTATTTCCGCCGCAGGGGACAGCCAGACAAACACAGCACAAATTATTGACTGTGCCCTGGCTGCCCAAACGGTCTATTTGGCGGCGCAGGCTTTGGGTCTTGGTTCCCGGCAGTATACCGGCCCGGTTGCTGCGGTAAACAGGGACCTAAAATCCGCACTTGGCCTTCCCAATGGGCATAGTGTTGTAATTATTGTCCGGGTTGGCAGAGTTGCTCCCGTTGACGCTGTCAGTGCCGCTTCGCCGCGCAATGCTCCGGAGGGTCTTGTTACTTACAAAAAATAGATAGCAGCTGTCGGATACTCCCCCGTATTTTTATCTCGCAAAGACGCAGAGCCGCAGTGATCGCAAGATTTTGGTATCAGCTACCGTTGCGGCTACCATACTTAACCTCCAAGTGTTACTTCTATGTTGCCAATGACTCCAAATTTAGGTTTTTAGCTGTTTCACCAGTAATACAAATCCGCCGATCGTTGTGTAGCCAAACCGCCATGTCCCTAATGGTTTCTTCAAAGGGGCGTACCTTAAAACCAAGTTCTCGTTTTGCTTTTTCGCAAGAAAAAGCATTGTTCCTAGTCAGATTATAAATAGCAAAGGTTGGAATAAGCCCTGGTTTTTTGGTGATGATGCTACAAAAAGAAGAAACGGCAGCAAGAACTTTCACAACGGACACAGGTAATATAAGATTTACTTCTTTTGCTCCAGTATTTTTATGAATCAAGTGGAATAAATCACGCATGGAAATGGCACTATTACTCATGATGTAACCTTCACCTTTGTGTCCTTTTTCCGTACAGGCAATAACGCCATCAGCAAGATCCCTAACATCAACAAAATCAATATTTCCACTAATGCCAATAGGCATTTTTCCATGGAAAAAATCAATAATAAAATTTGTAAAAAAACCGTTGCCATAATCATTCGGGCCTGAGATGCCACTGGGGAATACAATAGATGCGTCAAGGTCATGTTTCTCCACCGCTTCAAGTACAAGTTGGGTTGCCATAGCTTTCGTTTTCCCATAACCACCTACAATCAGATCCGGATCAAAGGAGTTTACTTCGCTGATAATTTCTCCGTGAGGGAGTTCGGGAATAGCTCCAGTAGAGCTTACATACACCAATTTTTTCACTTTGTGCTGTATACAAGCATCAAGGATATTTTTTGTACCTGTTACATTTACCGCATACAATTTCTCACTTAATTCATGGGAAACGGTTACCATACTGGCACAATGGATAACTACAATTTCTGTATTGTCAGGGACATTAAAGAATTCATCCAGAGAAGCGATCTCCAAAATATCTCCAGTAATTATTTTCACTTCTGAGGGTATTTGCGTTATGGCAGGATCTCCTTTCAAAACAAGTGCCCTGATAATTTTATTTTGGGCACTTAATATACGAGAGATATTGCTCCCTAGATATCCGGCTGCTCCTGTTACCAGGTAAATCGTGTCTTTCATCTTTGCACATCCGGCTACTTTTTGATAACTTTCCCGGTGGCGGTATACTCGTAATTATTATTGGCGGCATCTCCGCCTCCAATAGCCCACGAAATATCTCTTACATCAACGAGAATATCAGGGTACTTTTTTTCCGCCTCAGCCAACAGGTTTATATAAGCCTGGGTATTGATAACCCTTCTATACCTGAAAGCACCTGTTACATTAAATGTGGACTGGACTGTGCCTAAAATTTCCACATTTTCGCTGCTCCTTAGTGTCATGTATTGACCAGTTGTACACGAAGTCAATAGACCGACCAATACAATCACCGAGAAAATCAAAAGTTTTCTTCTCATACCTTTTCTCCTTAATATTTTTTCCCCAATGTAGAGTTGCGGGGTTTGTGCAAAAATACTACCTGTTACAAACAAAAGAATGCAAATAATAGTTCTTTTTTTCATTAATTATTCCTCCAAAAATGGATGCAATTAAAGCCTTTATATGTTATAATTTAACATAGTGTAAATATTTGAACATAGTGTTATTAACATAACACTATGTTTATGTTCATTTCCGGATAAAATTCAATAAAGTGTCCAGAAATGAAGGGAGGAATGACTATATGGAAAACAAGCAAGTAAAAGAAAGCCGTAGAATCCGCTATACCAAAATGGTTTTGCGTGAGAGCCTCATGGAATTGATGAAGACAAAACCCATTTCGGGTATTTCCATCAAAGAAATTTGTGCAAAGGCCGATATAAGCCGTTCATCATTCTATACCTATTATACTGATCAACATGATTTGCTCAGAAAAACGGAAGAAGAAACACTCGCCTTCATACATAACAATTTGAATAAATATGATTTATACAAAAACGAGAAGCTTGGAGCGTTACGAATGGTGGAAGAAGTTCTACAGTATGTTCTAGATAATAATAAATCAATTTATGTGTTATTTAGTGAGAACGGCAATTTAAATTTTCAAAAAAACCTGTTTAGTTCCATGTATGAGAGGAATATATTAAAATCTCTTACTGACAAATTACCTGACGAGCAAACAAAGCAATACTATTTTTTGTTTATCGTAACGGGTACTATTAGTCTTATATACCATTGGATTGAAAATGGCATGGACAAACCAATACCTGAATTAGCCAAACTAATATTAAATATAACCTCCCAAATTAAGTAAACAGTTTTACAAAACCCTCAAATTTAAGGGAAACTCATGTTTTAGCCCCTTAGTGGCTTACCTATCTAACAGGTACCATTGCGGATACTCAAAGATGCATTAATATTTTCTTTCTTTCACCGTTGCGCTGCCTATTTCAGGAGGCGTCCGCGTTTCAATGCGGCGTTGGGAAACTTACTGTTAATTTCGAGAATTGATTTTTCCAGTATCCTTTCTTTCTCTGTTGTAGAATCAAAAAGTTCCGCTTGCCTTATACTTAGCTGTTCGATGTTTGCAACACCTGCCCCAAGAAGCCGTATGCCCTTGCCCTTACGGTATTTTTTACGAAACAGGGCCAAAAGCTGATCGTACAATTCATTTAAGGTACTAAGCGGATTTTGAAAAGTTTCGCGGCTGCCTTCTGTAGAAAAATCTTCGCCGTAACGTATTTTAATTGTTATTGTTCTGCTTTGGCAGCCGGATTCCAGAAGCCGGAAAAACACTTCCGAAGCTATGCTGAAAAGTTCTGTTTCAATCTGAAACTCATCATAAAGATCATAGGGGAAGGTACGTTCGGCGCTCATGGAACGATTCCCCCGCTCCCTTTCAAAACTTTCCGCTGCCTGGCCGCGTACAGCGCGATTCAGGAAAGCGCCCAAAGCCTTGCCGAAAAGGCTTCGGAGAATTTCGGGAGACATACGGTGAATATCTGCACAGGTTTTAAGGCCGTGCTTTGCAAAAAGTTCCCGGGTTTTTGGCCCCGCTCCCCAGATTTTACTGACCGGCAAACTCACCATAAATTGTTCTTCTTCGCCGGGTTTTACGGAAAACAATCCGTCTGGTTTTGACATACCCGAAGCGATCTTTGCAACATACTTATTCGAAGCAAGACCCGTAGAAACGGTAAGTCCGGTTTTTTCCAAAACTGATTTCTTTAATGTCTGTGCAAGTGCCTCATACGATCCGAAAAGTTTTTCCATTCCGGAAATATCCAAAAACGCCTCGTCCACAGAAAGCTGCTGCAGAGCAGGAGTAAAACCGGAAAAAACCGCCATTACTTCTTCGGATTTCTCCCGGTAACGTTTCATATTGCCGCGTATATAAATGCCATCCGGACAAAGCTTTACAGCCTTTACAATGGGCATGGCGGAATGAACACCGTATTTACGCGCTTCGTACGATGCTGTGGACACAACACTGCGCCTGTCGCCGGGAAGCCCCCCGACAATTACGCATTTACCCCTGTATTCAGGATTATCGAGTTGTTCCACAGAAGCATAAAACGCATCTAAATCTGCATGAATAAAATAACTCATTACTGAGAAAGCGCTTTATCTACAAGGATAAGATCCTGAAGCAGCTGTTTTTCTCCCGGAAATTCCTGCAGCGATTTCTGAACCGAAGCTTTTGCACCGTTATAATCCCTTCTGTTAAACAGGGCTGCAAATTCATTATGAAGTTCACTAACCCTGTTCTGCCGCATTGTCCGCAGTGCATTTTCCAGTTTGGCATTTGATCCGTATTTTTCTATGGCGCTGGTAAGATACTGTATTCCGCCGAGCCAGTTTTTTGCTTTTCCAAGGCGATCAGCTTCGGAAAGGATCGCCGTATACCGCATCTCTTCGCGGCGGGCCGGCGGAAGCCTGTCCCAGTTTTGGGCAATAAAGGCCAATGCCGTATCAATATCGCCAGGGCTGCGTATGCCGTTTACCCTGTCGGCTACTTCCGCCTCCAGAACCATGGTGTCCAGCTCAGCATAATTTCTGTCGCTTAGTTTTCCGTTCAATGCAGTAAGAGCCTGTCGTGCATCGGGAGTTTTCCTCGCGCGGATAAGTTTTACCAGTTTATTGTTTGCCGCTGTCTTTATTAATTCCTGCCATCGCTCTGAATCGGGAAAAACAGCTCCCGCATAACCTGCCCAGGCAATTGCATCATCTTCTTTTCCGTTCCTTACATAGTAAGCGCCGAGGTTTATCAGGCGGATCATCATATCTTTTTGCGGGTCTTCAAAAAAATCCGCCCTGTTTTGTGTGTTATTTTGAGAGGAAGCATTGTGATATGACGGTGTGTGATCGCTGAGCAAAACCGCGCGATTAATTGCAAGGGGAACAGCTTCGGTAAACCGGTTTCCCCTTTCAAGAACGGCGATACGATTGGAAAGAATCAGCGACACCATTTCTGCGGCGCTAATTACTGCCCTGTCCCTGTAGTTCTTTGCCGGAACATAGGCAAAACCCGTTGCCTTTCCAAAGGCATCGTGGAACTCTTTGCGGTTTCCGGGATCAAAACCATAAGGATTGGTTGTCTCCACGTCGATGGTTTCAGCCCCGGCTTTAACCGAAACGAATGCATGATCTTTTGTCATAACCCCTTCAACTTCCAGGCCGACAGAAATACAAAAAACCATGTACAATACCGCAGAAGAAACACAATTGTACCTTCCGGAAACAAAAACTTCATCAACCCTTGTTTGTAATTCCGAATAGGATTTTAAAAACTTCTTATGAAGAAATGTTAATACTGCCTCTCCGCGCTCTTTTGGATTTTGCGGCAAACCGGAAGCTGCCAGTTCTTCGGCTGCCGCTTTAATCCTGTCGATATAGGCAGCGGCTTTTGCCTCTGCACCCTGCCCTGCATTAACCGAAGATGCCCACAGGGACACCTCCGCCAAATCAACCCATCGGACAGTTGTTCCGGCAATGGATCGTGCATATACATGCGCTTGCGGCGCAGCTTCAAGCGGCGGAAAAGCCTGCGAAGCTAACGGCGCCGCCGGTATAAGAAAGATAAACAGAACTGAAATTAAAAAAGATCGTATATTATTGTTTGTATTTCTTTTTTTCATTTAACAATAGTTCCCCTTAACAGTATAACAAACATCTACTATTATTGATACATGGATGATGTTGATCTGATAATAATCGGTGCAGGTCCCGCAGGGCTCAGCGCCGCCCAGTACGGCGCCAGGGCAAACCTTAAGGTACTGGTTCTTGAACAGATGGCTCCCGGCGGACAGGCCCTGAATATTGACATTCTGGAAAATTATCCGGGCAATATTGCCAGGGGAAATACCCCGCCACGATCCGGGTTTGATTTTTCCCAGGATCTTCATAAACAGGCGGAAGAATTCGGCGCGCAGTTTATTATGGAAGAAGCCTCATCTATTGAAAAACACGAAGACTGCTTTTCGGTTGCTCTTGACAGCGGAAAAAAAATCAGCGCGCCTGTACTAATCCTTGCCACCGGTGCAGAGCGGCGAAAGCTTGGCGTTAGCGGCGAAACGGAAATGTACGGCAGGGGTGTTTCATACTGTGCAACATGCGACGGGCCCTTTTTTAAAAACAAACGAATCCTCGTGGTAGGCGGAGGAGATGCGGCCTGCGATGAAGCCCAGTATTTAAGCCGCCTTACCGACAAGCTGATCCTTATTCACCGGAAAAGTATGTTCCGCGCCCAGCGTTCACTGGCAGATCGCACTCTGGCAAATCCCGCGATCGAAGTACGTTTTAATACCAGGCTGTTGGAAATTTCCGGGGATACAAAAGTGGCATCTGTTATAATGGAAGGTCCCGGCGCGGCAGTATATGAAGAACCCATGGATGCCGTGTTTATTTTCGCAGGGTCTGTCCCTAAAACTGCCTTAATAAAAGAACTGGGAGCGGCACTGGACGAAACCGGTTATGTCATTACTGATCAAAGCATGGCAAGCTCGGTACCGGGTCTTTTTGCCGCAGGCGATGTACGTTCCAGTCCGTTCCGGCAGGTGGTTGTAGCCGCAGGAGAAGGCGCCGTAGCTGCCCACAGCGCCGCAATGTATCTGGACAGTCTTAAAGGCGTACGATACGCCTGAGGATTGGCAGTGAATATCTGGAAGAAACTGCGGCAAAATGCCCGGACAGATATTGTGTCATTTCTGGAACAACGGGAAGATTACTGTGTAAGCGCAATATCGCGTCTCAATTACGGAACAATTCAAAACATGTGGGCTGTTTTTGAATCAGGTAAAAATACAGAGTCTTCCGTTTGCGCCATGCTTCTTTACGGCAAACGGCTGCTTTTTCCGGTGTTTAATTTTTCTTCCGGACAAATGGCAGAATACAAAAAGCATGGCGTGCCCATGCCGCGTTTTTTGCCCCTGATCCTCAAGAACGATCTCCTCCACGCTGCACAGGGAATGGCGGACGATATGAACATTCTGGAAATAACCCTGAAAAAAAACCATATTATTCCGGCATCACAGTACGATTATGAACTGTGCAGCTATGATTGTTCCGCGGCAAACTATGCCCAGAAAATAACAGAAAAAGTTCCGTCAGAACGCCCTGCCATAACCGGGCTGGTAATCCGCAGGGCTCGTGAATCTGACGCCAACGATCTCTTTCCCCTGCAAGCCGGCTATGAAAAAGAAGAAGTCCTGCCCAGGGGAGCGGAGTTTAACCCTGCCGGTTGCCGCAGAATATTGGAATCGCTTATTACCGAAGATCTGATGCTTGTTGCAGAACTGGAAGGCAAACTTGTAGGAAAGATCAATATTAATGCCGCATCCTACAATCGTTTTCAGATTGGGGGTAATTATGTACTGCCGGAATACCGATCACGTGGTATTGCCCGCGCTATGACAGCTGCCCTGATCCGTGAATTTGCCCCGCTAAAAAATCATTTTACCCTGTTTGTAAAAAAAGCAAATACCCCTGCCCGCCGTGTTTACGACAGCCTGGGGTTTACCGTAATTGGAGATTACCGGATCAGTTATTTTACATAGGTGAAGTTTTTAAACCTACATCTGTATCCGGCCCCGGAAGCTTCTGGACAGGGTAAGCCTGTCGGCGTACTCCAAATCTCCCCCCACAGGCAGGCCCGATGCAAGGCGGGTTATGGTGACTTCGGTATCTTTCAGCACTTTCTGGATATACAGCGCCGTCGTGTCCCCTTCCACCGTCGGGTTCATGGCAAGGATCACTTCCCGGATTTCTTCCCTGCGCACCCGTGCAATAAGTTCACCTATGGAAAGATCTTCCGGATTAATCCCTTCCAGCGGAGCGATAACTCCTCCCAGCACATGAAAGCGTCCGTTGAACTCTTTTGATTCTTCGATAACCCGCACATCCTGAGCCCTCTCTACAACACAGATCAATGCTTCTCTGCTGTCATCGGAACAGATTGAACAGGGATCCGACTCGGTATAGGAACCGCAGCATGAACAGCGCTTTATTGACTGATGGAAAACCAAAAGTTCTTCACCCAAAGCACGGGCATAACTCGGATCGGCGTCCAGGATATGGTACACAAGACGGCCTGCACTCTTTTTCCCCAAACCGGGAAGCCTGGAAAAAAGTGAAGTAAGACGATCTATTGCATTGCTTCCTCTGCGCGGTGGGTTATCAGAAAAATCCATAATCTACATTCAGGGGCTGCCGCCAAAAAGCCCGGGTATGGAAATACCCAGCCCGCCGGCCATGGAGCCAACTTCCCCCGAGATCTTTTCCCGTATATTTTCCATAGCCTGTCCCATTGCAGCAACAACAAGGTCTTCAAGCATGGTAATGTCGCTGGGGTCAACTGCTTCCGGTTTAATACGCACTGCTTGGACTTCCATTTTTCCGGTAACATCAATTTCTACCATACCGCCGCCTGCAGAACCTGTGGCTGTAATCGAACCAAGTTTTTCCTGAACCGAACCGAATTGTTCCTGAATTTTCTCGGCATTTTTTAATAGATCAAAGGGATTAATATTCATTCGCCTTCTCCCTGGTTTACATAAGTTCCCCTGAAAACCCGCCGTACCGTTTCTGCATCTTCGTTTACCGCTGTTTCAGTTTTTTGCTCACCACTCAAGCCGGCTTGATTACGTTGTGCCAGAAACTGTTTAAACCCTTCCGTTAAAGCACCCGGTTTGTCGGATAATAAATCCGTGATTTTATCATCGGTATCCGCTTCGATTGTCCGGTGATTATCCGATGCTTGTTGGGCAGCCTGACCTCCAGGCGCAGCCTGGCTGCCAACAGCAGTTTGTCCGCCAAGTGTTTTCCGCGCTGCTTCCACAACAGAACGAAGTTCCGCAGGAGAAATCCATTTGCTAAGACAGCAAAGTTTTGACACTGCTGTTTCCAGTTCAAAACGAGGCGAAAAGGAAAAGCGTATATTCCGGTAGAGCTCAAGGAGCATGGATAAACCTTCCTCAAGTTGTTCAATTGTATGCTTTTCCCATGCTTTCGAAAAACGATCAACTCCATAACCCAAAAGTGATTCTTTGGTA
>Ga0082212_10012065_pt1 | contig 10905 bp, 9 predicted proteins | sample TergutNt197P3_FD_71548 | JGI IMG/M metagenome (GOLD analysis project Ga0082212, IMG submission 71548) | Neocapritermes taracua P3 segment gut microbial communities from Petit-Saut dam, French Guiana - Nt197 P3 | ecosystem: Host-associated > Arthropoda: Insects > Digestive system > Gut ...
ATCTATTTTTTTATGTGCACAAAGCACAAAGTGTATGGTAACACTGAGGTTCACATGTCACTCTAGAATTGTGGTTCCTCAATATGGCACTTGCTTCATATAACCCTCTGGCATATAGAATTTAAAGGTGGCTCATAGATTTTTGGAAAATTTGTGAACCCTTGTTGTAAGTTATTTTTAATCCATAAGTCTCTAAGTAGCAAAGTTTGCACTAAGAACTTCATGGCAGGTCATAACAGGACAATAGTGTGTGCATAAGTCTTTCAGCAGACTTGGTAATATTTATGACAGGATTAGTGCAGTGTTGACTGTCTGTAAGTGGATCAAGATTAAAAGAAGGGACATGTGAATCAGCAGCACATAAAATGAAGTTGAATGTGGGTGGATACCAAATTTGATAGGAAAATGGGTTTGTTTGTTTCTTCGTGTGTGTAACAACTCATAAAATGCTGTGAATATCAATTGTCTCTTATTGCTAATTATAATTTTTCATAATCCAAAGAAAAGTTTGTCTACCAGCAAAGGTAGCTTCTTGTAGTAGGAGTTGTTGCAAAGAATTCATCTACATAATTTCTTTATTGAAATTTGACACTGAATGCACTTAGAAGGGTTGTAAACAACATTGTTTCACTGTGGAGTCTGTGAGAATAAAATTGCATTTAGAAGAACTTGCATTCCATTTTCCTTCATTGTTTACCCAGCACATAAAATAAAATTATAACATATGACATTTATGTTTGTCATGTGGAAAATTGTCTTATCCTGATGTGAAAAACTAAACACGGCTGTTTCTACACCAAGAATGCAGTTGTTCAGTAGACGTCAGTCATGTGTATATTTTTAAAAGAAACTGATATTGTGCACCAGGTGTTCCTGTGGTACGTGGTCTGTTGCCCCGAATGCTATTGCTTTGGAGGAACTCCTTCCCACGTTCAAACAAGGAACTGGAATCTGAGAAGGCAAGAGGAGATGCATTTACATGGCAGGTGGGTTAGTCACATGTCTGTAAACTATCTGAAATAATCTTTATTGTTTCTCCTTGCATGTTCCTTGAATAGTTTTATTTCACCAACACATGCACTGTATACAGTGCATGTGTTGGTGAAATATAAACTATTCAAGGAACATGCATGGAGAAACAATAAAGATTATAAATGCTAAACAGGCAAAATTGAATAACAACTACAAGAACACCAAATACAGGTTACTACGTACGAACGCCGCGATATGGTATAATAAGATGTGTAGAATGAAGCAAGTAAAACCGGGCTACATCCACGTCAAAATAAAAGGTGGTAGACAACGGGACAACAACAGAGCGACCAACCAAGCCATCAGGTACAAAATCAACCAAGAGCTCAAATTCCTCTACAAGAAAAAACAGCACATCAACAAAACATTATACAGCATACATTTGGAATGTGCTCACCATCTTAATGTTATGTGGCCGTCTATTCAATGCAATATAGATGATAAATTACGTAAAAAAATGGAAATAATATACATGAAACTTAACAAAACGCTGGACCTCACACAAGACACACCAAAATACCACGGAAACACGAGACGCACCTACAACCCTACCAGGGTCATAAACTTATCTAATGTGAATTTCACGGGGGAACAATTAAAAACTTTTGAGCCTAGGACCACAATTCGCTATAGAAAGGGAACCAAGACACTACATAAACCACCTAATAGTAGACACTGATAATGCCATTAGGCAACTAAACAGTAATATCCAAAACGCATTCAGATACCTGGCTACCAAAAAGATACAACAGATAAAAGACTCTTGTAGACATAACACAGTACATAAAAGAATACAATACAATATAATGCAAATAAGGAAAATACTGGAGAACAATAATCTCACAATAGCTAAGGCGGACAAAAGTAAAAGTCGGGTAATAATAAATAAAACGGACATAGAGCAAAAAATAGACAATTTCATACTGGAGAACAACATAAAGGAGCTGAAGAAAGACCTAACCACAACCTACCAAAAACAAACCCAACTACTGATAAAAAAATGCACAAGCGTAATAGACAGAAATAAACAGAAATACATTCTTAACATGAAACTGGAGGCCCCTACACTTAACGCATACTGTTGCATACCAGTATCCATGAGCCCGAGGCAACCTTTAGTTCCTAGCTAGATTAGTCATACTGTTTCATTTTGCTGTAGTTTGTTTAAGCTGTTTAACCACAATTGTTTGTACTGTAAACTGTTCACTGTTCGCTCGGGACCTTGCCTCGCCTCGTGACGATAACAGTCAGGAGAGACCTTGTTCTGCGCCTTTTCATCGTGTGCGACCGTTCCTGTTGAGTCATCTAACGAGGCTGGCAGGGCCCCGACGGCACGGGCGAAGCGTGAGACTCTCCTCACCAACTTGGGATCAATAAACTAACTGCCTGAAAACTGCAATGGGTCTAAACCACCACCAAGATCCCATCGCCTCCAGCTACCGCTTGGCCAAGGCATCTTTGGGATGCAACAGACTTAAGTGGTGTCAGATGTGGGGTTGTGATCGACACGCCCAGCAGCAGTGATCCCGAGAGGCAGCAGCCAGCCGCCCAGCAGCAGTGATCCCGAGAGGCAGCAGCCAGCCGCCCAGCAGCAGGGAGCCAAGGGGCAGCGCAAAGCAGCGAGAACAGGAGTCCCGAGGCAGGAAAGCAACTACGCGCCAGCAAGCAGAAATATCACAGTAAGTCTAGCTCAGTGCCAGTCAAAACCTTGTATAAGAGTGAGGACCTACGTATACTCCCCTTCCCCTACAGATTTCTTTTATCCTTTTTTTTTTCTTCTCTCTTTTCTCTTCATACGTAAGGCTTGATCAATTACGGCCATGGCCGATCACATATCCGTAAGTGAGGATCTGAAGTTAGTGAGTCCATTTAAAGGGGAAAGAAAGGAAGTGTTGGTATTCATTTCCAATGTTGACACAGCCTTTGAAGTAATAAACCCGGATAATTCAGATGTACTGTATAAATTCGTACTTACCAGAATTAGTGGCGAACCGCGGATAGCGATAACCCATAGGAATATAGAGACCTGGGAAGAGCTAAGTGTTTTTCTGAAGAACACCTATACAGAAAAGCGCACCCTGGACTATCAAGCCACGCAATTGTTTGGGGCTAGGCAAGGGAAAAATGATAGCATTTCAGAGTGGATACAAAGCATACAAAGGCTTAGCTCTAAATTCAGGGAAGCAGCCCTACAAGATTGTGAGGACGAGGAACGTCTGGGGATAGTAGCACTAGCAGACAAGTTGCGAAATACATGTTTTGTGCAAGGGATATCTTCAGACCGCATACAAACAATAGTCCGTAGTAGAAATGGGCGCAACTTTGACAAGATTGCTGAAACGGCTCTCGAGGAAGAGAGTGCTATATTTTCTAAAAACGAAGGATATAAATCTAGTGCAATTCCGAGTAACGTGGTATGCCACAACTGTGGAAAAACGGGGCACGTAGCAGCAAAGTGTTACTTAAAAGAAAGGAAGGACATTAGAATCAACAAACTGGGAGCGGAATCAAGAGAGGGTGTAGGGAAAACTCGAGGGCCCGGTAAAAGGGACATAAAATGTTTTAATTGGCCCGGGAATGTAGAAAGCCACGAACCGCGAAGGTAGTTAACCAAACGGGTGGGGCGGGAACCGAAGGCAGGTCCCCCGACAGAAGCAAACCCAGCATTGGCGCAGTGCACACTAAAGGCAGTGACCACAAGGCGGCCACTGAGTGTATTAAGCTGCACATGGATATTAGTAATGGACGTGAACTAGCACTACTGGTAGATACAGGGGCGGACATAAGTCTGATTAAACCTGACAATCTGGATAAAACAAAAAAATTTGACCCAGATGGCAGAGTTAGAGTAAAGAGTGTCGATGGAACTGTAATTGAAACATTTGGGACCGTACAAACTGTTGTGAATGTAGACTCGTTGCAAATACCATTTGTTTTTCAACTCGTTAACAAGCAGATAGATATTCTGTGTGACGGGATATTGGGAAGAGATTTCCTGGAACATGCCGGGGCACAAATTTGCTTTGGGACGGGAACTTTGACGCTAGATATGGGCAGTTGCAGAATTAGTAAAAGACTGTCACCAATAAGGACGGAGAGCGAACCTAAGGGGATTCGAAGACTGGTACTACCCGGTAGAACAGAACTAGTAGTCAGGCTGCCTGTAAAAGAGGGGACGACTATCAGTGAAGGTATTACAGAGAAGCGGGAAATTCGAGAAGGAATCTATCTAGCTGGAGCCATGACTAAAGTTCAGAGAGGTTACGTGGTAACTAGCATCATAAACACTACCAGCGGGGAGGTAGAGATAGATGAACCCGTGTTAGAAATCGTAGAGATCGAACCGGGTACTGGAGAGCCTAGTCAGGAGGAAACTGTAAGGGATAAACCGCCACTCAGAACTCAGGAGGTACTGCAGCGGTTAAGATTGGAACATTTAAATAAGGAAGAGAGAGAACAGGTGGTAAGAACATGCGCAGACTATCAAGACATATTTCACTTGCCAGGGGAACCCCTGACTAGCACCACAGCGGTTAAGCATGAGATACGTATGGAAGCAGGAGTCGAACCCGTGAATGTTAAACCGTAACGACTGCCAGAGACCCAGAAAGTAGAGGTTAGGAAGCAGGTAGAAGAGTTGAGGTGAGGGGGGATCATAACGGAGAGCAATTCCCCCTGGAACAGTCCTCTACTCATAGTGCCAAAAAAAACTAGACGTGACAGGTGAGCAGAAATGGAGGTTGGTAATAGACTACCGGAAAGTGAACGAGAAAACGGAGGGCGACGCGTACCCTCTGCCCGACGTTACTGAGATTTTGGACCAGTTGGGACAGTCCAAGTATTTCAGCTGCCTAGACATGGTGTTGGGATACCACCAGATCGAGGTGGCAGAGCAGGATCGTGCAATAACGGCCTTTAGTACTAAGGAGGGGCACTGGGAGTACAAGCGCCTCCCGTTTGGGTTAAAGACGACCCCAGCCACTTTTCAACGTATGATGAATGCCGTGCTGAGTGGACTGACCGGGTCACATTGTTTTTTATATCTTGATGACGTCATAGTGTACACCAGGTCGCTTGCGGAACACGACACTAAACTAAGAGAGGTATTTAACAGGATCAGAGCAAACTGGTTGAAGCTGAAACCAGAAAAATGCGAATTTTTGAGGAAAGAGGTGAATTACCTCGGGCACGTGATATCAGAAAACGGGGTTTTGCCGGACAGAGCTAAGAATAAAATAAGAGGATTATCCACCCCCCTAGAAGCGTGAAGCAACTTAGGAGTTTTTTGTGTTTAATGAGTTACTATCGGAGATTTGTGCCAAATTTCAGCTGCATAGCAGCACCCCTTCACAAGCTGTTAAAGAAGGATGTAGCATGAGTGGTCAGGGGAGCATGAGCAGGCATTTCAAACTTTGAAGGAAAAGTTAGTATCACCGCCCGTTTTGAAATACCCCGACTTTGACCGGAGCTTTATTCTAACGACAGACGCTAGTGGGGAAGGCCTGGGGGCATTATTATCCCAAGGGGAATCAGGTAAAGATCTCCCCGTGGCTTTCCCGAGTCGCACACTGAACCAAGCCGAGAAGAACTACAGCACCACAGAAAAGGAAATTTTGGCAATTGTGTGGGGCATGCAGTACTTCAGACCCTATTTGTATGGAAAGCATTTTCGGGTGGTGACTGATCACAAACCCCTCACATGGATAATGAATGTGAAGGATCCGGGGTCCCGACTACTGAGATGGCGGATAAAACTGGAGGAATACGATTATGAGGTAATTTATGTGCTAAGTCAAATTGGTAGTTTAAAAGGGGCAAAGGAAACACCAGAGGAAAACCGCGAACGAGTACTTGACAAAGAGTCTAAGGCCACCATACTGTACGAATACTATGACTCACCCATAGGAGGCCACCGGGGCATGAACAAGACATGTAGGGAAATTAGAAAGAAGTACGAATGGCCGAATATGAAGTGAGAAATAGAGCAATATGTGAAACGGTGCAAAAGCTGTCAACTGAATAAGACCTTAAGTCCCAGGCGCAAGGCGCCTATGGAAATCATTACCACAGTCAGTCGACCTTTTGATAGGTGTGCACTAGACATAGTGGGACCGACTGACGTCACAAACAAGGGGAATAAGTACATACTGACGTTTCAGGATGACCTGACGAAATTCGTGGACGCTATCCTTATCCCGACCCAAGACGCAGAGACAGTGGCGCGCAAGTTCGTGCAAAATGTGGTGTTAAAGTATGGGATTCCTGAGACAATTTTCACCGATCAGGGAGCGAACTTTTTAAGTGAACTATTTGCAAATGTTTGCAAGCTTCAGGAAAATTCAAACGACTGCATTTCATCCCGAATCCAACGGTAGTCTTGAACGCGAGCATAAGGTCCTCGTAGAATATCTCCGACACTACATTGCGGAGGACCAATGAGATTGGGATGAGTGGGTAGCATACGCCACATATTTGTATAACATTACGACTCCTAGAGCGATGGGATACTCACCGTTTGAATTGCTATTTGGATATAGGGCACGCATCCCGACTTCGCTACAAGCCCAACCCACCACCTGATACAACTACGATGATTATGTGACCGAACTCAGGGGACGCCTGCAATCAGCGCATGCAATAGCACGAGAAAACCTGTTGCAGAGTAAAGTTAGGAGCAAGAGCGATTTTGACCAAAAAAAGTTCAAATAGCACTGCAAGTGGGGGACAAAGTCCTCCTCTTTGATGAGAGTGTTCGAAGGGGACGGTCAAAAAAAAGTGCACAATGGGTAGGACCCTACGTGGTACTTGCAGTGGAAGGGGTTAACGCCACCATAAAGAGGGGGCAAAGTGCGATAAAAGTTCACCTTAACCATTTGAAGCCATTTTTCTAAAACATGCGGAGTGGAGGCGGGGCATAACGCCTGGCATCGAGTAGGAGGTTAAGGACCGCTAGTGACGAGAGTACAAAAACCCTAGCCCGAGATGTAAATAGATAGGTATACGCACTATTTTGTTTTGCAGGTATGAAGATCCAAGGGACACTGTGGTTCCTAGGGATGACTGGACTGTTGACAGTAACAGGAACTGGGGGTGAACAGGGATTTCAGATTATGGAGTTTGAAGAATCCCCAGGATTGTTTTACGTGTACAGGGGAATAGTAAACTTGTACAGCACCTCGTGGGAGACTTTAGTTTATGTTAACTTAGAGGAGGAGAAAATAGAAATAGATTCACTGCGATCTTACATAAGTCATGTTGACAAATTATGTAACTCCGTCGAAATTAAGAATTGGACGGGGTGTACTCACTTTGGGAGCCTAGTAACTGATCGGTTCTGTCGCCTAGAAACCAGTGCAGGAATACTGATTGATATAATCGGAGACAAAATTGGAGAATCCAGGGGGAGGCGGGGCCTTTTCAATTTTATAGGCGAAGTAAGTAAGGTACTCTTCGGCACTATGGATGATAGGGACGCAGAATTCTATGACAAGCAGATTCGCCATTTCGAGAGTAATGCCGAAGATACTACTGACTTGATGAAGCAGCAAATATATGTAATGAAATCCACTTTGGGGGCACTAAATGTAACTTTGGCAGATTTGGCACACAATAACAAGCTAGTAAGGCAAGGGCTAACCGATATTCAGACGTACCTGAACTCGCTAACCTCAGAGACCTCTCGTAAACTTACTATGTTTGAAGCGAAATTCATGATTGAAAAACACATTACTCAGGTAACTAACGCCCTCACACTTCTACAAGGGAACGTAGACTTGTTACTGGATAGTGTCATTCACGCTCAAGCCGCGAAGGTGCAGCCGCAGCTTGTACCGCCCAAGCTGTTGCTAGAAGCCCTGCGGGAAAGCCAGGCATCCTTCCCGCGAGACACTACCCTACCTTTCGCACTGAGCGCAGACTCTGCGAGCCTAGTATATAGGGTGTGTGACGTGCGAGTGTATATGCAGAACAGTAGGTTAAGTTACGTAATAAGCATACCATTGATTGACAAGGGAGAATTCAAAGCCTACTACCTGGTGCCCATACCCATCCCGTAAACAAAGACAAACTGGTATATGTTAGGGTGGAAAAGTCCATCCTGTGTGTTGATAAGACTAGACAGTACTACTTCTTCAGCTCGGATCAGGAGCTGAACACCTGTAAGGATGTTGGCAAACAGACGCGTGTGTAAACAAAGCAAGCCCCTGCTGTCCAGCTTAACACAAGAGGAGTGCGCAGTGCTATTGCTAAATGAAAGAAAGACTCTCCCAGCCAGTTGTGAAGTACACTATGTAAAATTAACTAACACAGTGTGGACACAAATTGGTGAGTACGAATGGATTTAGTATGTCCCCCAAAAGGATAGCATCACTATCCTGTGCACAGGCAGAGACCCCATGGACATTCCTCTGAAAGGAGCCGGCAGGTTGTCTGTCGACTCGCGTTGCAAAGGATATAGCAGGGCTGCATTACTGCAACCCCTGCGCACCACCCAGGTAAACGCCTCAAACACTAAGGAGCACCGCCAGGCGCAGATTCCGTTACAACATGAATGCTGTGAAGAACTAGGTACAAAAGTGGATTTAGACAAATTAAAGTTGAACCTGAACTTCCAACACATTGTCTCTCACGCGGATGACCTGAGGTACGCGGGAGTCACAGTGGGGGAATTGGAAAAACGCATGCTGGAACATGAGTGGAGAGAGAAGCACTCAGTACTACACCATGGGTACTCTATTGCACTTTATATCTTTGTCAATTTGATATGTTTGTACATTGCTATTCGAATAATACTATGTTGTAAAAGTACGGGAAATTGCCGAAGAGTGGCGGGTGCATTCAAACCCCCCCGTTTGTCTGATTTGAACCCAGACACTGGAGGGTTAGGACATGTTGTTAACATCAACATTAAAACTAGTAACGAAAGTATTGCTCACTCGACTGAGAGCATGCCACTGCGCTCCCTGCCGTCAGGCGACAAGGACGTAGCATCGGAGGCGCATGCCTCTCGCCGCCCCCGATCCAACCAGTCCCTCTTTTAATTTAGATCGGATTTAAGGTGTTAAATCCGATCCCCTCGGAGGGGAGGTGTTGCATACCAGTATCCATGAGCCCGAGGCAACCTTTAGTTCCTAGCTAGATTAGTCATACTGTTTCATTTTGCTGTAGTTTGTTTAAGCTGTTTAACCACAATTGTTTGTAATGTAAACTTCAATGTTCGCTCGGGACCTTGCCTCGCCTCGTGACGATAACAGTCAGGAGAGACCTTGTTCTGCGCCTTTTCATCGTGTGCGACCGTTCCTGTTGAGTCGTCTAACGAGGCTGGCAGGGTTCCGACGGCACGGGCGAAGCGTGAGACTCTCCTCACCAACTTTGGATCAATAAACTAACTGCCTGAAAAATGCATTGGGTCTAAACCACCACCAAGATCCCATCACCTCCAGCTACTGCTCGGCCAAGGCATCTTTGGGATGCAACAATACATTAAAACCCAGAAGAGTCATGAACCTATTAGACCCGTAATTAAAAATATACCAGCAACCACTTACAAACTGTCTAAATATCTAAGCAATAGAATCAAAAGATACATAGACCTACCCAATACATACACCATAAACAATTCCAAAGAACTAGCACAGGAAATAAAACATTTAAACATCAATACGCATCAGAGAATGATAACACTAGACATTAAAGACTTATACGTTAACTTACCCAAACAAGTGAGAAGTTTACAGTGACCGACACCCCGTCTCAAAGAGGATTTGGGACACTGCGGTTGCGAAGATCATGAAAGAGAGATAAAAAAGACAATTGCAATAGCCTTGGGACAGAAATGCTAAACAGGTAAGTAGCAGAGGCAGTGGAGATCCATTAATTACCTGCTGGGTGGGCCAGTAGAGACAAGACGGTCTATTGGTGCTGTTCGCTAAATATATTTGGTTATCAAATATTCAATAATTGAAGTGACGTTATTTTGTTTAGAGTGTTCAACCCACCCATATAAATTAATGTAGAGTTACAGTTGTACATGCACAACCTACCACGTATATTCCCTGAGATAAGACGTGTTCTCCACTGTACAGACTAGCCACCTGATCCTCATACCACGTGTATATCTATATTAAAATAAAAAAAAGAAGATAAACAACCGGACCATGGAAGACATAAAAGTTGGGATCAGTTGTAAGATTTGAAATTAGCGTAGGAGAACTTACCTCCATCCTCCGAAATTTTTCTTGATTCCTGACCTTCTCCACTTCTAAGGCATCCTTCAAAGCCGCCTCAATTTTTTTAAATAATTCCTCTTCATTTATCTCTAACCGTAAACCAATACGTGTTAGCTGACAGTCTGAACAATCTTCTGTATCGCAGCCTCAGAAGTTACAAATTATAAAGTGTGTCTGGTGTGAAAGTGTGTACAGGGTAATAAAATGTTGTTTGATATAAATGAACTGCAGAAGGAAGAAGGACTCATCTTCATTTCTAAATCATTCTTCTCCTTTCTTTTCTTCATTTGTTCCGTAGCTCGACGGCTGGGGTGTTTAATTCCCTGTAAAAGGAAACCATTAGGTCAGCTGACAGAACAAACCGTAGGTTAGCACAGTAAATATCGTAAAAGGCCAACTAAAATTCTTTCCATTTTGTTAGAACAGACTATCTACTGAAGTCTGCCAAAGTTACACTGCATAGCCATCACCATTTCCTCACTCCTCCTAAACAATGAAATAGGATCCAGGCCCCCCCCTAATCGGACAACATCTGAGATACTCCCGATCTGAACACTTCGTTCAGTGGATAAAACAGTATGCCAGAACAGGGATTGCCCTGCCTTTACCTACTAAGAAAGGACGTGCCTCTGATGTGTGGCTGGGA
>Ga0082212_10012066_pt1 | contig 10904 bp, 13 predicted proteins | sample TergutNt197P3_FD_71548 | JGI IMG/M metagenome (GOLD analysis project Ga0082212, IMG submission 71548) | Neocapritermes taracua P3 segment gut microbial communities from Petit-Saut dam, French Guiana - Nt197 P3 | ecosystem: Host-associated > Arthropoda: Insects > Digestive system > Gut ...
TTTTTGTTTGTATATTTCTACCGTATTGTCATATATCGCCGGATAATATTTTTGTACTTCGTTGAAAAAATTGAATTTCAACTGGAAGAAAAATTTGGAAGTATTGTCTAACATTTTAAATATCGCCCCGATGATATGATCGGAACTCTGCAAAATTTGTTGTGCGTCCAACTCGTGCTGGTCAAAAAAGTAATGCAAACAAGATTCCAAAAGGCTTGCTTTATCCGTAAAATTTTCGTAAATCGTACGCTTCGACATTCCCACCGAGTTGGCAATATCATCCATCGTAATCGCCTTGCAGCCATTTTCTGCAAATAGCGTTGCGGCGCGCACAATCAATCTGTTTTTTGTAGAATACATCTCAATAATCAAAATCGGGCGCAAAGGTAACATAAAAACTTTGAAAACCTAAAAAGTTTTCATTTTTTTGTTTTCCGCAGATTCGGAAATGGAACATGAGCATTTTCCTTACCTGATTTTGAAACAACCTCTAAAAAAAATATCATATTAAAAGTTTCTGAATTTAAAATTTTGTGTATATTTGGCAGATAATTTCAAACATGATTTGCCTATGGTATAAAAATGTAATTAATCTGTAAGACATAAATAAAAATAGCGATTTGCTGTTTATTCTTGTTGCTCATTTTCCACATAGTATAACCCTATAGAAAGGTTATCCCTCAAGAATAAGTTAGTGAAACGCCGTGTATAGCGGCGTGGAGCAACTTGTCAGAGGGATAGGCGTGGAAACCTGAGCAATAGACAGGTTGTTACCACGCTATTTTTATGTGCATATCTAAACAAAAAACGATTATTGACTATTTTAACGAACTTTTTAAATGAAAAACAGAATGAGAATCACAATCAAAGAGCGCGACCGAACCATTTCATTGCTTTCGGACGACGTCACGCACATTACTTGCAGCGGTTATATAAGCGCTGTTTATACCACAGATGGAAAAATCTATCGATCGAGTAAACTGTTGAAACAATACGAAGAGGAGCTGACAGATGATGGATTTGTGCGCATCAACCATAGTACATTAATCAATTTCAGCACAGTAAAAAATGTAAAGATTGAAAAAAACAGAAGATTGTTACTCAACGATGAACAGGAATTTATCATTTCACGCAGCAAAATATATAAAGTCCGCAAATTAATAAAATGATTATAAAGGAATTATACCGGTTATTAGATGTTTTATACATCTTATTTGTTAAAATTGACCGGTTATTAAATAACTTATACTATCGCATTGTGATTAAAATAATTGTTTTACCTTTGCAACGTTGATAAATGGTACCAAAAACAACAAGTGAAAGGTAAAGCCACTATAAATGTAGCCGACAAAATCGTATTTTAGTAGTAATTTTAAATTTTTAAAACAATGAAAGAGAAAAAACATTTAAGTAAACTTCAGTTAAAATCTATGAAGTTAGAGTCTATGGGTGCAATTAAAGGCGGTGATACCTTTACAATTTTTGATCCAAGTAGCACGGCAATAACCTGTCAAGGTTCTGGTTTCTTAGAAGATGAGCATTATATTCTATCAGAAAGAGACACTGAATATCAAGATGCATAATTTGAATTTTACAGACAGGGTAAACTGATTGGCCTACGTTAGTCCCAGTCAGTATCAATACTTCGTGAAAGAAATAGTCAATAATGATGATAAAAATAAGTAAAAATAAAATCCATTTATCAATTACTTATCTGATTATAGATTGATTAATAAATTTCACAACGGACTATTGAAAAAAATGAGATGGACATGTAATGTGTCTTTTGTAAGTTACACCGGTTGGGCTAATTATTAGTTCAATCGGTGTTAATTGAACTGAAAAATAAAAAAGAAATTTTTATATGATTTTACTATTGGGTTCAAGTGATGATGGTTTCACTACTTTTGTAGCTGAATGGCTATATTTCTATCAAAAAGAATATGTGGTTTTATTTTCTAATGATGAGCGGGCAAAAATTATTTCAATGAATATTCCTAAAGAAGAAATACTTATTCAAAAAAATAAAAAAGTTTTTAATATACTTGATGCAAAAGCTATACTAAATCGTAGGCGGGGGTTTTCAATGAAAAGTATCAATGTGAATGAAAAAATAAAAAATGTTGTCTTTCTTGATTCTAACGATTCATATCATGTTCAGCATAGAAAAGATGAATTGAGATATTTAATAGACTATATTCACTTTATGCTAAAAGAAAAAACTAAAATAATCATTGGTGGCTTTAATAAAAATGATGTAAATAAACTAGAAATATTAAAAATAGCTAACAGTTGCGGTTTGGAAATTCCCGAATCCTATATTTTTACGAGCAAATCGGATGTATTAGATTTCATGACAAGAAAAAAACAGGAAAATAAGTGTATTATTACCAAGCCTTTAAGCCAGGGCGTATATCGTATTTTACCAAAAATTGGATACTACAATTATGTGGAAAGATTAACCTCGTCAAATATCAAGAAAATACCTGATACTTTCTTCCCGTCATTATTCCAAATTGAAATTAAGAAAAAATATGAATTAAGGATTTTCTATCTGAATGGCATTTGCTATTCAATGGCTATATTTTCTCAAGGCAATAAAAATACGGAAGTAGATTTTAGGAAACCCAACCTTGACAAACCGGACAATAGAAAAGTACCGTATCAATTACCAACTGATATATCAAATAAAATAAATGATCTTATGAATCGAATCGGGCTAAATACAGGATCTATTGACATGATTGTTGATGAAAGTGGCAGATATGTCTTTTTGGAGGTAAATCCGGTAGGTCAAATACTCATGACATCATATCCATGCAATTTCTATTTAGAGCAATTGGTTGCGAAACAATTAATTGATAACAATTGAAACAAATGAAAACTAAAAAAAATCAATCTGAAATTTGCAAGTTAAAAGTAAAAAAGAAAGATTTATCTGACTTGCCTGTTTTCTATAATTTTATTATCTATAATCGTTTCGAAAAAGGCCGTTTGCCAGCCTATCATTATAACGCTGAATTACAGTGTATAACAGATCATCACTCGTTGGGAAAACCAATATCAAAAATTTAAACAATGATAAATATCACAGATTTTAGCGACCAATATTTTTATGTTTTTTCTGATTGTTTTATCACAAACGGAATCAAGCGCATTTCGATTTTAGATATTAGCAGGAAAAAGATACATTTTTTGAATGCCGATTATTTAGATTTGTTTGAAATGATGGCCAAAGAAAAAATTGGCAAAATCATTGCATGTCTTGATACCGATAAAGATATTGGATATTTTAGCGCTTTTATCCAAAAATTGATGAATCTTGATTTAGGAATGTTTGTTGATGATATTTCTCTTTTTCCTCCCATTGAAATAAAATGGGAAACTCCTTCATGGATAACTAATGCAATTATTGATATCCGACACATTTCCCATGATTTTGAAATGATAGCCAATGAACTAAATAGATGCAGATGCAAGCATGTAGAAATCAGGTCGTATGAAATTTTGGAAATATCTAACATCCAAACAATAATTTCATCATTTAAAGAAAAGAGTTTTTTGTCTGTCAATTTAATAACGAAATACGATGAAGATAAAGATTATTTGAAAAAAATAATGACTTTTACTAAAAACAACACGCTTTTTCACTTAACTTTTCATGGAGTTCCAAAGGAAAAAGTTGAAAATTTTATAACAAATAGAATCAATGTCATTTCCGGATTTCTTGACTCCAGTCAATGTTGTGGTAAAATCTCTAAAAATTCTTTTTTGCTACCTTCTATTCAGTTATTTATGGAAAACCAACTCTACAATGGTTGTTTAAACAAAAAAATTTCCATAGATGAAAATGGCGAAATAAAGAATTGCCCTTCAATGAAAAGAAGCTTCGGTAACATTCGTGATACTTCGATTTTTGAAGTTGCTCAAAATGAAGATTTTCAAAAAATATGGTCTATTAATAAAAGCCAAATCAAAGTATGTAAGGATTGTGAATACAGATGTATCTGTACCGATTGCAGGGCATATATTGAAAATCCCGACGATATTTTTTCTAAACCTGTAAAATGCTCTTATAATCCCAATACTTTAAAATGGTAGTTTAATATGATGGTTAACAGAATTATAACATTAGTTTTATTTGTTTTTGCAATGACAGGCGTAATTGCTCAGTCTTTCAATTTAGAAGACGTGGATGTTCAATTGAGTAAAATACATGATGACGATCAGCAAATACGAGCAAAATGGAGTGATGCGTTTCAAAAAAAACTTCCAACTCAACAGATCATTTTAGAAATGCATGCCATAGATTCAATTAATCAACAATATGTTTCCAAGCTATTAGACGAATACGGATGGCCTGACAATTTATCTGAAAAAGCCAACAAGGCTTTCTTTTATGTAATAGATCATGCTGACAATTCGTTTTCCGAAAAATACTTTCCTTTACTGAAAGAAAAGGGCGAACAAGGAATACTTGAGATGGCACTTGTAGCCACATTGGAAGATAGAATTTTAATGAGAACCTCAAAAAAACAAAAGTATGGAACTCAAACTATGGGTTTATTATTGTCATATACAAATAGTTCAGGCGATATAATTGAAGAGAAAAACATTTTTTATGTTTGGCCTATAGAGGACAATGAAAAGGTTGATGAACTAAGAAATGCAGTTGGATTACCTCCATTAGAGCAACATCTACAGGAATCAGAAGATCGTACTAACATCAAGGTGATATGGGATAAAAAAATGACGATAGATGATATGAAAGAAAAATATCCATGGTTGAATTCAAAATAATCCTCACTTTTCGAAAACAAACTCATGGAACAGAATAAAGCAATAGACAAAGAGAAACAATTGCGCCAAATTGCCGAAATGCTCTTGCTTAACGGCACATTAGTAGAATGTGCAGGCTTAATACATGGAAAAACAGGGCTTGCCATTTTCTTTTTTCATTATGCCCGATATACAGGCAATGCGCTGTTTGAGGATTATGCAATGGATTTGATTAGCGAAGAACAGCATCAGATACATACAAACAGTCCGGCAAACTACGAAAATGGTATTGCAGGAATTGGCGTCGGCATAGATTATCTGATCCGGAATAATTTCATTGATGCAGATGCAGATATTTTTGATGATTTTGACCAACGCATGTTTCGTGCCGTAATGTACGACCCATGGCCGGATTTTAGTTTATACGATGGGTTAATGGGATATGGACGGTATTGGATTACGCGATTACGCTATCCTGTACCATCCGCTCAAGCGCGAGAATGTTTATTACGCATAATAACGTTAATTGAAGAAAATTTGCCAAAAATTCCTGCAAATGAACAAATCGATGTATATTGTTTTTTGCATGATTTGCAAGAAATATCCGATTTTGAAGTATGGGGTAAACATACCTTACCTCTACGAAATCGAATTTCAAATTCGACGATACAAAACGATGACATTACAAATGTCATCGAACGTGGTTTTTCATGCTTGGGTGATTCTCTAACAGGCAATATGGCACGATTGGTACAACAATGCCGCTATTTCAATGCTGATCGACAAGTTGATATTAACGCTACTCTGATGCAAATACCGGATTTGGATATGGAGAAAGCGCCTGAAAGTATGGGACTTCTTAACGGTTATGCGGGCGAAGGTATGCTACGACTAACGGCTATCAATCAAATAGACATGATATGGACTAATCTTTTGTAAATCATAATTATCGGGCGACCGTAAGGGTACGCCCCTGCAAAAATGAACTTGTATATTTTCGTCGGAACCGGAATGGGAGCTGAATATGGTATTGGAACTTATATTCGTGAATTAACTGTTGCGCTTCGCAATAGTCCAATCAATGTATGTGTAGTAAAATTAGTATCAGGCAAACCACAAATACAGATTGAGGAGATTGATAATATTCGTTATCTGTTTATTCCCAGGCCTGTAATTGAGCAACGAATAATAGATTCAAAAAAGCGAGACGAACTGTATACTCGAAATGTTACATACCTGCTTCAATTATATATTGAAGATAAAAACAACTTGGTTTTCCATCTAAACTACATGGAACACAAAGCATTGGCAGATGCTCTTAAAAAAACTTTTGATTGCAAAATTGTATCTGTTGTACATTATCTTATGTCGCTTATGTCCCTTTCAGGAAATATCAGAAAGTTTGGCAGGATTATTATGCAAAATGATGAACCGACAGACAATGAGGAATTGCTCGTTAAAAAATTCTTTCAGAAAGAAAAAGAAATGTTGCATGCGGCTGATAAGATCATTTCATTATCACATCATACTTTCAATTTGTTGCATCAATATTTTCAGATTGAAAAAGAGAAAATGGTGGTTATAAACAATGGCCTTACAGATACTCAAGTGACTATGGATAAACAAATGTTGCGACAAAAATATGATATACCCGATATTCCTGTTTTATTATTTGTAGGAAGATTGGACAATGGTAAAGGCTTAGCATATGCAATCAAGGCATTCAAAAAAGTATTAAATACGAAAGACTGCCATTTTATTATAGCGGGCAGTGGCACTTTTGATCTGTTCATGAAAGAATGTGAGGGTATCCGGATGCACGTTACTTGGACAGGAATGATTGATAGAGATGAGCTTTATGATTTGTATTCGCTTGCCGATATTGGCATTATGCCTTCATTGAGCGAACAATGCAATTACGTGGCTATCGAAATGATGATGCACGGGCTTCCGATGATAACTTCAACAGCTCCGGGATTGGCAGAAATGACCGAAGAAGGCATCAGCAGTTTGCAGGCGCCGGTAATAGAACATTCGGAGAGGGTGGAGATTGATACGAATATATTGGCTGAAAAGATGCTGTACCTGCTACAAAATCCTGACGAGCGAAAGCGGTTAGGCACAAATGCACGAAAGAGATACGAAGAAGCATATTCAATGGAGGTATTTCGCAAAAACATGCTTGATTTTTACCGGTCACTCTATGCATAATCGACCGCTCATACTGTATGTATGGATGAATCGCTCAAACAGTTGATAGAAACGTTACGTGTAGAAAAAATGGAACAGGGGAAAGAAAAGCGTGTTGATTATGAGTTACATGCATTATTGCTTGGATTCGAAAATGAAATGCTTGTATGTAGGGCGAATAAAAATATCTATCCAATCAACAACCGTATCGGTCATAAAATATAATTCTTTTTGAAATCTATTTATGTATATTCATGGCATTTTATTTTTTGCAAATGCTGATATTCGCTTCCGTCTAATTGCAAACTCAGCGGTGCGTTTTTTGAGAAATTTTCATTTTTTAATTATCCACTATCATTTAAAATCGTATCTTTGTGTTTTGAAGTACATTTTTATTGAAGATAGTATTCATAAAAATCTAAATTTACAAAACTATGGAAGAGCCTAAAAGATTGTATCGTTCAGACCGGGATAAGATGATTGGCGGGGTTTGCGGGGGTATTGCGGAATACTTTACGCTTGATCCGACATTAGTTCGTTTGGGGTATATTGTGCTAAGCATATTTACCTTATTTTCAGGCGTGTTGGCATATTTTATTTTATGGGTCGTTGTTCCTAAAAGGAAAAGCCTGATGTCATGAGTTTCCGGCTTGTTTCGCCTTTTAAGCCTACAGGAGATCAGCCGGAGGCTATCAAGGCGCTTTCTGACGGGATCCTTGAAGGGATTCCCTGTCAGACTTTATTGGGTGTGACCGGCTCGGGGAAAACCTTTACCATTGCCAATGTGATTGAGAAAATACAGAAACCCACGCTTGTTTTAAGCCATAATAAAACATTGGCCGCTCAGTTATACAGCGAGTTCAAAGGATTTTTCCCGAACAGCGCAGTCGAATATTTTGTTTCCTATTATGATTATTACCAACCTGAAGCCTATTTGCCTGTAACAGATACCTATATCGAAAAAGATATTGATATAAACGAAGAATTGGATAAATTGCGCTTGCGGGCTACTGCATCGTTGCTGTCGGGGCGTAGCGATGTGATTGTGATTTCATCGGTATCCTGTCTGTATGGCATGGCCGATCCAAGCGCTTTTGCCGAAAAAGTGATCTATCTGGAACGAGGCATGAAGATTGGCCGCGACAAAATGTTGCGGCGGTTCGTCGATTCGCTTTATGTGAATAATAAAGTGGATTTTCATAGCGGCAGTTTCAGGGTAAACGGCGACACGGTCGATATTTTCCCGTCGATCGAAGGGTATGACGGTTTGGCCTATCGGATTGAGTTTTGGGGAGATGAGATTGAACGGATTGCTTCGTTTAATCCTCAGACGGGAGTAGAATTCGACGAACAGCGACATTTGAATATTTATCCGACAAACCTTTTTGTGACAACGCCGGAACGTGTTCAGACGGCTGTTTCGCAGATACGGTTAGATTTGGAATATCAGGTAGCGTTTTTGAACAGTATCGGAAAAGAGTTTGAAGCAAAACGGTTGAACGAGCGTGTGTCGTTTGATATCGAGATGATTAATGAAATAGGACATTGTTCCGGGATCGAAAATTACTCGCGCTATTTAGACGGGCGGCAAACCGGCGAACGTCCCTATTGCCTGCTGGATTTTTTTCCGAAGGATTTTCTGCTGATCATTGACGAGAGCCACGTAACGATTCCACAGATACGCGCCATGTATGGAGGAGATCGTTCGCGCAAGGATACATTGGTCGAATATGGATTCCGGTTGCCGGCGGCAAAGGATAATCGCCCGATTACGTTCGATGAATTTGAATCTTTTACCCCCTCTGTGATTTATGTCAGCGCTACGCCTGCCGATTTTGAATTGAAAAAGAGTGGGGGAGTGGTGGTCGATCAGGTAATCAGGCCGACGGGATTGTTGGATCCCCCGATTGAGATTCGGCCCTCTTTGAATCAGATTGACGATCTGATGGAAGAAATTGCCCAACGCGCTTCTGTCGATGAGCGGATTTTGGTAACTACACTGACCAAGCGTATGGCCGAAGAACTGACCGCCTACTTGGAGAAGATGGAGATACGGTGCAACTATATCCATAGCGATGTGGATACGTTGGAGCGTATCCGGATTATGGACGACCTGCGAAAAGGATTGTACGATGTGCTGGTCGGGGTCAATCTGTTGCGCGAAGGGTTGGATTTACCGGAAGTGTCGTTAGTGGCTATTCTCGATGCCGATAAGGAAGGTTTTCTGCGTTCGCACCGTTCGCTGACACAGACAGCAGGTCGCGCAGCGCGCAATATCAACGGGAAAGTGATCTTTTATGCGGATAAAATAACGGAAAGCATGCGCCTGACAATCGACGAAACGAATCGCCGGCGTGAAAAACAGTTGGCTTACAACGAAAAGCACGGAATTACACCCACGCAAATTGTCAAAAACACCGTATCGTTGCTGGGAGAAAAACAACCTGAAAAGGTTGAAAATTATGCTTACCTCGAACAGACGCCAAGCATTGTGGCCGATCCGGTTATTCAATATATGAATCGCGCGCAATTGGAAAAAGCGATCGAACGAACAAAAAAACTGATGCAGGAAGCAGCCAAGAAAATGGATTTTCTCGAAGCCGCCCAATACAGGGACGAAATGCTCAAGTTGCAGGAATTAATCGCTGTTCGCGATTAGTTACAAGTTACGAGTTACAAGTTACGAGGGATTTAAAATATTTGTTTGTCAAAAAAAAAAGATAAAAGAACAATGAGAAACGACAGATAGATAGATAGATAGATAGATAGATAGATAGGCGTTTTTTTTTTGATAAAATATTTGTTTTTTTTATTTTTTTTCTACTAACTTTGACGCAATTATTAAAATTAAAAAGCAAAAAAATCATGAATTACAAAAAAACATTTTTCAGTATGATAGTAGTTGCCATGGCAGCAACCTTATGTGTTGGGTTTATGTCTTGCAGTAAAGACGAAGAAAAACCTGTTGAAGTCGATAAGTCGCATCTTATACAAGAGAAATGGTATAATACCCTTCAAGGTTATCGAATATAATTTAGAAAAGATTTAACATATTCCTATGAAAACTCAATAGTTGGAAAAGGAGAAGGAAATTATAAAATTCTTGAAATCATAGAAGACACAGAACTAAGGTTTAATGGTAGTGAAGAGGTTTATAATACGACCCTGTTTAAACTATTAGCAAGCGGAAGTAATGCAGTTGCATTTGATCAAATTTGGGTGTACCATAGTAGGGTATCCAATCCACATATAGTCGTCGAATTTTATGCAGGTAATGAACTTTTGCCGGATAATAAAAAATTTTATACGCCAGCAAGTTCTTGGGAATAAGGAAAACTCAACTCATAATTCATAATTACTGTCTTGCAGGAATTGTCGGAAACAATGAAACCTGCCGACCTCCGTCCTTCCTGATTTGTAATCAGGAAGTAGTGAATATTAGTATTTGTAATACAAGATAAAGGGTTGCGATTTAAAGACTTTTAAAACAGTCTCAATGACGAAACAAAAAAATCTCAACTCATAATTTCCTTTCATTTTCAATTATAATATATTATCTTTACCAACGCAAAAACAGTTTCTCGCAAATATGAGTGAAAAACTTTCGGACAAAGATTTCAAAGAGGATACGTACCTATTATTGAAACAAGGCGTCAGCTATGATATTGATAATGCTTGGGAATTGGTGAGGAAAGAGTTGGTCGAGAAAATATGAATAAAAACACTCAAATTAAACAACAATGAGAAAGACAGGTATTAAAATCATAATTGCACTGATATTGACGGCGGCAATTCATGTCAATGCCTTTTCACAAGAGGTTATCAAGCATAGTTTGGACAGTATTGTTTCAGACCGGAATAAATATGTTTACGATTATGATAAAAAAGGAAATAACACGCTTAATATCAGCTATCGTTGGGATGAAATAAAAAAT
>Ga0082212_10012067_pt1 | contig 10904 bp, 13 predicted proteins | sample TergutNt197P3_FD_71548 | JGI IMG/M metagenome (GOLD analysis project Ga0082212, IMG submission 71548) | Neocapritermes taracua P3 segment gut microbial communities from Petit-Saut dam, French Guiana - Nt197 P3 | ecosystem: Host-associated > Arthropoda: Insects > Digestive system > Gut ...
CTACTTCTTTCAATGAAGCAATATCCCCTTTGCAGCCTTCTGCCTTAAAATTCATCTTTTGTGCTGCCTGATACAATCCCAATAAAGATGTTCCCTGTATCGTTGTTCCGCTGATTGCCCGCAGGTCTTCCTGTTTGATACTGCCCCCATGATAGTTAATGATCATAGACAAGCAAGCCAAACCGCAGGAATAGTTGCCATGTTGTTTTACGAAAAAACGTTGTATTTCTTTTTTTGCCTTCATATTTCGGTCTTATTTAGAAATGATTCAATAATTGTTATTGCCCGATTCGATGTCGCTTCCAAACTTATTTTTTCTTTCATTGATTTGATGTTGCGTTTATAAAATTCATAATGACTGCAAATCTTGCCGATATTTTTATGCAGGCTTTTCGCCGTCATACGGCTGATCTTTTCTCTGATGCCAATCTGATGATAAACCACCCGGGCTGCATTGCCATTTTGATCGAATGAGGTTTTCCCTGTCAATAAAGGATAAACGATTACAGGCACTTCATTAAGAACACACTCGATCAACGAATTTGTGCCTCCGTGCGTAATCATAAGGTCGCAATATTGCAGAATATCCAATTGAGGAACGCTGTCAAATATATGGATGGATTCGGGAATAGATTTCAACGCATCCATATTGTAGTGTTTCCCAATTGAAAAAACGATTTGATGCGCATTGTATTTGCTGCAATAGTCCGTTAAGGCCCGAATAAACCGGGCTTCATGCTTGGGTGCATTCGCTGAGACGGTGCCGATTGAAGCATAAATAAACTTTACGTCGGGCTGTTTCTTCTTCAAATCCAAAATATAATTCCTTGTGAATAAATACCGTTCACTTATCTCCGATGTGTCACGCTTGTTGATATATGGCTCAATATACATGAGTTGCTCTGTTTCAGATCTTGGAAAATCGAAACTTTTGGGGGTAAGCACCAATTCTACAAGATTTTCAGGCACAATTCGCAGTATAGCTATCCTTTGTACTGCTTTCCATTTTGCAAGCCGCACGTTATTTATCGCAGCAATTTTGCGGTAGATGCTAAACAGATCATTATTGAAATACAAAATTTTATCCCGGAAAATTCTGTATAAAACCCTGCAATCAGACAAAAACCACAGCCGGTCAACATATTTTCCTGACAGGAAACTGTTCTTAGGAATATATGCAGAGCTGTAAGGGGGAACATTAGGAGCGTAGCTTGATGCAACCCTGGTATCAAAACCGATAGTCCTGACCGGGTATTTTCCATAAATAACAGATTTGTGGATTTGGTAAACATCCAATAATATGATATCCGGTTTTATTTTTTCGATCAACGTGTCGTATTGTTCGGTGGTTTTCAATGCATTCTTGAGACATATATTGTTGAAAATACTGATAAAACTGTCAAGCCGGTAGCGGAAATTACCGATTATCTTTCTATTCAATAAAGGATCGTCAAAAAAAGGATAAAATTGATACCCTTCGCACTGCACTTTTTCCTGATACTGCGGTATGCCTGTATAAACCACGCTATGGCCGGCCTCTCTTAAACGATTGGCCAAATGCAGGGAACCATTGTAATGTCCGGTTGCAGGGAAAGGGTCTATCAGGATCGTTGCCATGCTATTGCAGGTATTTGATCAGTGTCTCGATGGTAACCGGCCCGTCAAAGCGTTTGATCAGCATGGCATCCCGATAAATTAAGGATGCCGGAATGCCTTTGATATCCATCAGGGATAGTAATTCCGCATTTTCGTCAAGCAGTATCTTGATGTTTTCCGGAGGGCTGAAATCTATTTCGGCTAAAAAGTCCTTTATTTTTTCTTCGGGTAGCAAGGTTACTAATAATATCTGACTGCCGGCAAACGTTTCCTGTTTGGTTTTCAAATGCTCAAGCATTGTATGGCACAGATTACAATCCGGATCAAAAAAATAAAATACGGTCGCTTTATTTCGGTCGATTGTCGCATCGGAAACCATTTCTCCGGTTATTGCAGGTAAGCAAAAAGCCGGAAGGATTGTATATTGATTTTTCTTTTCCTGCAAGGCAGTCGAAAGCTTGTGTAATACAAAAACGGAACCTGCAAAAAACAACAATATTCCGGTTAATAAGAGTATATGCTTCTCTTTCATCTCAGAAATAATTCAGATATAGAAACGTAATGGCAACAATATACAGGTAGTTCCCCACTCCATACGTTAATAGTGAAAATATCAGTGACTTGACAAATCCTGTTTGCGTAGAAACATGAATCAACAGCGAAAGTAAAACAAGGTAGATTAACTCAAATACATTGATTGAATTATAGGCAAATACCAACCAACCGGGAATATTTTCCTGTCCGGTAACAGCCAGCAATGAAAACGGATGAATATTCAGCTCATGGGTCGTTTTATAGTCGCCAACAATCAGATAATAGTAAAAAACACAGATTGCGCTTAATATAAATACAATATCGGCTTTCAACGCAATATTGAACAGGCGTTTATATCCCCAATGCGTCTCCCTGAAAAGATCGCCCAAAAACAAACAGAAAGAAGTATAAAGAACTCGAAGAATGATAAATACCGGAATAAACAAATAGGTTATACCTATCCACTTATCCTTGAGATTTAACATCATCCTGATTTGTTCGTTGGTGTACTGTTCGTTTAATGTACTGTAATACAACGACTCCGTAAACAAAAAACGATCCCCCAAGAATGCAAACAACAAACTGAGTGCACATAAAAACCAAAAATAGTATTGCTTATTTAATTGGAGGAGTTTATTCATAATCTTGGCTAAAAGAATTGCATTTTCATAAATTGCAGTCCACTTTGATGACATCCAAGTACATGGATTAACAAACAAGAAACTTGTATCAATCAAATGAATATCAATGAGATAAATTGGATTTCGAGGGATTGATCCGCAACTGACTATATTTGTTTTTTCTTTAATGTTTTAAATAAGACAAAAAATGCAATGATAAAGCCCGAAAGTAAGATGACAACTCTTGTCCATGTGTTTAAACCGAATAACAGATATAATGCGATGCTCACTATAATATAAGGGATAAAACAAACAACTATATGCCTTATAATAACACGTTTATCTTCATAAACATACTTGCGTTTTATGAAATGGATAAGTATGCAATAGGTGATACTTGTAACAAATCCTGAAAAAGCTACTCTCTGCGGAATAAAATTGTATTCTAATAAGTTATTAATGACAAAGAGAAGGCTCACTAACAGTGTAAAAATATAAACAGGTACTAATTCTCTATTTTTTTTCATTATATTTATTATTTAAAATTAGAATAATTTATCAGATTAAGAAAAATTATTGATTTTTCAATTATCTATAATGTTAATATAATTCGATATAAAGTAATCTGACAGACTAATATTATTATGATTCAATAAATGATAAGCACAACAATCTGTCAGATTAAAATTTCGCCTTGTTACAAAGAAGTTGTCAGGAATTAAACATTGCCCTTAAATTAATTAATCCACTAAATAACAAATCAATCAGTCAAATCACAATACTTATTTCTTGACAATTTCTAAATAATCATTAGCATACCAAATATTCCATACCACTTCCTACTGCCCAGCCAATAACAGCACCTCCCAATAAACCACAAAACGGGCCTACAATAATTCCAACACATGTTCCAAATAAGCCACATACTGAACCACAAGCATCTCCTCCTCCATTCACTTTTTCCATCTGTTCAAAACTTAATTTTTCCAGTTTAATAAAATTTTATATTAATAATAAAGAGATAAAAAATCTTTTCTATTATATATAGTCTTGAACGCTTCAATTTCTATCACCCACCCCTGTATTTTTAAGAATATTTAACATTTCTAACTGTTTTTATATTACCATTGTATCTGTTTACTTGGTTCACCTACAAAACTCTGTGTTTAGATAAAATGCTAATACTGTTTTACCGGAAGCAAAGTCAGGCAGTGACGTGACTTTATAATAATACATTTACCCTCATAAACGTACTTGCGGTTTCATTTCCGTGAAAGTAATGCCTGCGGGTAACACAAATTTTTCCGGTGCAATTGCCACGCTTTCCTGTATCTCAATGGCTTCTTCTTCAGCAGAAGTTCCCCCCATATTCATTCTTGATTTGAGCGTAAGACCCTGCCAAATCCATACGGTAGCTTTCACGCTTTGTCCCTGTGCGGTATAAATCATCTCATAGCGATTACACGGCTTATCCAAAATCTGTTCGATGCCGTTGGCCTGAATCTGGTGTTTTTTCTTTACCTCATCGGTCAATGCGAGAAAATTCACCGTACTGTAATCGTCCATTTCGGCCAGGTTGATTTTGGTTCCCCTGTCTTACATTCATATTGGCGCTGTAAATGTAACCATCCTTTATCATGGTCAATGCGGTAATGGTTTGACCTGCTACATTCATAGACGTCTCAACAGACTCCTTGAGGCCATAATCGGCAAAATACTGTGTGGAGGAAACGGTTTGCTCCATAGGCATACCTTGAATCCTCATTACCGTATTTTTCTTCACGATAGCGCTTTCGATGCCGTAACGCTTCTCCTGTCCAAATGCAGCCGACACTATTGTAACGGCTAAAACAATTGTTAATACTTTCTTTTTCATAATCAATTTCTTTTTTCAATTACACAAATCCCTAATTATTTTTCTCTTTTCCAATCATTCGAGATAGCTTTTGTATGGCCCGCCGCCTTAGATTGTACAGATTTTTCACAGTTGTTTTCATCCTGTCGGCTAATTTCTTTGGCTCAACATCCTCTAAATACCATTTCCGAAGAATAAGGCGATACTTCGGATTTGGCAGTTTGTGAAGCAAATTTTCAATCTCAATATTGTGATGAATCCCTTCTTCGGTATCTTTCGTTCTTATTTCATGTGGAAAACCGTCAATAGAATCATGTTCAATTATTGATGTCTGTTTTTTTTGGAAAAATCGAAAAGAAATGCGTGATACCCATGTCATTAATTGTACCCGATAGTCAAACTGTCTGAGTTTTCGCCAATCGTCTTCCTGCAAATAAAGATACAACTCATTGACAAGCTCATTTATTTCTACTTGCCGGTTATATACTTTATGGTTGATACCATGAAACATAGGGGTGCATTTCTCGAAAAAGAAATACCGGATGATCGTATCATTTCGATTGATTATCCCTCCAACCAATTCGTTGTCTGAATATTTATTACTCATAACGGTATTTTGATTTACACATTTTTCTTCTCTTATTTTCATGTCAAAATACATATAGGTTATTAGAAACTGTTTAAATTTTATTGATAACAGAATTATTGAATAAATTTTAAACAGTTTCTTAGTATTTGCAAATATATATTATTATTTTAATAATTCAAAAAATACTGCCAAAATATCCTAAAAATGAGATACATAGCCTGAATTTGGGACGAAATGATGAAAATGTGATTTTTTAATTAATAAGGCATGCGTACCCGAGAGCTATTTGCGCTTAATCAACCAATCAATAATATTTACTGCCTCGATACCTTCCTCCATTTGTTTATGTTGAAAACTGCCAATAGATTATGTGCAATTATTGATGTCTTTCTTTTTTTAAAAAAAAATAATATTTACTTTTAAAATATTTTCATTAAGCAAATTAGAAAGGCTTGTATCTGATTTCACAAGAAAAAATAATGTTATTTTCGATTTTTTTTTGTTTTTTCGATTTTTACTCTATAAATTTGTAAAAAAATTGGATACAAACTAAACAATTCTCATTAATTCATTAAACTTTATTATTATGTCAAAAATTTCAAGAAGATTATTTCTTCAAAGAAGCGCTGTAGCAACTGCTGCGTTCACAGTGGTTCCTAATTCTATTTTGGGAAAGAGCCATGGCTACCAAGCCCCTTCCGACAAGTTAAATATCGCTGTGGTGGGTGTGGGCGGTATGGGTAACAGTAATCTTAATGCGGTAAAACCAACGGAAAACATTGTCGCTCTTTGCGATGTAGATTGGAAATACGCTAAAAAGAACTTTGATGCTAATCCGACAGCAAAAAAGTATTGGGATTGGCGCAAAATGTACGACGAGATGGGTAAAGACATTGACGCCGTGATTGTGGCTACTGCTGATCATACACACGCTATCATTGCAGCAACGGCTATGACGCTCAACAAACATGTGTATGTACAAAAACCATTGACACACTCAGTGTATGAATCCCGCTTGTTGACAAAACTCGCCGAAAAATACAATGTGGCCACCCAAATGGGTAATCAGGGCGCTTCGGGCGAAGGTGTCAATCAAATATGCGAATGGATTTGGAACGGAGAGATTGGAGAGGTAAGAAAAGTAGAATGTGCCACAAACCGCCCTATATGGTTACAAGGTTTGAATACTCCCGAAAAAGCGGACAAAATTCCTCCTACTTTAAATTGGGATTTATTTACAGGACCAGCTAAACTGTATCCATTCAATCAGATATATCATCCGTGGAACTGGCGAGGTTGGTGGCCTTACGGCACAGGAGCGCTCGGAGATATGGCATGTCATATTATGCATAACCCTTTCGTAGCGTTAAAGTTGCAATATCCAACTAAAGTGGAAGGCTCATCTACCTTATTACTTAATCACTGCGCACCTCATGCACAACATGTAAAAATCACGTACCCGGCTCGTGATAATATGCCTAAGGTAGCCATGCCCGAAGTCGAAATTCATTGGTATGACGGTGGAATAATGCCTAATCGCCCCGTAGGATTCCCGCAAGGAAAAGAATTAATGGGATCCGGAGGAGGATTGACTATATTCCACGGCACAAAAGACACATTGCTCTGCGGTTGTTATGCCAATGGCCCATGGTTACTATCAGGACGCGTACCTGAAGTACCGCAAACACTGCGTCGTGTGGGCGATGGCACACGCGAAGGTAGGGTGTCGCACGAAATGGATTGGGTACGCGCTTGTAAGGAAAGTCCTGAAAACCGCGTAAAAACCAAATCGGACTTTAGCGAAGCCGGTCCATTCAACGAAATGGTGGTAATGGGAGTATTAGCTGTTCGTCTGCAAGCCTTACACAAAGTGTTGGAATGGGATGGACAAAATATGAAATTTACGAATATTGGAGCTGACGAAACTATTAGAACTGTGATCAAAGACGGTTTTACTATTATTGACGGAGACCCGAAATTCGACAAGACTTGGACAGAACCTGCTAATGCACAGGAATATGCCGCCGAACTCATCAAACACACCTATCGTGACGGATGGTCGTTGCCGGCAATGCCCTGATGTTGATTTTATGATAGAGGGCGAATAGCTTATACACATTATATTATTGAACAAGTTTTATAAATAGGATTATATGAAAAAAACAGTATTTTATTTAGGTGTTTTCCTTTTGACAGGAATAATTTCTTCTTGTGGAGGTGGCAACAGTAATAATAGCAACAGTGGGGCAGGCGGCATATCGCAAATAGCTGAACCATGGGAAGATATAACTATTTTTACGCAAGAGACAGTGATACCCGCGCATGACGGAGTGCCAGAATATACCATTTTGGACAAGACCCAATATAGTCTTTCCAAATTTGCTATGGATGAGGATGGATTTTATATCCTTTTTGACGGAAAAACATTTAATGGTTGGAGAGGTTACAATCGAGACGATGTGCCGGGTAGATGGGTAATTGACGACAACGCCATTAAATTTAACGGAAGCGGAGGAGGAGAAGCCCAGGAAGCTGATGGAGGCGATTTGATTTTTGGGCACAAATTCAAAAATTTTGAATTGTCTGTTGATTGGAAATGCTCCAAAGGCGCTAATTCCGGAATTTTCTATTTAGCTCAGGAAATCAAAGATGAACCTATCTATATTTCTTCGCCGGAGAGTCAGGTGTTGGACAATGAAAATCACCCCGACGCAAGAATGGGCAAAGATGGCAACCGTAAATCAACATCCCTGTATGATATGATTCCTGCCAATCCACAGAATGCCAATCCTTTTGATGAATGGAACAATACCACTATTATCGTTTACAGAGGGACTGTATTACACCAGCAAAATAATGAAAATGTATTGGAATATCACTTATGGACTTCGCAATGGACTGATATGCTGCAAGCCAGTAAATTCAGCCAGGATAAATGGCCGTTAGCTTTTGAACTGCTGAATAATTGCGGCGGCGTAAATCGCGAAGGATATATCGGATTGCAGGATCATGGAGACGATGTGTGGTTTAAAAACATCAGAATCAAAATTTTAGACTGAACAGCACTTCAAAAAATTCAACACTCTGCGTTACGTTAAATCAAAAAACCGAAGTTTCGGAATTTTCCGTTGCTTCGGTTTTTTTTAAAAAAAAACACTACTACTTACAAAACTGCTATTTAGTTTCAATGAAACTTTCCATTAGATAATGTCGATCCTGTACAGCCGGACTGTTTGACGGATTATACCGGATTATATATTGTTTGTTTCCTTCAAACGTATTTGCTGAAATCAAGAATTCTACCTCTTCACCTCTTGTAGCTTCTGCGAAAAGATCAAAACACACAATTCCTTTTCGGCGATAACGCGGTTCGTCATTGTAGGCGTGATGACGAAATTCAAAAACATAGGGCATGTTTTTTTCACCATGAGTTTCTATTAAATTAATGTAGTGAACAGCATTGTCTCCGTAATTGAATTCAAATACAATATTTAAATAACCATCACCAATCCACATTTCGGAAATATCGACAGGATCGGTTCCATAAATTTCGTCATTCTCTTCTCCCAAATTTTCCGCCACAGGTTTTGTCAGGATACTTCTCAGATCTAATATTTTGACCGCATTGTCATATCCTTGAAAATCATCGGACAATAGCGAATAAACTATTAAAACCCTCTGTTTTTTCTCCGGTTTATACCAGGGAATATTTGTGGCCACAGGCCATAAGGACGTACCGTTATCTAAAGTGAACCAATAAGAATTTGAGTCTTCCAACGGACGAACCGTAGCAATCGAATACCAGGCTTTATCTAAAGAATAGCCATCATCGTCGAGGCATGAATAAAACACAAAGGTAGAAATAACAAGGCCTAAACCCAACATCATACATTTCATCAATCTCATATCAATACAATTTTAAACACTTTTCTACCTATAATGACGAGAGTAATTGGAAAAACGTTGCATAGAGTTTTTAAAAAAATGTTAAAAACAAAAAAACATGCTATTTTTGCAGATTATTTCTCGAATTAGTCATGACGCATTATTTATCTCACACGCTACCAAGCGGACTTAGGATGATTCATCTACCTGTCGTTTCGCCTGTGGCATATTGTGGATTTGCCATCAATACCGGATCAAGAGATGAGACGCTCAATGAGCACGGATACGCACATTTTGTGGAGCATTTGCTTTTTAAAGGCACCTCTAAGCGAAAAGTTCGCCATATTCTAAACCGGATGGAGAATGTCGGCGGTGAATTGAACGCCTATACTACCAAAGAAGAAACGTTTGTATACTCCATTTTTATGACAAAAGATTTTGCACGGGCAGTCGAACTAATGACCGACCTGATTACCCATTCACAATTTCCGGCCAATGAAATAGAAAAGGAACGCGACGTCATTTTAGACGAAATTCAGTCGTATGCGGATAATCCTTCCGAACTGATTTTTGATGAGTTTGAAAATCTGTTGTTTAACGGACATCCCCTTGGCCATGATATATTGGGTAATAAACGTTCGTTGAACAGGTTTAAAAGCCAATCTGGACTCTCATTTATCCAGCAACGTTACACAGCGGATCGCATGATTTTTTTCTCAATGGGAAATGTAAAATTCAGTAAAATCCTAAAGTTTGCCGGTAAATACTTTGCTGAAATTCCTGCCAGTATACATCCATTTTCACGAGAAAAACCTCAGTTGACCCAACCACAACTGCTTGTGAAGAAGAAAAAAACACACCAAACGCATATACTGACCGGCGGACAAGCATACAATATGCACGATGAGCGACGAATCCCTTTGTTTTTATTAAATAATGTACTCGGAGGGCCTGGCATGAACAGCCGGTTGAATGTTTCGCTGCGTGAAAAACACGGATTGGTTTACAATGTAGAATCCCATATTACTTCCTATACCGATACCGGATTGTGTTCGATCTATTTCGGCACAGACCCTAAAAATAAAGATAAAGCCTTGCAATTAGTGCAAAAAGAACTACAACAATTATGTAATAATAAGATGAGCGGCATGCAATTATCTATGGCTAAAAAACAGGTTTTTGGACAAATGGTACTTGCACACGAAAACAAGGAGGCGTTGTTTCTTAGGATGGGCAAATCCTTTTTGCATTACAATCGCTATGATTCCTTGCAAGAGATATTTCAAAAGATTGAACGTGTCTCATCATTACAAATCATGGACATAGCAAACGAAATATATCATCCGGGACAAATGTGCTGTTTGGTGTTTGAGTAACAGGTAAAAAAAAGCTGAATCTGTGTGATTCAGCTTTTTTACCTATCTTTCACTCAGCTCTCTTACGAGCCGAATAACTGATCTTCAACGCATACGCATCGCGTAGCGCTTGTTTAAGGTCTGTAATCAATCCCATATTGGTATCACGGTCTGCTTTGATGGAAACCGTCATAAAAGGTTGGTCTTCTTCTTTCATACTCGACTTTTCCTGACCAATATACGCTCCAACTTCCGATACTTCGGCGAATTTATCATTCAATTGCAAACGCGGCTCTGAACCGACAGTCGCAATAAATTCAGGCATAGGTCTTCCCACATAAACAAATGTGACCAACGATTTCTTTTCCAACTTCTGGACTTCCGTTGCCTGGGGCGAACGGAATTGCACTTTCAATGTTACCTCGCGCATGGTAGTTACCATCATAAAAAAGAACAATATGCCAAATACC
>Ga0082212_10012068_pt1 | contig 10903 bp, 9 predicted proteins | sample TergutNt197P3_FD_71548 | JGI IMG/M metagenome (GOLD analysis project Ga0082212, IMG submission 71548) | Neocapritermes taracua P3 segment gut microbial communities from Petit-Saut dam, French Guiana - Nt197 P3 | ecosystem: Host-associated > Arthropoda: Insects > Digestive system > Gut ...
AAAGCCACGCCTGACATACGAAACGCCGCCGCAGGCGGTCCTCGCCGGACAGCAGCATCAATGTGCCGATCCCCTGCCCCTGATATTCAGGCAGCACGGCCATATCGAGCAGACGGTACGCGTCTTCGCCCGTCAGCGGGTCCGGCTCAGGCTGAAATGTGCAAACCCCGGCATGAACGCCGTCCAACCAGCCGCCAAGGTGGATGGTTCCCTCGGCTTCACCTTGCAGGGCGCGCCGCCGGATCGCCATGGCGTCCTGGGCCGATATGCTTTTCACGGCGATCATGGGGCGTCTTCCTTGATTTTTTTGGCCCACCGCCAATGCTTTCCGATCATGCCGTCGCGCAGAAACCCGTTTTTTTGCAGGACCCGGTGGGACGGGACGTTGTTTTGCAGGGTCTTGGCGATCACGGTATGGACGGTGTACTCCGTTTGCGCGGCGGCGACCCGGCAGAGCATGTCGACCGCCTCGGACATATAGCCGCGGTTGCGCGCCCCGGCTTTCAGGCCGTAGCCGATCTCGATCTCGCCCCGGTTGGGCGGGCCTTTGAAGCCCACCTCGCCCAGTATCTCAAGGCTTTCCTTATTGACGACGAACCACGTCGTTGACAGCAGCCACGCGCGCGGCTGCTGTTCCATCAGGGCCATCTTGGCGTTATAGACCTTCCGCTTGCGCCACCAATCGAAAAAACCGTACGGCTCGCCCGGCTTGGCCCCTATATACTGACACAGTCCACCGTAGTCCTCCAGCGCCATCTGTATCTGCTCCAGCTCCAATGGGTAGAGGTACAGCCGCTCCGTCTCTATGCGCTTGATCTCGCCCATGATTTCTCTCCCTTCCGCGATGGCTTTCATTTTACACCAAAACCTCGCTTGGCACAAGCATTTTTCAGCAATGTCTGGAATAAGATTGACAATTGCCGGCTGTCAACTTTCCCCTTGAAATAGCGCGTGATATGCTTTATAGTTAGAGTACGGCAAAAGGGAGGCGCGGCCATGACGGCGACCATCTCCGGCATCCCGGTCCATTACACGCGCGCCGGGCAGGGCCCGGACGCGCTGTTTCTGCATGGCTGGGGCGTGGGGCATGAGGCGTACCAGCCGCTGATCGGCCATGCCGCGCGCGGGTATACGGTCTACGCGCCGGACCTGCCCGGTTTCGGGGATACGCCGGAGCCGCCGGAGCCTTGGGGCGTGGAGGACTACGCCGCGTTCGTTCTCCAATTCTGCGCCGGGCTGGGTATCCACCCGAAAATCGCGCTGGGCCATTCCAACGGCGGGCGCGTCCTGCTGCAATTGACCGGGGCCATGGACAACGCGCTGAACCTGCAAAAGCTCGTTTTGCTGGCCTCCGCCGGGCTGAGGCCGCGCCGCAAACCGTCGTATTATCTAAAGGTCTATGCCTATAAGACCGCGAAACTCCTGCTAAAGCCTTTCCCCAATGTCCGCCAGCGGTATCAGGCGGCGCGCGGCTCCGAGGATTACCGCAACGCGTCCCCGTTGATGCGCGGGACGATGAGCCGCTTATTGAATGCCGACCTTGCCCCCGCCTTGCCCCGCGTTTCCGTGCCGACCCTGCTGATCTGGGGCCGGGACGACGACGCGGCCCCGTACCGCGACGCGCAGGCCATGGAGGCCGCCATCCCCGACGCCGGGCTGGTCACGCTGCCCGGCGGCCACTGGGCCTTTGCCGAGCAATGGACGGTCACAGCCGGGGCATTGAGTTCGTTTTTGGGGTTGTAACAGACTATTTTTTTGAGGTGCGAGGCTTGGAGTACATCATCTTCCAATCCATCCTGTTTGCCAGCGCGATGGCGTCCGGCGTCGGCTACGTCCATATGCTCCAGCTGGAGGGCTACCAGACGGACGGGTATTTCCGCTGGATGAAAACGCGCGCCGGCGAGGCCGCGTTTCGGATGCTTCCGGTGTTCCTGTCGCTGATTTTGATCCCGCTGGCCGGGGGTTGGGCCGTCTGGGGCTGTTCGGCGCTGCTGCTTCTGCCGCCTTGGCTCCGCCGCAGGAAGGTAAAAAAGCCGCTGGCCCTGACCTCGCGCGTGGTCAGGCTGCTGGCCGCGCTGGCGCTGCTGTTCGGCGCGTCGACGTTTCTGGTCTGGCTTCCCGAAGGCGCGGGGCGCTTGCGGCTGCTGATCCCGACGGCGCTGTACGCCTTGCTGCCGTTTTGGGTGCTGGTCGCGCATTTTGTGACGCTGCCGATACAGAAAGCGGTCAACAACCGTTATCTGCGCGACGCGAAGCGGCGGCTGGCCTCGCACCCGAGCCTGACCGTGATCGGCGTCACCGGGAGCTATGGGAAGACCTCGGTGAAGAACATACTGTCGGCCCTGCTGAGTGTGCGCTGGAACGTCTGCGCCACACCGGAGAGTTTCAACACGCCGATGGGCGTCGTCCGCACCGTCCGGGGCGCGGTCCCCGGCGGCGGCGGGCTGGACGCCACGCATGAGATGTTCATCTGCGAGATGGGCGCGCGGCGCAAGGGCGAGATCAAAGAGCTGTGCGATATCGCCTCGCCCAAGCACGGCATCGTCACCGCCATTGGGCCGATGCACCTGGAGACTTTTGGCTCGATCGAAACCGTCGCCAGTACCAAATGCGAGCTGTTTGACGCGCTACCGCCGGACGGCACGGCGTTCCTCTGCTCGGATGACCCGATGCTGCGTGAACGCAAGCCCGCCAATGCCGTGACCTACGGCTTAGACCCCGCGTTTGACCCGGATTACCGCGCCGACGGGATCGCCGCCGACGCGTCGGGCACGCGGTTTACCGTCCATACCCGCGACGGGCGCGCGCAGGAGTTCACCACGGCCCTGCTGGGCGCGCATCAGGTGCTGAACCTGCTGGCCGGGATCGCCGTTGCCGATACGCTGGGGGCCCCGATGAACCGGCTGCCCGCCGCCGTGCGGACGATCCGGCCCGTGCCGCACCGCCTGCAGCTGATCCCCGGCCGCCCAATTACCTATATTGACGACGCGTTCAACTCCAACCCGGCCGGGGCCAAGGCCGCGCTGGATGTGCTGGCGATGCTGGATGGCTTGAAGATACTCGTCACGCCCGGCATGGTCGAGCTGGGGCCGGAGCAGGACACGCTGAACCGCGCGTTTGGCGTCCAAGCCGCCGCCGTCTGCGACCATGTGGCCCTGATCGGCCGGAGGCAAACGGCCCCGATCGCGGAGGGCCTGTCCGAAGCGGGGTATCCGGGTGAGAAACTGAAAGTCTATGAAACCCTAAAAGAGGCCACCGACTGGGTAAAAACCATCCAAGGCCATGAAAACATCTATGTCTTATTAGAAAACGATTTGCCGGACAATTATTAGGAGGCGTTCTATGAACATTCAAGCGGCCGTGATCTTCGGCGGGCGGAGCGTGGAGCATGAGGTCTCCGTCATCACAGGGATGCAGGTCCTGGCGGCGCTGGACCGCGCGAAATACGACCCGATCCCGCTGTATATCGCCAAGGACGGCGTGTTGTACAGCGGCGAGGAGTTTGGGCGCATCGAAACCTACCGCGACCTGCCGAAAGCGTTAGACCCCAGCCGTGCCGTCACGCTGTCGCGCGAGGGCGGCAAGGCCGTGCTGCGCCCGGTCGCCAGACGGCTTTTCGGACCGGATAAGCCCGTGACCATCGACGTGGCGATCCCCGCCGTGCATGGCACGTTCGCGGAGGACGGCTCGTTGCAGGGCCTGCTGGAGCTGCTGAACATCCCGTACTGCGGCTGTGATGTACTTAGTTCCGCAATCTGCATGGATAAGCCGTCGGCCAAGGCCCTGTTGCGCGGGGCCGGGCTGCCGGTCCTGCCGGACGTTCTGTTGGAGCGCACCGCGTACCACGAAGACCCCGAGGGCGCGATAAATACGCTGGAAGCGGCCCTGCCGTATCCGCTGATCGTCAAACCCGCCAACCTCGGCTCCAGCGTCGGCATCGGCAAGGCGCGCGACCGCGCGTCGCTGCGAAACGCGCTGGATCTGGCGTTCTCGTTCGCAAACCGCGTGCTGGCGGAGCCGGCGGTGGAGCCGCTGCGCGAGATCAACGCCGCCGTGCTGGGCGACGCGAACCACGGGATCGACCCGCGCGCGTCCGTCTGCGAGGAACCGGTTGGGCAGGACGAAGTACTGAGCTACGCCGACAAATATCAAAGCGGAAGCCACAAAGGCATGAGCGGCGCGCGGCGTGTGATCCCCGCAAAACTTTCGCCGGAAATGACAGAACGCTTGCAGGGCCTTGCCGCCGACGCGTTCCGCGCTTTGGGATGCGCGGGCGTGGTGCGCGTGGATTTCCTGCTGGACGGCGGGGAAACGCCGTATATCAACGAGCTGAATACCTTGCCCGGCTCCATGGCATTCTACCTATGGGAAAAGACCGGCCTGCCGTTTGCGAAGCTGCTGGACGAACTGGTGTCGCTGGCCTTTGCCCGCCACCGCGGAAGGGCGGCTTTGACCTTTACGCAGAACACAAACCTGCTGGCCACGGCCCATTTCGGCAAAGGAAAAGCCGGATCATAAAGGAGACACCTATGAAATTCAACGATATGCCCTATCAGCGCGTTGCCTTTGATGAAACGGTACAGCAATACGAGGAGCTGGAAACCGCGGTCAGGGCGGCGCAAACCCCGGAGGACGCGATGGCGGCCCTGCGGGCCTTGGACGACATGGGGACGCGCGTCAATACGATGTACTCGCTGGCGTATATCCACAGCACGAAGGACACCGACGACGAATTCTACGCCGCCGAGCGCGACTACTACGACGAGGTTGGCCCGAAGCTGGGCGAGTATGCGCAAAAACTGGAGCTTGCCTTCCTGCAAAGCCCGCACCGCGCGGCGCTGGAGCGGGAGATCGGGCCGCTGTATTTTTCCAATCTGGAAATCGCCCAGCGCACCTTCTCCCCGGCGGTCATCGAGGACCTGCAAGAGGAAAACCGCCTGACGACGGAGTATCAAAAGCTGATGGCTTCGGCACAGATCGGGTTTGACGGCAAGACACTGACGCTGGCGCAGCTCTCGCCGTACCACCGCGACCCGGACCGCGCGGTGCGCCGCGCTTCGATGCAGGCGCGGGCGGACTGGATGCTGGCCCAAAGCGAGCGGCTGGACGCGTTGTTTGACGAACTGGTCAATGTGCGCGCCCGCGTCGCGGACAAGCTGGGCTATCCAAGCTTTATCGAGCTGGGCTACGACCGCATGACGCGCAACTGCTACGGCCCGCGGGAGGCCGCGCGCTTCCGTGAAACGGTGCGGGCGCATATCGTGCCGCTGGCGGCGAAGCTCAAAGAAAAGCAAGCGTCGCGGATCGGCGTGGAGCGCCTGACGCATTACGACGACGCCTTTGAGTTCCCCGACGGCAATCCGAAGCCCACCGGAACGCCGGAGGATATTTTCGCGCACGGCAAAGCGATGTATCACGAGCTTTCGCCGGATACGGCGGAGTTTATCGACTTTATGCTGGAAAACGAGCTGTTCGACGTGCTGACGCGCAAGGGCAAGGCGGGCGGCGGCTACTGCATCTACCTCCCGGCGCACAAAAGCCCGTTCATCTTCGCCAACTTCAACGGGACCTCCGACGACATCGACGTGCTGACGCACGAGGCCGGCCACGCGTTTGCCGACTATCAGAACCGCGATGTGTTCCCGTCCGGCCTGATGAGCCCGACCTACGAGGGCTGCGAGGTCCATTCGATGAGCATGGAGTTCTTCGCCTGGCCGTATATCGAGGGCTTCTTCGGACCGCAGTCCGGCAAATACCGCTTTATGCACCTGTCCGGCGCGCTGACCTTCCTGCCCTACGGCACGATGGTCGATGAATTTCAGCATCTGGTCTATGAAAACCCCGCCATGACGCCGAAGCAGCGCAACGATACGTGGCTTGCGCTGGAAACCCGCTACCGCCCGTGGCTGGACAACGATTTTACCTTCTACGGCGAGGGCCGCCGCTGGCAGGCGCAGGCGCACATCTATGAGCGGCCGTTTTACTATATCGACTATTGCCTGGCCCAGTCTGTCGCGCTGTCGTTTTGGTCGCTGTGCCAAAAAGACCCCAACGACGCGTGGTCGCGCTATATGCGCTACACCTCCTTGGGCGGCACACAGCCTTTTACCCAGCTCGTGGAGCAGTCCGGGATGCCGTCCCCCTTTGGTTCGGACGCCTTACAGGAAGCCGCCCGGACCGCCGCGGCGTGGCTGGAAGCCAACGAGGTCTAAGTCTCAAACAACGCCCATATAAAAACCGCCAGCGCCATGGCCGCGCCCGCGTTCAGGCCGCCGCCCCGCCGCCCGCTCCGCGCGATGACCGCCTCAGGCCCTTGCAGTATCCTCTCGGCGTTCCGCGTCGCCTCCTCCGAGGCGCGCGCCACGCGGGGGGTGAGCTTGGCCCAAAGGCGGTTGACCTCTTTGACAGACAGTTTTTCCGGCATCCGCTTCCCCTCCCATGGCATTGTATGCCGCCAGAAATCCAAGATTGAAGGGGCTCAAGTATTATTTCCTGAAAAATTTACCGCACCCTATTTCCTTATCAAAAATTTTGTGCTATACTGTATTGGACGAAACATCAATGGGCAATCGTCTCACCGTCAACTGTCAATTGTCCATTGTCAATTGTCCATTGGGGGTACATTCTATGAGGATACTGCGCATCGTACCTATGTTTACCAAGACAGGGGCCGTTGACGCCTATATCCCTCAGCTCGAGGGTTTTTCGCGTATGGATGAACTGGAGGCCCTGCACCGCATCAGCAAGGCCGTGCCGCATAAAAAGTGGGCGTTTGTCCAGAACTGCCTGCCGCGCGAATACAGCGGCATCCTTGTCACCAATGAAGGCGGCGTGGAACGGGCCAACGAGGTGCGCGAGGCGGGCCTGTCCGTGATCGGCTACAATCTGGAGCCGCACATGGGCGTCAAGGAGCTTATCGACAAGTGCAACGCCGTGGCCATGGACATCCATAACCCGCAGCGCGACCAACTGGTCAGCCTGCTGAACATCTACACCAACGCCTCCACCAACCGCATCGCCCTGTGCGTCAACAGCATAGACGACTACCGCACATACGTCCATCAGGGTTTTGACTACTTTATCGGCGATTTCTATACCAAGGCCGTGATCACCAGCAACCGCCCCAACGGCCAATTGGGCCCGATCCAGGCCAACAAGCTGGCCGTCCTCAGCGAGGTCACGAAATGGGAGCAGGAGTCCCGCGACAACGTGGCCAAGATCGCCCAGATCATCCAGCGCGACGTGTTCCTGACGCTTTCGCTGATCAAGATGGCCAACTCCGCGTTCTTCGGGACGATCCGCAAGATCGACGAGCTGAAGGACGCCATCATCCGCATCGGCATGGACAACCTGACAAAATGGTCGATTGCCATCCTCAGCACCGCCATCACCGAGGAGAGGACGCCGGAAATCGCCCGCGTGGCCCTCGTCCGTGCCCGGTTTATGGAAAATCTGGCGGCCTGGTTTGCCAAGAGCCGCTGGCTTTCGTTCTTCACGGGCCTGGCCTCCGTCAGCGGCGTGATGCTCGGTATGCCGCTTGACGGCGCGCTGAAGGAAATGCAGGCCCCTCCCGAGGTCAGCGACTACATCCACTTCCAGGGCGACATCGGCCGCTTGTATGGCATCGTGACCAACTATATCTCCGGCGACCTGTCCGCCATGGACCGTTTCCTCGACGGCGACACCGCCCTCGCCGACCGTCTGCACGTCGCCTACATCAGCGCGGAGCTGTGGGTCGCCGACATCCTCAAGAGCATCGACCAGCAGTCTTTGGATATGGAGAAACGGGTTTCGGAATAGCGCGGAAGAAAAATACCACCCCGGTAAGGTTGAACACCTTGCCGGGGCGCTTTTATCTGTTTTGTAGGGATGACCGGGGGTGGTCGTCCCTGCGTGCTTTTACTCCAAAACCTCGACCCCGAACCGGACGGTCTGCATCGGCGGCCCCTGTACCGTCACCCGGTAGTTGCCCCCCAGCTCAAGGTTCATATCCATAAAATCGCGTCCGGCCTGCGTGACGATATCCGAGGTGAATTTCAGGAAGATCGCGCGGGTCTCGTTTTCATCGAAAAACGGCGAAAGCATTTCCGCCGCGAACGCCTCCGCGTCCGGGATGGTCTGTATGGACGAGCGCATGGCCCAGACGCTGCCCTCGATCCGCCGCACCCCGTCATCGGCGTAAAAGGCGTTGACTTCCACGCTGTCGTCGGCGGAGCGGTAGAATATCTCCGTTCCGTCTTCGCCCGTGCTGACCTTCAAATCGCGGATCGCGCCCTTTTCCCGCAGCGCCTCCAACGCTTCCAGCGTCTCCGGCAGGCGGCTGACCTCGATGCGCTCGGGGTGCAGCAGCAGCGCGAGGGTGTCCCGAAAGACAACGGCGGTCACGGCGGCGGCGGTCAACACCAGCGCCAGTATCCCGATCAGCAGGATACGGCCTGTCCGGCGCGGACGCTTGGGCGCGGCGGGCGGGTTGTTTTTTTGTGTCGGCTCGTTTGACATCAGTATGGATTTTCCTTCCTGCCAAAACTCTTCTCCGCTAGTATATCAAAACACGGGCGAAATTACAATACGCGACTTTCTCCCGTATACGGTCCGGCAGGGGCAGGCGTTCGATCAGGGAGGGCAGTTTCTCGGTCCCCTCCAGCCCTAAAGGCAGCGCGTCACTGCCGTCAAAATCGGAGCCGATGCCCACGGCGTCCTCGCCCGCGATATCAATAGCGCGGCAAATATGCCCGACGACACGCTCCAGGCCACAGGGAACTTCATCGGTCAAAAACGGGACATGAAACGCGATGCCGATGACGCCACCGCGGCCGGCCAGCGCGCGCAGCTGCCCGTCGCTCAAATTGCGCGGGTGCGCCTGAACCGAAGCCACGCAGGCGTGGGTCACGACGGGCGGCCTTACGCAGCACCCGAGCGCGTCGTAAAAGGTTTTTTCCGACGCGTGCGCGAGGTCGACGGCCACGCGCTGGCCTTCGCACAGGGCGACCACGTCGCGCCCCAGCGCCGTCAGGCCGCTTCCGCCGCCCAAACAGCCGCCGCCAAGGGCGTTATCATGATTCCAGGTCAGCCCGAAGCAGCGCACGCCAAGCGCGAGGAACCGCCGCGCGCCGTCAAGGTCCGTTACGGTATCCGCGCCCTCCAGCGCGGGCACGAGCGTCAGAGCGTCCGGGTTTGTCAGAAGCGCGGACAGGGCCTCCCGCTCTTGGGCCAGGCGCAGAAGCTGGGCCTCCTGCCCTTCGCCAAACGCGGCCATCACCTGCACGCCGCCTCCGCGCCGCACCGCGCGTTCAAAGTCGAAGCCGCCGTCATTCTTCCGCAGCGGGCGGCCGCTGGAAAGCGTGTCGCAGTGCGCGTCGAAAATCCTCATGACAGCGCCCCCTCCCGCCAAGGCGAAACCGCCCCTTTACACGCCCCAAAAAACGTGATATGCTATCCTATGCCGCCGGTGGCCGCGAGGTCCCTATCCGGCGGGACGGGCATATCGAGGCGTAGCTCAGTTTGGTAGAGTGCTAGCTTTGGGAGCTAGATGCCGCAGGTTCAAGTCCTGTCGCCTCGACCATAAAAACCCTGTAGTTTCAATGGCTACAGGGTTTTTCTATGTCATGCATACATTAAAACACCTGTATTTTACGTCTTGTTTTTGACTGCTTTCGGGGTCAATTTGTGGGTCAGGATTTTGGGCTGTAACACCCCTCACATGGGCAATTTATCTTTTTGGGTTCTCTACAATACCCTTGACAACGATATTCTACATGTGTAATATAATTGCTATACCTCTGCTGCCATATAGTGCCGCAATAAAAACTAGGAGGAACCCCATTATGAAACGCATCACCAGTTTACTGGTCACCCTTGCGATCCTGCTTGCCTGCCTGTCGGCCTGTATTACAGACACGCCGACAGTCACCCCGGCCAATCAGCCAACAACTGCGCCGACGCAAGAACCGTCAAGCCCCACGCCCGGCCCGTCCACAGAAGAGGGCGAAATGCCACGTGGGGAAAGCATAAGAAGAATCAATGTAAAGGTAAGCCGAGAGGCCAATTACGTTTACCATATGCTGTCTGTCGCTAAGTGCGGCTATGACAATGAATATGGGCGAAAGCACGCGCCAAAGCATCTGGCTGATGATTTGAAAATACTCAAGGATAACGAAGTATCGCTAACTGTGAAAGGTGGCGAACATAACGGAAGATTATACTGGCTTTTCGTCTTCCCTGCCGCGCTGGATTCAGAAGCCATTGAATATTATCGTTATCTAAACGATTTAGTGATTTCGGGAGATATGGAAAAGGCCATTCAATCATATAGAGATTTATATACGACAATTATTCCCAATGTTATAGACGCTGCCGCAGATGTATTTCGATATATCTTTGAATCCGATCACGTAAAATCTCAGTTCATATCAATATGTGATGTAATGATACGCAACTATGAGATTTACTGCTCTGAAATATGGGATGAATCAGAGCAAGAACTGATGGTTTATGCTGATAATATGCGGCAAATATTTGGGAATGATAATGTTCCCGAAAGACTGGAAACCCTGACTGGCAAATCATTGGGATTTGAATTCATAGCTTCTTTCGTAAACTCAATAGACGGAGGGGCAGAAGCTCTGAATATTACTGACAGTCAAGATATTTTTGGGACAGGCAGAGACTACGAGAACACAAGGAAATTCATATTACACGAATTTTCCATTTATCTTCTTGTGCAAGCGTTATCCGACACGTTTGCCGGCATGGAGCATTGGGCGTATATAGAATCATTGGCAGAGCTTTACCTTAGTATGACGGTTGGCGAAACGGGAATTTTCAATCCACAACAAGATATTATTGATTTCTATAAAGAGGAATATAAAGGAAATCCTGATTTATCTCCCGTTGAGTTATTTAC
>Ga0082212_10012069_pt1 | contig 10903 bp, 5 predicted proteins | sample TergutNt197P3_FD_71548 | JGI IMG/M metagenome (GOLD analysis project Ga0082212, IMG submission 71548) | Neocapritermes taracua P3 segment gut microbial communities from Petit-Saut dam, French Guiana - Nt197 P3 | ecosystem: Host-associated > Arthropoda: Insects > Digestive system > Gut ...
AACTCGACCATGGTATAGCCCGCAAAAAAGCTGCCATTGACAGCGCCATGGAATACCTGAAATCTATCTTTTCGGCAACGCTGGCTATCAGTATTACGTTTTTTCCGTTTCTGTTCACGGTAACAGGCGAAATATACGATTTTCTGCATCATTTTCCGTGGACGGTAACCATTACGCTGGGCATGTCATTGCTGGTGGCAATAACGGTTATTCCGCTTATGCAATATGTCATTATCCGTAAAGGACTTCTTCAAACGAAAGAAGAACGTAAGATGCAGGGCAAAAAGGTGCGCCGTAGCGTTCTGGATTATGTTCAAGGCGGTTACGAGAAACTGCTGACAATCGTCTTTAACTACCCTAAAACAACCTTGTTTGTCGCTATTGCAAGCGTTGTCGGCGGTTTCCTGCTTTTTAGCGTGATGCCGCAACGTATGATGCCGATAGCCGCGCGCGACCAGTTTGCCGTTGAGATTTATTTGCCACAGGGCAGTCCGCTCGAAAAAACCGCCGCCATAGCTGATAGCATGGAGCATATATTACTTCAAGATGCTCGTGTGAAGTCGGTTACCGCATTTGTTGGTGATGGTTCGCCACGCTTTCATGTGGCTTATGCACCCCAGATGCCCTCGAAAGCCTACGCACAATTTATCGTCAACACCGTTTCAAACAAAGCCACAGAAGAAGTACTAGACGACTACACCAACCGATATGCCTTTTATTTCCCCGAAGCATACGTGCGGTTCAAGCAGCTGGATTTTCAAGCAGTAGAAGCCCCCATTGAGATACGTCTGATAGGGGACGATTTCAAAGAACTCAAACAGCAAGCCGGCCTGCTGACCGACTACCTTCATGCACAGGACGAGTGTCTTTGGGTTCGTACCGGTTTTGAAGAGCCGCTCGCAGGCGTAAAGGTATCGCTAAACCCGACAGAAGCGGGCAGAATGGGTATTCAAAAAGCGATGGTAGCGCTGGGTGTAGCGTCAGGACTGACAGGGAGCAATATAACTACCTTCTGGGAAGGTAATTACGCCATGCCCGTGAACATTCAACCCGAAAATACCAACCCCGATTTTAGCGATGTGGGCGATGTGCAGGTGTCGGGTTTGTTTGGCGCAAGCGTGCCACTACGGCAGGTAGGTTCCGTAATGCCCGAATGGAACGATGGTCAAATCACACATCGCAACGGTTTACGCACGCTGACCGTTCTTGCCGACGTGAAACGGGGCGAGAATGTGACAGCGATGTACAAAAATATATACCGTTTTATGGATGAGCAATTCATTCTGCAGATGCCTGCCGGTATGGAATATGAATATGGCGGTCAACCCGAAATTGAAGCGGAAGTAATGATCCCTATGGCAAAAGCAATAGGGATATCTATCGTCATGATATTTATTATTTTGGTCTTCCACACCGGAAAAGTCAGTCGCGCGTCGCTTATTATTTCGTCATCATTGCTTGGTTTGATTGGTGTAGCAGTCGGGATATTAGCCATGGGTATCGAATTTGGCAGTATGAGTATGCTGGGACTTGTCGGCTTAATCGGTATCATTGTCCGAAACGGCATCATCATGTTCGATTATTTAGAGAAAGTACGCAAAGAACAGGGACTGACAGTGCGCGAAGCCGCCTATGAAGCGGGTAAACGCCGTATGCGTCCGATATTCCTGACGTCAGCAGCCGCTTCGATGGGCGTGCTGCCAATGGTATTAAGCGGCGACTTGATGTGGATGCCGCTTGGCTCGGTAATCTTCTTCGGAACACTGATTTCGATGGTATTGGTAGTAACGGTAATGCCCGTTGCGTATTGGTTGATATTCAGAAAAACGAATATGTAAAATTAATTATATGAAACGAGCATGTACCTTAATACACATAAGTAAATGAACATGCGAGTTCCATACGACCGAAATATAAAAAATAATAAATGTACGTATGAAACGAGCATGTACCTTAATACACATAAGTAAATGAACATGCGAGTTCCATACGACCGAAATATAAAAAATAATAAATGTACGTATGAAACGAAAAATAATTATTATTGCAACAGCGTGTCTGTTAGGTATATCCTCACACGCGCAGGAAATTATTTCCTTAGAAAAATGTAAAGAACTAGCTTTGGCAAACAATACCAAAGCCCAAAACAGTCGGTTGTCGCTCGAAGCGGCAGGGCAAGTACGAAAAGAGGCTTTCACCAAATATTTCCCGTCGGTCAGTTTGAGCGGAATAGATTTTCGGGCAAACAAACCGATGATGTCTATGGAAATGGATATCGCCTCAATGATGACGCCGCTGACATCGGTTCTGACACCTTTAATCGGATGGACTATGGAACAGGGCGCGCCTATCGATCCCGCTTCGCTTACTGCATTAGGTGGCGGTGAACCGATGCAAATCGAAGCCCTTAAAAACGGGATTATTGGGGCGGTGATGGTTACACAACCTGTTTTTGCAGGCGGACAGATTATCATCGGTAACAAGTTAGCAAAACTTGGCGTTGAGGTAGCAGAACTGCAAAAAGCGATGACAAACGATGAAATATTGCTAACCGTAGAGCAATATTATTGGCAAATCGTGGCATTGGAAGAAAAAACAAAGAGCATAGCCGAAGCTGAAACTTTGCTCAATCGCATCCATGCCGATGTAAAAGACGCTTTAGATGCCGGATTGATTAACCGTAACGACCTGCTGAAAGTGGAACTCAAACAAAACGATTTAGAAAGCGGAAAGCTGAAACTTACCAACGGCCTACATCTCGCCAAATCCGTACTGGCACAATTCATCGGTGTAGCGCCTAACGATTTTGACATAGACGTAACGCTTGTCGAAAACGTGAGTCTGTCGCCGACTGTCTCTGCCGACCATCTCTCCGCCTTAACCCAACGGACCGAATACCTTCTTCTTGGAAAAAGCATTGAAGCAGGTGAATTACAGGTAAAAATGGAAACAGGCAAACATCTTCCTACCGTAGCTGTTGGCGCGGGTTGGAACTATTATAAATTCGACAGAGGCGCTTCGCAAGCCATGAAACAGGATTTCGGTATGGTTTTTGCAACGGCTTCCGTCTCTCTAACAGATTGGTGGGGCGGCTCTCACGCTGTCAAAAAACAGAAAATACAGGTGCAGATTGCGAAAAATGAAAAAAACAATGCCGAAGAATTGATGTTGGTACAGATGCAACAACTCCGTAACGAGGTAGAAGAGGCCGCTCAACAAGTTTATCTTGCCGACAAAGCAATTACTGCCGCCCTCGTAAATGTCCGCCTGAATACCGACTATTACGAAGCAGGAACTAGCCTGCTCACCGATTTACTCGAAGCTCAAAGCGCCCTGCAACAAACCCGCGACCAGCGTACCGAAGCAATTACGGAGTTTTGTGTGAAATTAGCGAAATACAAGCAGACAACCGGGCAGTTGTAAATATAAGAGTTTGGATTAATTAAGTGAATATCAAAAAAAAACGCTCATAAGAGCGTTTTTTGAGGGTTGAAATATCATCCCGTTTTGTTTGTTGGACTTGATTTCAAAAATCCGGTTTAGAGACGGTTTCTGTTGCTTTGAGTTAATATATTATTTCCGCGTGTTGGTCGCTGAACTGCTCCGCGTACTGTTGTTGCTGGAACTGGTAGAAACATTACTCCGAGAACTGCTATTACTGGAACTACCGGAACTTGCTGCTGAACTATTCCGCGTATTGCCGGAACTGGTCGCGACATTACTCCGTGTATTGTCAGAACTGGTCGTGACATTACCTCTCGTGCTGCTACCGGAACTTGTTGTAGCATTACTCCGATTACTTGTGTTAACGTTTACCGATGCACCACTTCGATTGCTGCTAACCGTCGAATTACTACGGGTGTTGTTGTTGTTGCTACTGCTGTTAGTGGTGGTCGAAGCGCTCCTGTTGCTTGTATTGCTTCTGACATTCGTTGTCGCGCTTCTCGATGTATTAGTAGATGAACGCGGCGCCGTACTTACCCTTGCGGTATGCGTGTTCCGCGAATAGTCGCGATACACCGGACGTCCGCTATTGTGGGGCATGTGACGCGGTTCAACCCAAACATAATAATTAGCTCTGGCCATCCGGTAACGATAGTCGGTCATGTAATAAATAGGCACTTGCCTATAATTATAGCAATAACCAGAATACAAATGAATGTGATTTTGATTGTACCTCCAGGGGTAAAGAACGCCGTTCAATACTACTTTATAAAGCGAATAAAAATCGTAGTAGCAATATGCTACGGGAAGATACATTGTGGAAATCCAACGTCTGCCTCTGGGATAATAGAAAAGCCGGTTGATAACATCATAATAAATATTAAGCTCCGGAATGTAATAGTATTCCGCATAATCGTAACCCGATGGACCCCACGCAGGATGAATATCAATGTTGATGTTCACGCGTATCTGAGCTTCCGCTGTATTGATAGGAAAAATTCCAAATATCAACCCAAAGCCTAAAATGAATAAAAACTTTTTCATAGCTGTAATTTTTAAATTGTTAATAAACGGTTTTATGATCACTTTATAAAATTAGACGCTCAAAACAGCTGAAAGTTTAACAATTCATAATTATTTACCTCTCCGGTTGACAGGAAACCATAAATCGTTCGGCGTAAGTCCGCAGGCTTTAATTGCTTCGAGGCAATAGTCGAGTTTGCCCATATCGGGTGTGGCGTTGTTAGTACCGAAAGTAATCTTGATGCCTGCAGCTTTGGCCGCGCGGATGATCGCAAAATTCGGTATCTTATATCGCGCGTTGATTTCTAAAGCTATATTATTGTCTTTCAATACTTTAATAACCTTTTCGTAACGCTCTTTTGTCCACAGACGGTCGTAATCAGGTTGCATCTGGTCCGGCAACAATGTTGGATTCACATAAATATCAATAGGTTCACTTTGCAGGACGGTTACGGTGCGATCTACTATCAAATCCATATATTTCTCTACCGGTATGTCTATAAAGGTTTCGTCGGGTATCCACAGACGGGTACGACGTCCTTTGTGATCAATAAATGTGAGCGCATCGGTAAACACATAGTCGAACAACTGGCGCGACGCGGCAGAAAAAGTAGTAGTCCATTCACGACCTTCGCCCTGCATCCCGAAATAGAAAGGCATGTTTTTTGTAGAATCCACATAACTGCGGACGCCTGCATCGTCGGTGATCGGAAATCCAATCCCGCAATTTGGGGCGATACCATAATTGATGCCGTAACTCATAGAGAGGGCGTGAGCCTGTTCCATCGTCCAGCCTTTTAGATGCACATGATAGTCAATCACCGGAAAATTTTGTTGTTGCAGTCGGATGATCGGGTCTATCTGTTCGTCGATGGCTTTTGGTAGTTCTACAGAAGGAGCTGCATCAGCAGGAAGAGGTTTTACAGAAATATCTTTAAAATCAACTTTTCCCTGATAACTATACAACAAAAAGCCACCCTGTCCTAAAACGCTTTTACTGTTCGCTGTGATCCGGTAAGGCTTATCGGGTTCGGTATAACAGACCACATCTCGGTCGTTAATTTGTATAGCTATATTTTTCCCGCGCACGGTGATGGTGAAAGGAAACCACTCATTATCCTTCGCCATACTCTTGTACAGGTTGCGCACCGCCGCCAGACTACCCGTTTTTCGCGTGTTATCCTGCGGGCCGTTATGAATAACCACTTCATACCCTTTCCTGTCGGGGTCGCTATGAAACCATATCCCGGCAACTGTATTAGGTTCTGTTTTTGCAAAGCCGCTCATCTCGAAGTCGGTAAATCCTTTTGCAGCGCCCGCTCCATGATACATTAATGTACCGCTTTTCAATGTCAATACGCCATCTGTGATGGAATAAACCGCTTCGCCAACAGGCTTCCATTGCTCTCCGGCACATCCGGATAACATAATTATGCTTATCATAAGCAAGAAAATAGATTTTTTCATCTCATTTAATATTTTAAGTGATTTCGGATGCAAAATTATAAAAAATATGGACTTCATCAAATTCTGTTCCTCCAAAACCGCCCAATATTCGGATTCAGTAATAAGCCGTTCATTTGGATTTGTAATCATAATGTGTTGATTATTAGGATTTGTAATCCGTTTCAAATACTATTTCAGCATTACCAACTATTTCAGTGTCTTATTGACTGGTATTAACTTTACAGGACTGTTTAAGCCGGAAGGCATGACATCCCAATGTCCGTATCCGATGTTTTTGTAGTTCAGGTCAACATGGTTTATTTCCTTATAAATACGCCAATTGACTCCGCGACGATCGTAGTCGGCTATGCGATTGGCGGGCAAATTGGTCACTTCAACCTCAATCAGGTTTTCTCCTTCTTTCAAGTATTCGCCGATGCGGAGGCGGAAGGGAACAGCCCAGCATGTTCTGACGTACCGGCCATTGATTTTTACGCAGGCGCTCTCGCGGATGTCGCCGAGATCAAGTATCCAATCGTCGGCAATGATAGGTGGAAGCGCCACAGTAACAGCGTACAAAGCTGCTCCGCTGTTGCGTTTCGTATCCGGATGGTCAATCGACGTCCATGACATTGGCCGATTAATCTTAAATGTGCCGTCAATGGCTGGATCGCTTTCGATGAAACGGATTGTCCATCCGTAGTCAATCGAAAGACTTACCGGCTGGTCGGTGAAATAGTTCCATTCGACAAGATTATTTGAAGTCCCAACCGGATTGAAATTAAATGTCTTCACTATCAGCGACTCTCCGGAGCGTAGTTGCAGGTAAAGCTGTAATTTGCCATCTTTTTGCCTTGTTTTCGCCATTCCGCTTATGCCGGTCATCGGGTCGTAAATAGCGGCTGATACAGCAGGAACAGAAAGTGTCACCCATCCTTCTATATCAGCAGGTTGCAGCGAAGCAATAAAGTAATGGTATCCATCGCTGTCAGAACGTCGAATATAATGTAATCCGTATTTTGTTTTCAATTCTTCAGGTATTGATTTACATTGCGAAAGCGTTGAAGCATAGTCTTTTCCGGTTATTAGGCGTCCTTTTTGGATAGTGGCGGCTCTCGCTTGTGCAAACGAAGCATCCGGCAGTTGAAAAGCGGCGTTTTTAAATGCTTGACGGCGTTTATCGAGGTTCCCAAATCCGGGGACATCATGTGGGTAATTATCCATGAATACAACATCGGCGCCTTCTTTTACAAGTTTCAGCAAGTGATGCAACACATCGGCAGGCATGTAATGTGTTGGCGGAATAATGATCGCTTTATAGCACGCGCCTCCGGATGTCTGTATTAGGCTGTTCAGGCAGCGTGAAGTACGAATGAAGTCATCTGAAATATAATCAACATTGTATCCGCATTGGGTGATGTTGTTTACTACCTCTATAAACCGAGGCGCCCTAGTCTGCATTTTATGAATATCGAAAGCCAGATAACGTCCGGGTTGATCGTTCCAGATATCATATATCGGAAAATACAACAGGAAATCGTTATCGGGTTTTCCTTTTTGCAGAAAAGACTGGCAGCGGGTGATATAATCGAAAAAAGCAGATGCGTCGCGCCAGATTGTGTTGGTGGGCGACATATTGACAGAAGCGTAGAAAAGCCATCCAGGCCAAACGGCATCTTGCGGAGAATAGGGTGTCCCGTGAAAAAAGACATGATTGACGCCGGAAACAAACATCAAGTCGAGGTCGGGTTTACATTGTGATAGCGAAGTGCGGAAATGCTCTGTCAGCCAGGTAAAAGTCTCGGACGATGTATAAGTTTTACCTGCGATATGTGCTGCAGAAGAGGCGTATTTCAACATGGACAAGTCGGAATCGTTGGGACGTGTCAACGAATCTTTCCTCAAGCCATTGATGTCAAAGTCCGACAGTCCAAACCCTTCACATTCAGGGATATCGACGGTGGCATATAAATCAATCAGATTGCCCGGCGAACCATGCGCCTGGTTGCGTGTCGTACTTTTGTTACGATGCGCCCAAGCCGTCCATCGGCGGGTGAAATTATCTTTTAACAGGTCGGACAGCGTTTCGCGGTAATCTGAAACTATACGGGATGTCGCTTCTGGACGTATTTCGCTGTTGTCGGTCTCACTCAAAAATTCTGGAAAATGGTCTTCTAGTTTGTATCCCCTGCGACGCACAAATTCTTCTAAAAAGCCGGGCGACCAGTCCGCACCATAGACTTCATACGAATCGTTGAAAAATGATTGCGGATAGGTGGTCTTATTGGATTGAAATGCCTTGTCAAATCGAGCTAAATAATTGTCAACGGCTTTCGATGAATAATGATTGATGACATACCCTTCGCCACCGGGCGCAGCACGTTTTACCATTTGGAACGTTTTACCTTCGAATAGCGCAATAAGACGCCATTGCCCCTCAGGCGCTGTCCAATGCAACAAACCGTCTTTCAGTTTATTTGTGAGATTGAGCGTTTTTCCTTCGTCGGAATAAGCAATCAGACATGATAATTTGGCTACCCGACGTTGTTTTTCGTCCTTTGGTTCGATTCGTTCAGAAAGTTGACCGCCACCAGACAAATGGTACGATTGAAATATTGATTTTGTGGCTGCATCCTCGATAGAAACATCCGGTCCTCCGAATGGCCATCCAGTACCCGTATTCATGTCTATGCTGATATTCAATCGCTTCCCTTCGTCTTGTGTATGTTGCAACAGTTGCATCCATGTCGGCGATAAAAAAGCAATATCGTTTGCATCATTCCCCTGCACGCCGTAAATAGGCGTTATTTCAACCCCTCCGATGCCTGCCGTAGCATATCTTTCAAGGTTATACGTCAGATTCGCCCTGTCAACGGCGCTCCCTAACCACCACCATCGTGTTGCAGGGCGCATTTCCATACCGATAGCAGGCCATTCTTGCGCAGTAACAGTTGTCACTGATAATAAAAAGGCGCTTAAAAACAGATGTATTTTCATATTTTAGCTGTTTAGCGACATCAAAAATAATCATTTTTTAGAAATTATTGTTACTTTTGTGCTTTAATAAATCATTATTCGTATGGGCAAGAAAAATATAAAATTTATGAAACATCTTTTTTATTCACTTTGGTTGTTGCTGTGTGTCGTTTCATGTGGAAACACAGGACAAGTAACCAAAACAGACCGGTTTATCCGAATCAACGGACCGGATTTGATGACACCCGATGGGAAAAAGTTTTTTATTCAGGGAATTAACTTGGGTAACTGGCTTAACCCGGAGGGGTATATGTTTTATTTCGGCAACACCAATTGTTATCGTAAAATCAATGAAGTTTTTTGCGAAATGGTTGGACCCGATTTTACAGCATGGTTCTGGCGCGAGTTCAAAAAGAACTATATAACAAAGGACGATCTTTCTTATATTAAACGTACCGGCCTCAATTCGATACGCATTCCGTTTCATTACAAAATGTTTACCCAAGATAACTATATGGGAACAAATAGCGAGCAGGATGGGTATGAGGTTATTGACAGGCTATTAGAGTGGTGCAGGGAGGAAGGATTATATGTGATTTTCGATATGCATGCAGCTCCAGGTGGACAAACGGGTGATAATATTGACGACAGTTACGGTTATCCATGGCTTTTTGAAAGCGAAGAAAGCCAATCGCTATGCTGTAAAATATGGAAACAGATAGCCGCCCACTATGTCAACGATACTATTGTTTTAGGCTATGACTTGTTGAATGAACCGATACCCAGCCATTTCTCGCACCTGAACTCAGCGTTGGAACCATTTTATAAAAGATGTGTGGCCGCCATACGAGAAGTGGACAAGAACCATATCATCTTATTGGGAGGAGCAAATTGGAACAGCAACTTCAGCGTTTTCAGTGACTGGAAGTTCGATGATAAAATCATGTACACCTGTCATCGTTACTGGTGTGATACACTTCAGAATAATATCCAAGATTTTGTGGATTTTCGTAACAAGGTCAACTTACCATTATATATGGGTGAAACCGGCGAAAACAGGGATGAATGGGTAGGTTCATGGCGTCGCCTGATGGAACGTAATAATATTGGTTGGCACTTTTGGCCCTATAAGAAGATGGCGCGCGGCGCATGTATGATCATTATCCCTTCACCTGAAAATTGGGATAAAATTGTGGCATTTACCAGAAGCGACCGAAACAGTTTTGCACAAGTGCGCGAAACTCGCCCCGACCAAGCGCTTGTACGCAAAGCGCTAACCGATCTCCTCGAAAATATGAAGTTTGTCAATTGCCAAAAAAACGAAGGTTATACTAGAGCGTTAGGAATGAACCCGTGAATGTCGGTTTTACCCTGCCATTTCAGCAAACAAACCTCTTGTTTGAATTGTCGCATTTATACACCGACGAAATATGCCTGATAGATAGATAGATAGACGAAAAAAACTTGAAAAAAATTTGTCTATTACAAAACTTAGTATTTAATTTGCATCGTATAAAATGATTTTTCCAAAGGAGCTAATTGGGGATTTCTATCCTTTGGCAAAGTCGAAAAGTAATAAAAGAGTTTTTTAGAAGTCCCCAAAGATTGGTGACAAAAGTTGAGAACTTGATAAAGTAATAATTATGTTAGTTTGGAATGGTAAAAACAAAACGATCAATAGCGATGATAACGTGCATATTGAGAGTACTGTAATAATAGGACATCTAATGTGCGCCATATTGTGTAGCGTTTCATTGTTTGTTTTCTCTTATCGTTTTGTTAGTGTGGAAATAACTCCGAAGTGGTTGGGATTGATGCTTTGTGCGGGGCTCGCAGGGATTGTATGGAGTATGATGATCAGCAAAATAGCATTACATACAAAGTCGCTGGTCGTCATGGTATGTTGCTTTCTCTTTGTTTTTGTCAGAAAGTGGATAACATTTGATTTTGACGCGCCATTACTTATTTATTTTTGGGGGCTTTTATTGTTGTTTTTGATAATCCATCAAATAGT
>Ga0082212_10012070_pt1 | contig 10903 bp, 6 predicted proteins | sample TergutNt197P3_FD_71548 | JGI IMG/M metagenome (GOLD analysis project Ga0082212, IMG submission 71548) | Neocapritermes taracua P3 segment gut microbial communities from Petit-Saut dam, French Guiana - Nt197 P3 | ecosystem: Host-associated > Arthropoda: Insects > Digestive system > Gut ...
GTCAAAGCCGTGGACAATGACGGTCTCGAAAGCGTCGAAACGGTCAGATTGAAAGTCAACGGTGTGATTAAAAAAGTGTAAAACAGAGTCCGCAATTTTTGGATTGCGATGGAACAATGATTAAAATCCTCACTCTCGAAACAACCTGCGATGAAACCGCCGCCGCCGTCGTTACCGACTCGTTGGAAGTGCTCGGCAGCGTTGTCGCCTCACAAGATTCGCTCCACCAAAAATTCGGCGGTGTCGTTCCCGAAATTGCTTCCCGCGCTCATCTGGAAAATCTACTGCCCGTCATTGACGAAACGCTTCGCCGGGCAAAAATCACTCTTGCCGATCTCGATGCCATTGCCGTTGCCAACATGCCCGGCTTGGCAGGTTCACTCCTCGTCGGACTCATCGCCGCCAAAACACTTGCCCTCACTCTACAAAAACCGCTCATTGCCGTCAACCATCTGCAAGCACACATTTACGCTTGCAAAGTTGCCTTCAAGACGAATCCCTTCCCCTGTGTTGGTCTTATCGTGAGCGGCGGTCATTCTAGTTTGTACCGATGTAATGGAGCGATTGATTTCACTTTCCTCGGCGGAACGATTGACGATGCTGCCGGCGAAGCCTTCGACAAAGTTGCGGCAATGCTCGGTTTGCCTTATCCCGGCGGACCATCAATTCAAAAGGCGGCAACCGGCGGCAATCCGAAAGCGTATTCGTTTCCTCGGTCGCTGCTCCACGAGGATCGCTTGGCATTCAGTTTCAGCGGTTTGAAAACGGCAGTACGGTATCATCTCTTCGGAGCAGGAAAGATGGCAGACGGCAGACGGCAGACGGCAGCAGATTCGCATTTAGCCGGTACTCCGGCTTCGGTGATTCCAGAATCAGAAATCGCCGATGTCGCCGCATCGTTCCAAGAGGCAGCGGTCGATTGTCTCGTCGGCAAATCGGTGCAAACCCTGAAACAGACGGAACTTACAACGCTGTGCGTCGGCGGCGGTGTGGCGGCAAATGCCCGATTCCGGCAAAAATTGGAAGTTGCCGCACAAGAAAAAGGATTCCGGCTCTTCATTGCTCCGCCCGAACTCTGCACAGACAACGCCGTGATGGGAGCGATTGCCATCGAACGTTATCAAGCCGGTTTGTTTGAATCTCTTGCTCTCGATGTGTTGCCCGGTTTGGTGCGGTAGTTTCGGTACATCCGGTCGGATAACACACCAAATATGCGAACACTCCTTTTACTCTTTCTCCAATGCAAAGCCCTTGATGAAGTAACCACCCTCCTCCGAAATGCCATACACCCCCACTCTGCCAAAATACTGACGAACTCGCTCAAACTCTGGTAACGACGAACCATCAAATAACTGACGACGAACTCCATCACCCTCCGAAGACAACACCCCATTCAATAACCTCGGCAACACCGCCTGAGACTCCGCCATCTGATTCTTACGCAACATCTCATACGTCGGTAACATCGTCTCCTGCGTCCGAGCAAAAAACTGAAAAAAATGAGGCTTCTCCGTCAAACCCCAACCGGCAAAAACCTTCTCCACCGACTTGTACTCCTCCGCATCCTTAATCGTCGCACCACCCGGCGCGTCCAAACGATCCAAAATCATCTTCAAATAATCACGATTCGTCGAAAGCAACAAACAACCCTTCGCCACTACCACGCCCCCATCAGGAAACGTCGGCGGCGGATCATCATCTCCCCCCGCCGCAGGAGCCGCCGCCTGCTTCACCTGAACCGTACTCGCCTCGCGCGGAACATCGTTAACAGGAAACAAAGGAGGAATGTCCGGGTCGTCAAAAAAACCGCCCGGATCCCAACCAGTACCCTCTTCCACCGGCTTGCGATGCCAAATTTTATACGTCTTGTGCGGCGTGAATTCCCACTCGGCATCCGTGCCAAAAAGTTTTTCGACACCAGCCCGCATCGCCGATTCCTTGTCATCCTTCAATTCCACTGCCACCACCAGACTCTCGCTCTTCGCTGTAATCGGCTTTTCGTACCGAGACATCCCCAGCACCCGGTTCCCCAAATTCGCCACCAATTCTTCACGAATATCGATTTGCGGACCATGACGGTCATTTTTGAGTCCGTCCAAAATCCCTTTCCACATCCCTTCGTCCCCCATGAAGGCATCGACCAACACACCAACATTATCGAAAATCGCCATCGGATCGACGTACAACATCGTGCAACGTGCCAGATCATCCGGCATCCAATTCGGCGGCGTAAAGTTCGTACTCTCCGGGAGATTGAACATCCGCATTGCCAGCCGATAAGGTTTTTTCGTGTGAATGAATACTCGATAAATCGACTCATGTTCTTCGGTTTTCACGTTGACCGTGCCGCCGATTCCGCAAACCGCATCAAAACCTTGCTGTTTCAATGTCGAAAAGATTGACGTTTTTTCCCGGCGATTTTGCGCGACGGGACCCTGGAGTAAGACGCGCACGGACTCGCCGTAGTCGAGCGGTTCGATGTACCAGCGGATCGATGGCTGCACACCGGCAGGCATATCGCTGATGCAACGTTTCATGATGGTTTGATAATCTTCGACATCGGACAGCGACTTACCGGTTTGGTCGGCAATGCGGTCGGCAATCAATTTCAGGAGATACAACTGATCGGAAGCGATCAACACGTCTTGGAAGAACATGTAGTAGGCTTTGCGTTCGGCGGGTTCGAAAGTGACTTCGACGCGAGTGTTACCGAAGGCGGCGGGTTGGGCGGGGGGCGGAAACGCCAAGACCGTAATCTGTTGATTCTTATAGGTTTCGGTCGATTTTTTTACACCGGCGGTAACGAGTTTTTTGGTCAGGTTATCGAGGTATTCGTCGGTTTCTTTACGTTTTTCGGCGACATCGAGTGTGAGGACGTAGCCGGGCGTTTGATTGGTGATGGCAATCATCCCGAAGGCGACTTCGCCGGAGGGGAGTGAGGAGATTCCGTCGAGGGTGAGTCCGAATGTTTTTTCCATTCGGTCGGTGAGTTGTTTTTGGACTTCTTGTTTGAAGTCTTGCATGAGTGGATCGTCGAGTAGTTTTCCGAATTGAGTTTGTTTCCAGTGTTGTACGAAGTCTTTGATGTTTTGAAAGGCGAGAAAACCTTTTGTGGAATCGGGAAAGATTTGGTCGGCGGGTGGTGATGCGGCGAAGGTATGGGCGCAGAGTAGTATGGCGATGAGGAGCGATATATTTCGGAACATTGGTGATTTCTCCGTATTATTGGGTGTCTTCCCTGATAGGTTGTAACGATTTTACCATAGATTCGGCGATTCGGCAACACGAGCGAAGAGGGGAGACATGAGGTGTGCAAGATTGTTAAAAAACGTCATTCCCGCGGGAGTGATGAAAAAAAAAAAAAACTTGCACATCTCGTGGGAGCTTTCAATTGAAACAGTACGACTGCACATGGGTCTGATTATGTCCTTCTTACCCTGCTACAGACATGAGACATTTTGTGCTACAATTCATGCATTCCTTTTTGCAGAAAATCTGTCTCACTTGTTGTAACCGAACATGCGAATCCTTTCCATCTTTGTCGTCTTTTTCTTAATGTTTTTCGTTGTTGCTACAGGTAATGACGACGTTCACTTGCCGGAAAAAATCAAACGTGTCGATCTGATTCTTCACTCGCATACGGACATTGGTTATACCGACCATCCGATGGTTACGCGGCTACGGCAAATGCAGTATTTGGATATTGCGATTGATGCCGTATTGGCAACAGCAAACAAAGAGGAAAGCGAAAAATTTTACTGGACAGTCGAAGCGGGACACACCATTGATGACTGGTGGCGAGATGCGCCGCAAGTTCGCCGCAATGACTTGATTCGGGCAATCCGAACAGGACAACTCGAAGTTACTGCGCTAGCCATGAATCAAACTCCCCTCATGAACGCAAAACAATGGGACTTGATGACCCTAAAATGGTTGCCGGAAGAAGTTCGCGACGCAGCAGAAATCAAAGTCGGAATGCAAAATGATGTCAACGGTTGCCCGCGAGCAGGTGCCTTGCAGATGCTGGACAACGATGTCCCCTTTTTGTGGATGTCCATCAACGGTTTTAACGGCGGCGCACCCTTTCGCCAACCGTCGGCGTTCTGGTGGAAAATGCCGGATGGTCGCAAACTCTTCGTCTGGTTCAACATGGGCTACGGCGACGCATTCTATTTTTTCCATGACTACAACTGGCGGCAGGGACCGGTTCCAGAATCGACCGATATGCGTTATCGACTGCCGCGTGAAGGGGATTTTTTTCGTTCCGACGAAGAGTCCGTCCGAAAATATCACCGGCATCTTTGCGAACGGCTTCGCGGTTTGGAGTCGGGCGGTTATCATTATCCGTCGCTGCCGATGTCCTTTACCAATCAGTGGCGGATCGACAATGACCCGCCATTTCCCGATATGCCGAAATTTGTAGCGACGTGGAAACGGCTCGGTCTGAAACCGGAACTAATATTGACCACAGCGGCTTCGGCATTGGACTCGCTCCGGTCAAGTATCGGTGATTCACTTCCCGAACACGAAGGCGAATTCACCGATTGGTGGCAGAACGGCTCTGCCTCCGGTACACGAGAAATTGCCGCTTCGCGTCAAGCCAAACGGTTGCTTGCCGCCGCTACAAGTCCGATCTTTGGTCCTATGACAAAATCCGCAACGGTAAAAGAAACGGCAATCCTGCGTGAACTCTGTTTCTTTGATGAACATACTTGGGGCTCCGTGGACAGTATCGGGCGACCGCATGACCTGGATGTTTTGGGGCAATACAATGAAAAATCACGATACGCTTACCACGCAGTTGCACTGGCAAAATTATTGCTTTCTCAACGAGCCGGGAACATATTCTATCAAGAGGAACAAGGTTATTACTTGGTCAACACCGCCCCAGAAGCATGGAGTGGCTGGGTGAACATTCCGGCAACCGCACTGCGCGAACATCTTGAAGCACTCCGTGACGTGAAATCGAATCATGTATTCCCCATTGAACGACGGTATGGCTTTGCATCGTTTTCTCGTGCCAATTCACCGGACGATATTTCTCCAGAATCGGATCAGGGGACGATTGCCGACCATGTTCCGGGTAACACGGTTCGCTTTTGGGTGGACAATCTTCCGGGATACAGTTCGTTGCGTCTTGTCCGTGCAGACTCGAATAATCTCTCGCCGCCAGAAACGATTGCGTCTACTGTCAAAACAGACGAGCATGGCTGGCTTATTTCCGCACAGTGGGGCGACCAAGTATTATTTGACCGTCCGCAGGGCAATTTTGTTTCGGTGGAGTTTCCCCAATTCAACGGTCGCTGGCAGTATGGAGAATTGCTCCACGGAGATAAGTCGAGACGGGCAGAGGCACTGAGTTGGAACCACGCCGAACCAGCAGGAAAGACCACGGTGGAAGAAACGCCTTACTCAATTCGCTATACGCAGTCGCTCAAACATTCTCGGCTCAAATGGTTGACGCGAACATTAGAAATCGAAAAAGCGAGACCTCACGCCCGCTTGACGGTGCGATTGTACCGGACGACATCGGAGTTGCCGGAATGGTTTTTCATCGGTTCATCGCTTGCTGTCGAGGGAAACGTGATGCCGCTGGCAAGTTGCGGCGGCGTGCCGTTTACTCCTTTTGCCGATCAACTTCCGGGGACGTGCCGAGATTACTTTGCCATTGACAGTTGGCTCGCTTATCCGTCGGGCGATGAACAACATCTGTGGATTTCTCACGATGCTCCACTGGTGACGTTCGGTGAACGTCCCGAACCGCTTCTGCGCCGAAATGAACCGCCGGAAATGATGAATTCCATCTACGCGATGGTCTATGACAATACGTGGCTGACGAATTTTCTGTGCGATCAACATGGTATCATGGAGTTTCGTTTCGATTTGACGTTGAGACCGGGGAGTGACTCCCCCACGAAACTTGCTGAGACGATTCTTTCCGAACCGGTTTTCATCAACAATGCGGAATTACACGAATCGGAACTTTATAGGAAACATTTGCATCAACCGTGAAAGAAGTCTGCTGAACTGCAAGTCAATTTCTGAAGAACAACAAAGCAGTGTTATGAGAAAAAGAACAAGGCTCTTATCCGAAACCGGGTTGATGGCTCGTCCATGCAGTAAAGGTGTTGTTGCAAACCGCCTATTTTGCCAAAAAACCGCCGAATAATTGTCCATTTTGCGTATTTTCGCACATGTTCGCTACAATTTTGTCAAATTCAGGACTATGCCAATTCACCACGCCGCTGATTCTCGCAAACCTCACAGTTCGAACCGGATTTTTTTAATTTTATCGTCATTGAGTAACATACCGAGCGTTTCGATTAATTCCGAATGTCGAAAGGACAATTCCTGCATGAATGCATTGTGCGGCACTTTGATCGTGAGCGTTCCTCGATGGAGTTTCGTAACCAGTGTTACCGCCGCATACTGTTCGCCGACCGCTTGTCGCCACGCTTCTTCGATTTGTTCCAAATTTCGGCGACGGTGCAGTCCGTAACGTACAATCAGTTGCGGCAATATATCGCCAAGTTTGGAAACTCCTCCGCCAGTCGAACCTCTGTTCCGTCCCATGACGACATTTTACCATAAAATTACCATGACTATCGTCGGGAACAGGGGAATAGGCTCTTCTTTCGTTCTGGGTTGACGTTGCTTTAAGAGCCCAAAATCAGTAGTATTCCTGAAGTTAGGTGTTTTAGGTAGCCTATTTTATTACATTGCGCTCTCTCACGGTCGGGGACCGCCTCCACCACCGGGACGACCGCCGCCGCCGCCCCCACCACCCGGTGGGGGACCACCCCCTGGCGGCGGTCCGCCGCCCCCCGGAGGAGGACCGCCTGCACCCGGTGCCGCCCCGCCGCCACCAGCAGGACGCTCACGTTGCTGTCCCCCTTGTTGTCCGCCACCCTCACGCGGTTGCTGTCCCGTTTGTCCCGCTTGCCCTTCGCCGCGCTGTTGCATTTCTTCTCGACGCATCTGCTCGCGGAACAATTCTTCGTCGAAGTCTTCGTCCTCGCTATGCTGGATTTCAAGTTTCGGCAAGTCAATTTTATCCCGATGCGCCCACGCTCCAAGAACGACTTCGTCTCCTTCTTTGAGACCTCCGAGAATCACCACTTCCTTGTCATTGGCGGGACCCGTTGTTACTTCGAGTTTGTCCCACTTCCCCTCTTTGTATGTAACGGCATACATTTGTCCGCCATATTCAAAGACCGCCTGTGTGGGCAACAGCAGTGCGTCAGGGATTTCGTTGACCGTGATTTTCGCTTCGGCAGTCAAGCCCGTCTTCGTTCCTTCCGGCGCATTGAGAATGGTAACAACGGTCATATATTCCTTGGACATCGACTGCCCCATAAAATTGCCCGGCTCTGGAAAATCACTGACCGTTTTGACAACACCGTCAAAGGCTTGATTAGGAAAGGCTTCCAGCCGAACAACGGCCTTTTGACCGGGCTTAACAAGCCGGATATTGGCTTCGTTGACCAATCCTTTGACTTGCATTTGCGTCGGGTCGGGCAGTTGGAGCAAAATTGCCCGCTCAAACACTTTTTTGCCTTCTTTGACGAGGTCTTCGTCCCCTCCCCAACGAGGCATATAATAGACAACTTGTCCATCACGCGGGGCATAAATTTTGCACCGAGACCACTGCGTTTCTAGGTGTTCCAGTCGTTCCGTATCAATTTTTAGAGTTTTTTTGTCCGCCTCGACCGTCGAATCGGCGGTGGCAATCGCTGCTTCGTACTGGGTAACCATTTTTTCCCTTGTAACGGTCTTCAACACTTTAAGTTTGATTTTGGCGATTTCTTCGCTCAACTTGGCTTTGTCGAGTTCGATGACATCGGCATCGACTTTGGATTGCGTGATGTAGTCCCGCTCCAAAAGTTTTTTGTAGTAGGAAAGATTGTCTTCCTGCGTTCGAACTTGTTCACGGGCGGAAAAGATGTCGTAATCCAGTGCTTTGGTTTGCTGTTCAAACTGTCCTTCGAGATATTCGGTGAGCGTTAGTTTCGCGATTTTGAGGTCGGCTTCGGATCGTGCCAGTTTCGCTTCGCTGGCGAGGACGGTAATCTGTTGTTTTTGGAGGTTTTCCCGGAGCAACGAGGAATCGAGTTCGACGAGCAGATCTCCTTCTTTTACGAGAGTCCCTTCAGGAATAACGAAGATGATGGTGAGTCCTCCTGCGCTTTCGACTCGGCATCGGATTTCTTCATTTTGGGCACTGTCGACGTTTCCGCGTTCGAGAATTTCGTGAATGAACATTCCTCGTTTCACGGTAACGAGTTGCGGCGGATCAACTTTGACGGTTTCCTGCAATCGTCCCCAGACGTAATATCCTCCGGCGGAGAGTAGAGCGATTACTATGAGAAAGAAAAGGGAGCGTTTGAGCATCGGAGCACCTCTATTTGTAATTCTACGGAACTTATCGACCAACTAACGGGGTATTTTATAGGAAAAAACGGGAAAATGGAATGGGAACGCAGTAGGTGTGCAGATTGCCAAAATCCCGTCATTTCTGCGCAGGCGGGAGTGACGAAAAAGACGAACTTGCAGTGCGCCAAGAAGTCCGAGAAAGGAAGAAAGATGATGTAAAGTTAAATCATTAAAACCTTTCATTGAGAACCTTGCAGGACTCGCCTGCCCGGAAAGGTCTGACCCACCACCGGAACCGAGTGATGCGTGGGGATTGAGCAATCATCACTGCGAAGCGTTAACAGGAAGTCCGAATCCCGAAGATTGTTCACAGCGTTTTCAAAGGAAAATGAAGTGGTCGAGAAGCACGTAACGAAGCAAGATTTTGAGGAGCCGTATGCGCGAGTGTAAGCACGTACGGATATGTGGGAGCACTGGGCGAGAAATCACCCAGTGCCACCCGCTCATCTCGTGCGATTGCCAATCGTACCAGTATGGATTATACTGTTGCCATGCCCTCCACCCGAAGCGAAATGACTTGGCGACTCCAAGTCAAAGACCGATTCTTTGCCGAATTCGCCATCGAATTCGACGAAAAAGATGTCGATCTGACCGTCTATGCTCCCGAAGGCACCCTCTTTGCCGACACATATCTCTGGGCAGAATCGAAACGAGGACTCGCCGACATTCCCACTATGTTCGCCCAACTCCTGCTGACGATCAAAAAGATACTCGATACGGGAGATAATCTGCCTCCCAAATTTCTCGGCGTGTTCGATCAGGAAAAAATCGCCTTCATCGAGTTCCATCATTTTCTGCCGATATTCAACCGTAGCGACTTCAACTGGAGCGAGCGACCGTCCAGTCCTACCGAAGGAACGATTAAAATCGTCGAACATTTTCTCACCGACGAGGCACTGATTCAATTTAACATCGACAACGATGAACAGGAATTGCACGAATTCATCAAAGCGAATTTTACCATCGGTCGGGACAGCACCTCGAAAATCCAAATCACGAAAAACAATTTCGTTACCGTCTTCAATAAGTGGGCGAATATCGTGCGACCGACTTTCGACATTGATCCAGATGACATGGAGACCTACGGTCTCATTGACGGTGATTTTTATCTGGGTGCGCTGCTGTCCGAAGATAACATTACACTGCCGGAATTCCAAAATCTGAAAGTCATATTGAAAGATGACAATTATGAGATCAATGTTCCTCTCCCCTCTGCTGGCAAGAAGCAGCGATTGTTTCTTGAGGTCGGTTTTGTCGATCAGGGAAAGGCTCATAAACTTTTTGGGGAAAAATATCAGCGTCCGCCGAAAGAGGAGTTTCGGGATTACATGAAAAATCGCCGGGACTTGCTCGTGCCGCAGGACATTCGGGAGCGGAAGGGTTCGTTTTTCACCCCGCAGATTTGGGTGGAAAAATCGCAGGAGTATTTGGCGAAGGTTTTCGGCGAAAATTGGCAGGATGAGTATTACATTTGGGACTGCTGTTGCGGTACAGGTAATTTGCTGGCGGGTCTGGTCAATCCGTACAAGGTTTTTGCTTCGACCATCGACCAGGCGGACATCGACATTCTGCACACGAGCATTAACAACGGCAAGTGCAATCTGCTGGCAAAACACGTTTTTCAATTCGATTTTCTCAACGGCAATTTTGAAGACTTGCCGGAAGAACTACGTGGGATTATCAACGATCCTCATAAAAGGAAAAGACTCATTGTCTATATGAATCCTCCTTATGCCGAAGCGATGAACAAACGCAACACACAAAATGCGAAAATTGATGTCAACCGATCTTTGATTGAAAGAAGGTATTCCCCAATGATCGGGAAATCGGTTAGAGAAGTATTCGTATTGTTTTTCACTCGCATTATACAAGAAATTCCAGACTGTAAATTGGCTTCATTTAGTACCCTAAAATACATTTGTTCGCCGAATTTTCTGAAATTTCGCCAGCATTTCAAAGCAACATATCAAGGCGGATTCATTTGCCGAGCCAATACATTCGACAATGTAAAGGGACGATTTCCCATAGGGTTTCTCGTTTGGGATTTGTCGGAAAAGCAAACGATTACCAAAGTAAAAACGGATATATTGGCAAATGATCGTCAAATAACGGCAAGTTGGAAAGAAGGCGTAAAAGTTTTTCATGTAATTGACGAAAAAAACTCCATCAATGATTGGCTAAAACAATTTGTCGACGAGTCCACGGAAAAAAACCCGATTGCCATGTGTTGTATTGGCGTTGATTTTCAACACAATGATTTTGTCAACATGAGTCATTACAACCAATTATCCGGCGTTGGAAATGCAAAAGGAATAGCGAAATTTGTCATCACACCGGACAATTTCATTGAAGCATGTATCTATTTTGCCGTTCGCCATGCATTTAAATTTACTTGGTTGAACAATCGCGATCAATTCCTTTTTCCCAATGATGATTATCTACGCAATAGACAATTTCAATACGATTGCAT
>Ga0082212_10012072_pt1 | contig 10902 bp, 11 predicted proteins | sample TergutNt197P3_FD_71548 | JGI IMG/M metagenome (GOLD analysis project Ga0082212, IMG submission 71548) | Neocapritermes taracua P3 segment gut microbial communities from Petit-Saut dam, French Guiana - Nt197 P3 | ecosystem: Host-associated > Arthropoda: Insects > Digestive system > Gut ...
AATATTTATTCCATACTTGAATTATTAATACTATTAATTATTGACAGGATTTCAAATTTCAGTATAAAGTAGATTTCATGAGAACAAAAACATTACAAAAAATATCCATATTAAAAAATTTACCAATATTTAAAGGCTTATCCGATAAGGAATTAATTGCCATTACTAAAATTATAAAGCCAATGTCATTTGAGTATGGAGAAATAATTATGAGAGAAGGCGAAAAGGGCGATTCTCTCTTTATAATAATGGACGGATCTGTTGAGATATTAAGATCAAGTTTAAGAGCAAGCGAGGATTATGATATCAGCCTTGGCATATTAACCGAAGGATCTTATTTTGGAGAGTTGTCATTATTTGACGATCATCTCCGCTCGGCAACAATAAAAGCCCTTGAATATACTCTCCTGTTCACTATTGTAAGAAAGGATTTTACAACTCTCTTTGCAAAACATAGAATAAAGAGCATTTTATATAAAAACACGATGACTGAAACTTTCAACAGATTTAGAGAAATTTCAGAGGATTTCATCTTTTCACAAAACCATCTTAGATCAAAAAACGAAATCATCCGCGATATAAACAGGGATTTGCAGACTGCAACCGAAATTCAGGGATATTTCATCAAAACCGAAGACAGCGATGAGATAAATTCCATGAAAGGAATAAGCCGCTCATTTCTATATCTTCCGTCAAAAGCCGTAGGGGGCGATTTTATAAGCACAATAAACGATCAATATGGAAATATATGCGCTATTATTGCAGATGTTGAAGGAAAAGGGATAAGCGCTTCTCTTGTCACAGGGATTCTAAAGAGCGCATTTTCATTTCTCGTTTCAGACTGCGGAAATGAACCGGCGCTGTTTATGTCTAAGCTGAATAACCATCTATGCCGTATGCTTAACAGACTTTATGCAACATGCTACTATGCCTATATAAATATAACAGACAACACCATAAGTTTTTCAAAAGCGGGGCATCATCATCCGTTATTTTGGCGCTCAAAGGAAGAAAAATTTGAAATAATAACTATTAAAGGCCAATTGCTTGGCTTGAGTAAAGACGCCGAATATAATACGGTAACTTATGAATTAAACAAAGGGGACAAAGTACTTTTTTATACTGACGGAATAACAGAAGAAAAAATAAATAATACCGAAATGCTTGGCGATGATTATCTTGAAAAACTTTTTAAAGATGCTATAGCTGAAAAATCCGATTCTCTTTTAGATAATCTAATTTTAAAGTTTAAAGATTGCACCAAAAAAGACATTTATGAAGATGATATAACGCTTCTCCTTTATGAATTTGACTGATTATTAACATAAAAAAATAGCTTCAGGAGTGTGTGGGAGATAATTATGCTCACCGAGATAAAAAAAAATTTTATAAAAGTATTAATTAATTCCTTAAATACACAACAGATAAATTACTTAGGCACACTCTATGACCGTTCATTTGATCTATATCGTGAATCCGGTTCTGCACAGACAGCGGCAATAGAAGAAAAAACCGCTGCCGATATACTATTAAATCATTTAAAAGATGATGAAGATGCCGTAAGCCTGTTTTCAATAATGCTTCACCATGAAGGAGAGCATTTCCATAACGGCAATCTGACAATACGGGGAAAAGATGACTTTATCTCTTTCCTTAAACTTAATAAATGGATATATGATCATGACCTGAATGTTTTTTTAACCGACCCCTTCTATGAGCGAGAAACAAATTTTTTTAAAAATATCCAAACAATTGATCTGCGCCATAATGTTGATATAGACAGACTAATAAATACAATTATCTCCGAAACTAAAGCAAAGAGCGTCAAAAATAGTGATTGGCGTACTACCATCAAGCTTTACGATCTTGATTCTCAAAATGAAAAACCTATAAAGATAATAATCGATCTTCTTCTTTCCGGGCAAAATCTTCAGTCATTAAAAAGAGAGACATTTTTCTGTCTTAAAGAGCTGGCAATTAATGCGGCCAAGGCAAATTATAAACTTCTCTTTGAAAAATATTTTGCGCCGCAGCAGAAAAGTTTTCATAAAGAGAGCTACAGTAAATTCCTTGAAGCATTTAAAGATGAGATTGCAAAAAACGGAAACAAAAAACTTTTGGAATTAGCCAAAAAGGACGATCAATTTTATACTATTACTTTTCAATCTACAGATGATTCAATTATAATTTGGGTTACAAATGCCAAAAACGGCTCTCCGATAGAGAGGGCGCAGATTCTGAAGAAAATGTCTCATAAAAATTTTAGCAGCGCTTATTTATCTAATGATGACATCTCTGAAGGAGCCGGTCTTGGTCTTTCTTTAATAATAAATATTTTAAAACAATGTACAACCAATCCTAATCCTCTAAAGTGTGTATTTTATGACGATTTTATCAAGATGGGCTTTGAGCTTGAGTATGCTAAAATTAAAGTAAGATCACACGCTTACTAGGATTAAGATTATTATATAAGGAGGAGAGTTATGTCAAAAAAAGAAGTGGTAATACTTTCCGGGTGCAGAACACCCATTGGATCTTTTGGACAATCTTTAAAGAGTATGATGGCATATGAGCTTGGAGCTGTTGTTATGAATGAAGCCCTTAAACGGGCCAATGTTAAAGGCGAAATGCTTGGAGATGTTATTTTCGGAGATTGTATCCAAACCAGCGGAGAGGCGAACACTGCCCGTACGGCAATGTTAAAGGCCGGTATTCCGATAGAAGTTCCTGCTACAACTATTCAAAGACAATGCGCATCCGGTATGCAGGCGACTATTTTTGCATCACAGCAGATAATCTGCGAAGATTCGGACTTTGTTTTAGCAGGAGGCGCCGAATCAATGAGCAACGCCCCTTATGTGCTTAAAGCTGCAAGATGGGGACAAAGACTTCAGCATGGCGAAATGACAGACAGCATGTGGGAACTTTTGCACTCAGGCAGTCATCTTTTGGGCAAAGGTTATATTATGGGAGAAACAGCGGAGAATCTTGCAAAAAAATATAATATAACCCGTGAAGAGCAGGATCAGCTCTCTTATGAAAGTCATGCCAAAGCCTCAGCTGCAATAGAATCGGGAAGATTTAATGAAGAAATTATTCCGGTCCCAATACCGCAGAGAAAGGGAGATCCGAAAATGTTTACAACCGATGAACATCCTAAAAAAGAAACAACCCTTCAATCTTTAGCGGAGTTAAAGCCTGCATTTGATAAAAACGGCACCGTAACTGCCGGATCATCATCAGGATTAAATGACGGCGCTGCGGCAATGGTGCTTTCATCCATGGATAAAGCCAAGGAGATTGGAGCTAAGCCTTTGGCAAAAATTGTCGCTAACGCAGTTGCAGGATGCGAACCTCACCTTATGGGTATTGGACCTGTTCCTGCCATAAGAAAACTCTTAGCCAAAACAGGATTAACTCTTAAAGATATAGATCTCTTTGAAATAAATGAGGCTTTTGCAGCTCAGTACCTTGCATGTGAAAAGGAATTAGGGCTTGACAGATCAATAGTTAACGTTAATGGTTCCGGTATAGCTCTTGGTCATCCTGTCGGATGTACAGGCGCCAGAATAATTATATCTTTAATGTATGAGCTGAAAAAGAGAAATAAAAAATTAGGGATTGCATCTCTCTGCGTAGGCGGAGGTATGGGCGGCGCAGTCTTAATAGAGAATATTTAATTCATAAGTAGAGACAAGGCATGCCTTGTCTCTACAAAAATCTGTGTCATCCCCGCAGGGGAGGATCTCTGCGTCTACCGTATTTATGCGTGCAAAGAAATTTAATATAATGAAAAAAATCGACAAGGTATATATATCGGGACTTGGCGCAATCGGCGGCGCCTATGGGAGTATATTCTACAAACACGACCCTGAATCTGTAGTTGTTATTGCAGACAAGCAACGGATAGCTAACTATCAGGAAAAGGGGATTGTTATTAATAACAATATATATCAATTTAACTATTTGCATCCCAAAGAAAATAACTATAAGGCAGATCTGATATTAATCGCAGTAAAGTATCATCAACTGGAACAAGCGCTTAAAGATATAAAAAATTTTATAGCGGATGATACTATTATTTTATCGCTGCTAAACGGAATAACAAGCGAAGAGATAATCGCTAAAGAGTATGGCGAAGAGAGGGTCTTGCATTCATTTGTTGTAGGGATTGATGCCGTGCGCGAAGATACAAGGATAAATTTCAGCAGCATAGGGAAGTTGTTCTTTGGAACAAATGATCCGAATCGGCAAATTTTGGTTGATGCAGTAAAGGATTTCTTTGACAGAGCAGGCGTTCCATATGTTATACCTGAAGATATTATGCGGGAATTATGGTGGAAGTTTATGATGAATGTAGGCGTAAACCAGGTATCTGCAATATTGAATGCAGGCTACGGCGTGTTTCAAAGCATTCAAGAGGCCCGCGACTTAATGGAGGCTGCATCGATGGAGGTCGTCTATATTGCAGAAAGAGCAGGCATCGATCTGCGCAGAGACGATATTCTAAAGTGCTTTGAAATCATCAATAAACTCTCGGCAAGCGGAGAAACATCAATGCTTCAGGATATTAAAGCCGGAAGAAAAACAGAGGTTGAGATGTTTTCCGAGACAGTAATAGAACTTGGTAAAAAATATAATATTAATACGCCTGTAAATAATATATTGCTTAAGATGATTAAAACGCTTGAACAAATGAACGGTTAAATTATTATTAGCAGACAAGGAGCGAGCTATGGAAAAAAAATTATATGCCGGATGGGGCGATATGGACTTTAACCAGCACATGAAGAATACAGCCTTTATAGATAAGGCAGGCGATGTGCGCATGATGTTTTTTGCAGATCACGGCTTCCCAATGAGCGAGTTTTCCCGTTTAATGATTGGTCCTATAGTATTTAAGGATGAAGTAGAATACTTTAAAGAGGTAAATTTACTTGATGAAATAAGAGTAACCGTTGCAGCAGCAGGGTTCTCCGAAGATGGGAGCCGTTTTATTATTAGAAATGAATTTTACAGACCTGACGGCAAATTAGCTGCCAGGCTTACAAGTTTCGGCACATGGCTGGATCTGGCTAAAAGAAAAGTTACAACTCCGCCGAAAGAATTAATCGCTGCGATGAAATCTCTGCCAAGAACCGATGATTATAAAGAGTTATGATTCTACTTTCGCTGGCTTAAATAGACTCCAACAAAGATTAAGCCGCAGCCGCAGTATTGCGTAATATTCATATTCTCGCCAAGAAATATCCAGCTGAAAATTATTGTAAAGACAGGAATAAGATTAGTAAATGCTGCGGCAGTACTCGCTTTAATCTTGCTAACCCCCACGCTAAAAAGACCATATCCCCCTATTGTAACAACAGAGCCAAGATATACAATCCCAAGAATCGCCGAAGAATTAAACTCACCCGGAAATCCGCTCCCTTCAATCAGAGCCAATGGAAAAAAAAATATTGAACCTACAAAGCATAAAACCGCAGTAAGGAAAAAGGGATCATACCTGCTGCTGAGTCTTTTAAGTAAGATTGTATATCCTGTGGCGCAGATCATTGCGCAGAATTCCAAAAAATTCCCCAATATGGGTTCAGGCGCAGCAACAGTTACTTCGCTGTATATGCTTAGAATAACAACCCCTGCGACTGCCGTAAAAAAGCCTAACCATGTAAGTATAGTTGTCTTCTCTTTTAGTATAAAGAATGCAGAAATTGCAACAAGTATAGGAAGAGTTGATGTAATCATCCCTGCTTGTGACGCTGCTGTTTTAGTAATTGCGATAGCCTCAAAGATAAAATAGAGACAAGGCTCAAAAATTGCCATTAAAAGAAGAAGCCGATAGTCTCCCTTTTGGTAATTGCATTTTATCCATAATCTTTTTATAACAAAAAGAAAGATTAATGATGCAATAAGGAGCCTCCCCCATATAACAAACATGGGACTATATATTTTAAATGTAGCTTTAAGCACAACAAATGAGGTAGCCCATATTATCATTGCTAAAATGAGCGCTATTGCCGCCTTTATATCGGTTCTTTCGATGTTTTCCATCCGGTTATTCTTTTTATATCCTCTTTGAGCGTATAGTTTTGTATGTGTTAAAGAATTATACGGCATATAATTCTTTGTATTTATCTGCGTCAATCTTAATAAATCTGCGCCAGTCTTTCGTCCTCCGAGTCTATCCCTTATAAAATCTCCTTTTCATAAAAAATAAATAAATTCTTATTGACACCTATATGCGCAAGCATAAGTTATATTTTAATTCAACTAATAAACAGGAGTAAGACCATGATCAGCTATAAAGAATTAGGACTTGTTAATACAAAAAATCTCTTTAAAAAGGCAATTAAGGGGGGGTATGCCATACCTGCTTATAACTTCAATAATATGGAGCAGCTGCAGTCAATAATTATGGCATGCGTAGAGACCTCCTCCCCTGTTATTTTACAGGTATCCGCAGGCGCAAGAAAATATGCAAACCAAACGCTCCTTAGATTTATGGCAGAGGGCGCGGTTCAATATGCCAAGGATCTTGGCAAAAAGATACCGATTGTTCTTCACCTTGATCATGGAGATTCTTACGAGCTCTGCAAAAGCTGCATAGACACAGGATTTTCATCAGTTATGATCGACGGCTCGCACCTTTCATATGAAGAGAATGTTAAGGTTACAAAAAAAGTAGTCGCCTACGCTCATAAATATGACGTTACCGTAGAGGGCGAACTTGGAGTCCTTGCCGGCGTTGAAGATGACGTACATGCAGAAGAACATGTCTTTACAAGCCCGGACGAGGTGCAGGATTTTGTTTCTAAGACAGGAGTTGATTCCCTTGCAATAGCAATAGGCACTTCGCACGGCGCATATAAATTTAAGCCTAACACAGATCCTAAAATACGGCTCGATATACTTGCAGAGATAGAGAAGAGGATTCCGGGATTCCCGATAGTTTTACACGGCTCATCTTCGGTTCCTCATAATTTAGTAGAACAGATTAATAGGTACGGCGGAAAGATGGATGACGCAATAGGGATACCGGAGAGTCAGCTCCGCGAGGCTGCAAAGTCTGCCGTATGCAAGATAAATATAGATTCTGACGGAAGATTGGCAATGACAGCCGCAATAAGAAAAGTCTTAACGGAAAATCCGGGCGAATTTGATCCGAGAAAATATTTAAGCCCTGCAAGGGATGCCTTAAAGGATATGTATATGCATAAAAACAAAGATGTTTTAGGATCTGCAGGGAAGGTATAGCAGCATTGCGGCAGAAGGAAAAATTAAATGTTTGATATTAGGGAATACTATTACAGCAGCGCCGGGAGCGGTAATAGTATAGAGTATAACACAACCGATATTGATGATGAAATAACATCCTATATCGACACACTCCTCATAGATAGTGTTGACAGCTTATATCTTTGTGACAGATATAAACATAATGACTCTATCATTGAGATAATCTATCCGAGGCAGGGATACCCTAAAAATCAGACTCTCATCTTTACCCCGGATAGATTGAGATTCTTGCTCTCATTCTATCCGTATAAGGGGGATTTTTCCAAAGTAAACAAAATTGTATTAAGGCCAAGATATTTTGAAGCGGGAAATATTGAACTCTCATCAATATATCTCAAGAAAAAAAAGGTCCTTGTGCTGTATATAACGCATCCCTTGGGATATACCGGCAGCTCCGGGGAGAACAATAAATTTATATCGGTAAGTCTTGAAAATATTATGGATACAAAGGTCATAAAGGATTCCATAGACCGCAGCGGAACACATAAAAACAGAATACCATATCTATGGAATATACTCGCTACAATAAATCCTGACGGCAAAGAGGATATGGAAAAGTTCTTTATAAAGATGGATAAGGTTGATTCGGTAGTTTATCCTCTCCTAAACGACATTTCATACTTCTACTCAAGACACGGCTACTAACCAAAGATGGTTAACTATCATAATCACACACCGCTCTGCGGGCATGCAACAGGTGAATTGGATGAATATATTAAAAAGGGGATAGAAAACCGCATAATAGAATTTGGATTCTCCGACCACGCCCCAATATCCGCCAACCTAAGAGATGGAATAACCATGCCGCCGGAACAGATGCCGCAATATATAGACTCCATCCTCTCCAAAAAAAATCAGTATAAAGATATAATCGAAATTAAGCTTGGCCTGGAGGTCGACTTCCCAATATTTGATTCTTTTGACAGGAGATATCTTGCCGATCCTGTAATTGATTACATTATCGGTTCCTGCCATTATATTGGAGAGTGGGGATTTGATAATCCTGACGAGATACACAAGTTTGATGAAAAGGTTATTGATCAGGTATATCTGGAGTACTATAATACGATTGAATCAGTTGTGGACTCAGGCTTTTGTGATATTATTGGACACTTTGATTTAATAAAAAAATTCGGTCATAGACCTACGGCTGACATGAACAATGTTGTAAGAAGAATCGCAAAGAAGATGGCAAAAAAAAATATGACTGCAGAGGTAAACACATCCGGCTTAAAAAAACCTGTTAATGAAATCTATCCCTCTGATGAAATCTTAAAGATATTCTTTGAAGAGAATGTTCCTGTTACATTGGGCTCCGACTCACATTCGCCTGACGACGTGTGCGCCGGATACCCTCTTGCAATTGATAAACTAAAAAGTATAGGATACAGAAAAGTTTCAGGATTTACCATGCGTAAAAAACATGATGTTATGCTATGATTTTTCTGCGATACTCCCCTCTCTCTAGCTTCCTCTCCAGACTTGGAGAGGTTAGGTGAGGCAACATCATTTACTTTTCCAGATGATCAAAATCTCCCCTGATTATATGATCCATTAAACTCTCTATCTCTTTGTCAAGGCGGTTAAACTGTTCATCTATCAATTTAAGCTCTTCCGGTGTACCTTCATAAGCTTCTTTAGCGAGATTGCCGATCATATTCTTAATATCTTCCTGCTTGTTTTTTAGGATAAAAATAATATTTGGACCCGATTTATATCCCCAGCTAAAGCCGTCATCCATATCGACTATAAATGTCTCTGTAATGCCGTCGCCGTCCGCATCTTCGGCATAATAAATTCTGTTATCTATTGTCTTTGCCGTTACGGACGTATGATACTTTACAGGTCCGTCATCATTTATCCTCCTGGGGATTGCGACTCTGTTTATCTTAATGTCTACCTCAACTCTGTTTAGCAAAATTTGGCGGAATATAGCAATGTGTCTTTGTATAAATGCGTTTCTTACTTTAATATAGAACTCGGTATATCTCTCATTAAGATTTTCATTGCTCCCGGGAAGAATAATATTTCTTAATATCTCTTTTCTTTTATCGCATATAACCAGATAGTCCGGTTTCCCATCTATATCTCTCTCCCATGTTTCATTAAAACTCTCCCTATGAGACATAGACTTGTTTAGATAGTTTTCTTCTGCAGCTTTAGGATCATCATATCCATCTTTAAATAGATAGATCTTATTATCTTTAATTATAAGAAGAGAAGCAACCGACGGGTCCTGCTTCTGGTGCACCTCCGGATCAACTATATATTCAATATGCTCTTTAGGATCATCATATCCATCTTTAAATAGATAGATCTTATTATCTTTAATTATAAGAAGAGAAGCAACCGACGGGTCCTGCTTCTGGTGCACCTCCGGATCAACTATATATTCAATATGCTGATAGGCGATTCTATCCTCCCAGTATCTGGAGATATTTTCAACATTCATCTCCACATATGAAAAATCCCTTGAATTTACCGCTGCTGCCGATACAATTATTATAAAAAAAATAACCGCATTCCTTTTAAATTTCCATTTAGACATTAAATCCCTCCATGAAAAAGTCTATTTATAAAACATACAATAATTGAGAACATTTTGTCAAATATTTTATGACTTATCCCTTTTTCTTTCTTTTTTCCACTTTGCCTTATCATGTTTTGTCCAGCTCTCAACTATATGCTTAGACATATCCGCCTCTATATCCGCTCTATCTCTCTTTCTCTTTTTTACAACGGCAATCCCCTTATTTTTTGCCCTAAACTCCTCCGATTCTTTATCGGTCAGTTTAGGCTCAGCGCGTATAATCTCATCAATGATAAGCTCTCTGCTATTATCATCGGTAAGTATATCAATAATATTCTTTATTCTTTTTTTATTAATAAGAGAGTTTAAATACTCTTCCGGTATATTCAGCCCATAAAAAGCTGTTGTAACAGCGGATGATATAGCTGTCAATGATGAAGCGGCGCCCCCCTCTGCGGACGCTTTTTTGTATATATTTTCAGGGTCAGAGCAAATTTCAGAGAGAATTATCCCCATTGGAAGAATTGTATCAGGGAGATTAATACTCCCTCTTGTTATTCTGTTTGCGGTTCTGTTTCTGTTTCTTTTTTCCGCATGATCACATATAATCTTTTCATAGAGTTCAGGCTCTCTGCACTCATTTAACTCTTTGAAAAGTTTAAAATAACTATCGGAATCCGATATTAAATAATCGGGATTATATCCTGCATTAAATATTATATCCTGATAATCCGTAAGCCTATCTTTTACAAATTCGGCAGAATGGAGGGCAATCTCTATTATGCTCTGACCCTCTTTTTTAATTAATTTTTTAAGTATTTGCGAATGACAAACCTGTCACTGTACTTCAGATGGTACAGCCTGTTATCTGGTATATTACAAAATGAAAGCGAATGCAGCCGTGACAGAACTTGTCAGCGTTAGGTATGTGTGGAAGGTTAAGGGTTCCAACACAGAGCCTGAGGTTCCACAGGCTTCCTCTGTGTGTTCCAAATAATTTACCTTGCATGCTTTATGCCCTACCCATAACTTTCCCCTGGTTTCGCCAGTCTAATAATATTTCTTAAGTAGTAAAATAT
>Ga0082212_10012073_pt1 | contig 10902 bp, 10 predicted proteins | sample TergutNt197P3_FD_71548 | JGI IMG/M metagenome (GOLD analysis project Ga0082212, IMG submission 71548) | Neocapritermes taracua P3 segment gut microbial communities from Petit-Saut dam, French Guiana - Nt197 P3 | ecosystem: Host-associated > Arthropoda: Insects > Digestive system > Gut ...
GGTGTCGGCTGAGCAGAAATATATTCACGTCGTTACTGTTGCCAGTAGCGGCAGGGTTTATGTTGATACGCGAAAACCACTGTTGGGTCAGGAAAATATCCGACTGACCGTAAGCGGCTGATCCTGAAACCATCAATAGTAAAAAAAGTATATTTTTTTTGAAATACATCTCAACAAATTTGAGGTCAAAAATAGAAATTATTTTGATTGAATTCTTAAAAATGATAATATTTTCAACCATAAACTCTCAATTTTCAACTCTCAATTCCTGATACACTTTTTCGATGCTGATACCATGTTTTCGGGCAATGGTGGCACAATCTTCGTATTCTGGTTTTGTTTTTATTTTTTTGCCTTGATAATACGCTTCCTTGATGCGTACCTCTCCCCACGGTGTATCAACGGTTGCGGGACTACGGTCGAGCATGGTTTTCTTTACATATTGATAACGAACGCCTAAAGTAGTTGTTTCGGTAAACAACAAATGCTCTATATCCTGTATTTTTGCAGGTTCGCACAATACGGAAATCATCACTGCCGGTCGCGATTTCTTCATGATGATGTTTTGCAGGTACACATCATCGGCGTCGGCTTCAAACAGGCGTTCCATCACGTAGGCATAGCGTTCGGGGTTCATATCGTCAATATTACATTCCACGACGACCGCGTCCACAGTCTTTTCCGTACACTCTATATCGTCGGATTCCCCGATACACACACGCAGTACATTGGGTATTTCGGTATCGCGATGCCCAATGCCGTAACCGGTTTTGACGATGGTAAATGAAGGCTTTTCCGTAAATTCGTCGGCTAAAGCGGCAAGGATGGCTACGCCGGTAGGTGTTGCCGTTTCGAAAGGAACCGCTCCCAATTTCATGGGTTTGCCTTTCATGATTTCGAGCGTTGCAGGCGCGGGTACTGGAAATTTGCCGTGTGCGCAATTCACAAAGCCCCCGCCCATCTCCACCGGTGATGCGATGATGCGGTCGGGCGACAGGTAATCCATACAAATGGCAGCCCCTACAATATCCACAATCGAATCAACTGCACCTACTTCATGAAAGTGTACCTCCGAGACAGGCTTGCCGTGTATTTTGGCTTCTGCTTGCGCTACCAGCCTGAAAATATTTATACTCATCGTTTTTACCTTGTCGGAAAGTTCGCTTTCGCAAATGATGGTTTCGACGTCGTTCAGATTTCGATGTGTGTGATGATGATCGTGTCCCTGCTCCTGTTCGAGCGCCTTGCAATATTCGGGAATGATACGGCGTTTCAGCCCGTCGAAAATTGACGGCAAACCGTGATGATGACCATGTCCATGTCCGTGCGAATGTCCGTGATGATCGTCGCCATGACTGTGATGATGTACGTGTTCGTCGCCGGTCAGCAGCACTTCTACCTGCGTTCCCGTTATTCCCCTGCGCTGCTGCTCCGAAATGCGTATTTCATATCCTTCTAATTTCAGTTTTTGCAACTCGCCGGTAAGGTATTCGGACGTAACGCCAAGATCAATCATAGCGCCTAAATTCATATCGCCGCTGATACCGGCAAAACAATCGTAATATAATATTTTCATAAAGATTTTTTTATGAGTAAAGATTCAGGCACTTCCGACAAGTCCCTGCAAATCCGGTCGGCTTGCTGTAACTGTTCGGCGCTGAAACTGGTAGTCAGCGCAAGGCAGTACATTCCGGCGGCTTTGGCTGCCTGCACCCCGTTGATGGCGTCTTCCACAACTAAGCAATCTCTCGGCTCAACCCCTACTTTTTGAGCAGCAGTGAGGTAAATCTCCGGCGACGGTTTTTTGTGGACTACTTCCAAGCCATTGACCGTAGCGTCGAACGTTTCGGCAGGCAGTCCGATTTCGCGCAGGTTAATTTCCATTTTCATGAAGTCGGCGCTGGTGGCAATGGCTGTTTTGACGCCTGCTGCACGGCATCGGGCGATAAATTCGCGCACGCCGGCAAGAGGTTCCAGCCGTCCGTGCACTATTTCGCCGTAAATAGTGTATGTGCGGAACTTGGCGGCGTCAATATCCAGCGTAACGCCATATTTTTCGGCAACTCCGCCTAAATAGCGATTTTCGCCGCAGCCTACAAAAGGAAGAAAATCTTCGGGCTGCGCCGCAACGCCCAACTCTTTGAACATTTGAATCGCCGCAAGGCATACATGACGTTCGGTATCCACCAGTACGCCGTCCATATCGAAAAGAACTGCCTGAATCATTGATGTTTTTTGTTTTTTGATGTGAAGCGGCAAAATTACCATTTCTTCGTGTATTTTTGCACTCTTAAAACGCAGCAATGGATAAAATATTTTTGAAGCCCAAACGCGAAGATTCGCTTCGTCGTTTTCATCCCTGGATTTTTTCTGGCGCAATCAGGAAAGTGGAAGGTTCGCCTGATGAAGGCGATGTGGTAGAGGTATTTTCTTCCGAAGGCGATTTTTTGGTAACAGGGCACTACCAGCCTGCCGGTTCGATTACTGTCCGAACGCTTTCGTTTACCCGACAGCCAATTGATAAATCTTTTTGGAAAAATCAACTGCAAAAGGCATACACTTTGCGTCAAAGCATTGGTTTGGCAGGTAATCCACAAACAACCGCCTATCGTTTGGTTCATGGCGAGGGAGACGGTCTGCCGGGTTTGATTATTGATATATACGGACATACGGCGGTAATTCAGGCGCATACCGTTGGGATGTACCGTCAGCGGGAACTGTTGGCAGAGTTGCTGGTTGAAATTTACGGCGGACAATTAACCTCTGTGTACGACAAAAGTGAAACCACTGTGTTTGCGCAAAACGGAATTACCAATGGCTATCTTCGAGGACAAATGCCCGATGACGCCGTTTTCTTTGAAAATGGACGCCGTTTTGCAGGCGATTGGGAAGGTGGTCAAAAAACGGGATTTTTTATTGACCAGCGCGAAAACCGCCGCCTTGTGGAACAATACGCCAACGGCAGAACGGCGCTCAACATGTTCGGCTACACAGGCGCTTTTTCGGTATATGCACTGAGCGGCGGCGCAAAGGAAACGCATACGGTAGATGCTTCGCAAAAGGCTGTTGATATGGCAAACCGCAATGTGGCGCTTAATTTTCCCGACTGTAACCGCCACAAAGCCATAGTAAGCGACTGTTTCGATTTCCTGAACAGTATGCAGCCCGTTTACGATATGATGATTGTTGACCCGCCGGCATTTGCCAAAAACCGGCACACGCTTAAAAATGCGCTACAAGCCTATAAACGCTTGAATGCGAAAGCGCTCGCAGCCATTAAGCGCAATGGCATCTACTTCACTTTTTCGTGTTCGCAGGCGGTTAGCGGCGAACAATTCCGTTCGGCGATATTTTCGGCAGCAGCCATTGCCGGACGTCAGGTACGCATCATTCACCAACTGACCCAACCCGCCGACCATCCAGTAAATATCTATCACCCCGAAGGCGAATATCTGAAAGGCTTGGCGCTGTTTGTGGATTAACCAATCATTTTTAACCTGTCCATGCAATCATGTTTTTCGTTACATTTGCACGCTCTAAACAGAACGTGATTTTTGAATCATTGAATTTTGAATCATTTGGAAATGATAAAAGTCGGAATTGTAGGAGGGGCGGGGTACACCGCCGGCGAGTTGATGCGAATACTTGTACATCATCCGCAAGTAGAGATAAGTTATGTACACAGCAACAGTCATGCCGGCAGTCCGGTATGGGCGGTTCACAATGATTTGGTCGGCGATACGGATATGGCGTTTACCGGCGTGCTCGGCGATGCTGATGTCGTTTTTCTTTGTCTTGGACATGGAAAATCCATTGAGTTTTTAAACACAAACCGTTTGCCGAACAACCCCAAAGTCATTGACTTGAGTCAGGATTTTCGTATAAATCAAATCTTTCAGATTCAGGAAGGCGTTAATTGGGAATTTGTTTACGGTTTGCCCGAATGTAACCGCGAGCAGATACAAAAGGCGAATTACATTGCCAATCCCGGCTGTTTTGCCACAGCGTTCGAGTTGGCTTTGCTGCCTTTGGCAAATGCCGGCTTGCTTACAGGCGAGGTTCACGTAAACGGCATAACCGGTTCAACGGGAGCGGGACAGGCGCCAACTGCCACAACGCATTTCAGCTGGCGCAACAATAATATTTCGATATACAAACCGTTTACGCACCAGCATCTTCACGAAGTTAGGAAAACGCTGGAAATTATGGCAGGACACGCTATTCCGGAACTTAATTTTTTACCTGTGCGCGGCGATTTCACGCGCGGTATTTTTCTGTCGGCATATACGGCTATAAGTTTGGAAATCTCCGAATTGCAGGCGTTATACAGGAGTTATTATGCCGATGCGCCGTTTACCATTGTTTGCGACCGCGAAACAAGCCTCAAGGAGGTGGTTGGCTCAAATAAATGCCTGCTGCGGGTGGAAAAATACGGAAACAAAGCGCTCATAACTTCGGTTATTGACAATTTGCTGAAAGGCGCTTCGGGTCAAGCCGTACAAAACATGAACCTGATGTTCGGTTTAGACGAAAAAGCAGGGCTTGGGCTGAAATCAACAGGTTTTTGAAACAAATCAAACGGAAAAATTTTTGAGCCGATTATATTGTTTATTCGGCTCAGTTTTGTATCTTTGCGCCGATTTTTTCGATTAATCGGCTCAAAAATGATATATAACTGGCAACATAAGGATTGGGCAAATTTCACTTACGACAGGCTGGCTATAAGCGAAATAACGCCTGTTTTTTTAGAAAAATCAAAAGATATGGACTCTCTTTTGAACTTAACCGGACAGCAGGAGGAGCTGGTCGGGTTCATGATTTTGGAAGCGCTGAACAGTTCGAAAATTGAAGGGGAATTTATTAACCGCCAAGATCTTATGTCGTCAATAAGGAATAATTTGGGACTAAACTCCAATCCTGAAACTGTTAAGGACAAAAGAGCCGCAGCAATTTCGGATTTGCTCGTAGCCGTGCGAAATTCGTACAGCGAAAAACTTACGGAGACAACTATCAAACAGTGGCACAGACTGTTATTCAGAGATTCCGCGACAATCAGTTCAGGCAAATGGCGTAGCGGCAATGAGCCGATGCAGGTGGTGTCCGGCGCTATGGGCAGGGAAACTGTGCATTATGAGGCTCCGCCTTCGTATCGTGTATCTGCTGAAATGAAACAATTTGTGAAATGGTATAATGCGTTCAAAATCAGCAAAAATACAGACGATGCTTTGATAAAAACCGCTATTGCCCATTTGTATTTTGAGAGCATTCATCCTTTTGAAGACGGCAACGGGCGTATCGGACGGGCTATTGCCGAAAAATCTTTGGCGCAATCGCTGGGAAAACCGGTGTTGTTAAGCCTTTCGAGTGTAATTGAAAAAAACAGAAAGCAGTATTATTCTGCCTTGAAAGAGGCGCAAACTTCGCTGGAAATAACCGGATGGATTGTTTATTTTGCCGGTGTAATACAACAGGCACAAACAGAAGCTATTGAAATTGTGCGGTTTTCAATACAAAAAACAAAATTTTTCGACCGTTTTAAAAATCAATTAAATGAAAGAGAACTGAAAGCCGTACAAAAAATGTTTGATGCCGGCACTGAAGGGTTTGAAGGCGGAATGACTGCCAAAAAATACATGCGAATCAATCAAACTTCCAAAGCCACTGCCACCCGCGATTTGCAACATTTGGCGGATGCAAAAATTTTGTTGCAGCAGGGAGCCGGCAGAAATATACATTATCAGTTGAATTTAATTTGCAGTTAATCAAAAATATATAAATAAATGAATCTATTTGATGTTTATCCGCTTATTGATGTCGAGCCTGTAAGAGGCGAAGGATGTTACATGTACGACAGGCATGGCAATCAATATCTTGACCTTTATGGCGGTCATGCCGTAATTTCTATCGGTCACAGTCACCCCGCGTACATGCGCCGTATCACGGAACAGTTGCAGAAAATTGCGTTTTATTCAAATTATGTGAAGATTCCGCAACAGCAGGAATTAGCCGGTTTGCTCGGTCGCGTTTCGGGTTGCGAAGATTATCGCCTGTTCCTTTGCAATTCGGGCGCCGAAGCAAACGAAAATGCCATTAAACTTGCGTCGTTTCGCAACGGGCGAAAGAAAGTTCTGAGTTTTGGCAAGGCTTTTCACGGGCGCACGCATGGCGCGGCAGTCGTTACGGATAATCCGGGTATCTGTGCGCCGGTGAACAATCGCGACCATGTTGTATATGTGCCGCTTAACGACATTGACGCCGTAACAGCCGCTATTTCCAAAGGCGACATTTGCGCGGTGATTATCGAAGGCATACAGGGACTTGCCGGAATTAACTGCCCCGATGTTGAGTTTTTGAAAGATCTGCGCGTCGCTTGCGACCGGTATGATACGGAATTAATCCTTGATGAGGTACAGTCGGGTTATGGGCGTACAGGCAAATTTTTTGCCTTTCAGTATGCAGGAATACGTCCTGACATTATAACCACCGCAAAGGGCATGGGCAACGGTTTTCCGGTGGCAGGCGTACTTATTCACCCCAAATACGAAGCAAAATACGGAATGCTGGGAACGACCTTTGGCGGCGGCTATTTGGCGTGTGCTGCATCTATTGCCGTACTCGAAGTGATGGAGCAGGAAAAACTTGTGGAAAACGCCCTGCAAACCGGAAATTACCTCATCGAACAGTTGAGGACAATACCGCAAATAAAGGAAGTGCGCGGACGCGGACTTATGATTGGCATGGAATTTGACAAACCGATTGCCCCCTTGCGCAATAAACTGATACACGAACACCGTATTTTTACCGGCGCATCGTCCGACAAAAATGTGTTGAGATTACTGCCACCGCTAAGTTTAACGAAAGAACAGGCAGATGTTTTTGTTGAGAGTTTGAAAAACTAAGGAATGAGAAATAAACAACTTGTAACCGGAGATAAGGCTTTCAGCCTTAATTATGGTTACAGGTTAATAATTTTTCATCCCAAAATAATATTCCGCCCAAAAATTAATTGCATCAAAATTTTGAAACTCCCGAACGATTTGTTTTTCTTTGCACCGTTTTTTGACACCATCAATAATGGAACAGAATTTAGTCATCGTAGAATCGCCCGCCAAGGCTAAAACCATCGAGAAATTTCTTGGTAAGGATTATCTTGTAAAGTCAAGTTTCGGGCATGTACGCGATTTGGAAAAGAAAAATCTCGGTATCGACATCGAGCAAAATTTCCAGCCGCATTATGTTATTTCAGAAGGGAAGGGGACAGTGGTTTCCGAGTTGAAAAAGTTGGCAAAACAAGCCCAGACCGTGTGGCTTGCTTCCGATGAAGACCGCGAAGGAGAAGCCATCGCTTGGCATTTGTCCGAAGTGCTTAATTTGAAAAAGAGCAGCACAAAGCGTATCGTTTTCAACGAAATCACTAAGGACGCCATTCTCAGAGCGGTGAAGAATCCGCGCGACATCGACAAAAATCTGGTGGATGCGCAACAGGCGCGGCGTGTGCTCGACCGTCTGGTGGGTTTTGAACTGTCGCCCGTGCTTTGGAAAAAGGTGAAACCCGCGCTGTCGGCGGGGCGCGTACAGTCGGTTGCCGTGCGGCTACTGGTGGAACGCGAACGCGAAATACGCGATTTCAAAACGCAGTCGTCATTTAAAGTTACCGGCAATTTTTTCGTTTCCGAAAAGGACAAAAAAGCCGTTCTTCATGCCGAACTGAATGAGCGTTTCGATACCGCTAAGGAAACCGTCGCTTTCCTCGAACGCTGCAAACCGGCAAAATATCAGGTAACCGACATAACCGTCAAACCCGCGAAAAAATCGCCGGCGCCGCCGTTTACCACTTCGACGCTGCAACAGGAGGCAAGCCGGAAGTTGGGTTTCTCGGTGGCGCAAACCATGTCGGTAGCGCAAAAACTCTACGAAGCAGGAAAAATTACCTATATGCGTACCGACTCGGTGAATCTGTCGGATTTGGCTATCGGCATGGCAAAACAGGTGATTACGAAGGAATTTGGCGCACAGTATTCGCAAACCCGTCAGTACAAGACCAAAAGCAAGGGGGCGCAGGAAGCCCACGAAGCCATTCGCCCTACCTACATGGACAAACCGGAAGTGGCGGGAACCGCGCAGGAAAAACGCCTGTACGAACTGATATGGAAACGCGCGGTGGCTTCGCAAATGAGCGATGCGCAATTAGAGAAAACCACCGTTACCATTGATATTTCCACCACGCCCGAAAAATTCGTGGCAACGGGCGAAGTCATCAAATTTGACGGATTTCTGAAATTGTATATCGAATCGCACGATGACGAAAACGAAGAAGAAAAAGGTTCGTTGCTGCCGCCCATCAACAAGGGACAAAACCTCGCAGCCAGCGACATCACGGCTACACAACGTTTCACGCTTCACCCGCCGCGTTACACTGAGGCAAGTCTGGTGAAAAAACTCGAAGAACTCGGCATCGGGCGCCCGTCAACGTATGCACCCACCATTTCCACCATTCAGAATCGCGGATACGTGGTGAAAGAGGACAGACCGGGAACGGAACGCGAATATGCCGTATATACATTATATAACAGTGTTCTTAAAGAAGATATAAAAACCGAAACAACGGGCGCTGAAAAGGCAAAACTCTTTCCCAGCGATATTGGTATGATTGTGAACGACTTTCTGATTGACCATTTCAACGACATCATGGATTACAATTTCACGGCGTCTGTTGAAAAGGAATTTGACGAAATAGCCGAAGGAAAATTGGACTGGACAAAGATGATTGATAAATTCTACCATCCATTTCACGAAAAGGTGGATGTTACCGTCAAAACGTCAGAGCGTACGGCAGGCGAGCGTAAACTCGGCATTGACCCTGAATCGGGAAAGCCTGTCGTAGCAAAAATCGGAAGATTTGGACCGCTGGTTCAAATCGGCGAGGTTTCGGAAGAGGAAAAGCCCCGTTTTGCCGGACTGATGAAGAACCAGAGTATCGAAACCATCACCCTCGAAGAAGCGCTGGAACTGTTCAGACTGCCGCGCAAGGTAGGGCAGTACGAAGGAAAGGAAATAACGGCAGCCGTAGGACGTTTCGGACCTTACCTGCTGCACAGTTCCAAATTTTATTCGCTGAAACCCGCTACCGACAATCCGCTCACGGTAACGCTCGACCGCGCCGTCGAACTCATCGAAGCCAAGCGCGAAGCCGACCGTAACAAGGTCATCAAATCATTCGACAAGGAACCTGATCTTTTGGTTTTGAACGGTCGTTGGGGACCTTACATTTCCTACAAAAAGGAAAATTACAAGATTCCAAAAAAGCAGGAACCCGCCTCGCTGACGCTGGATGATTGCTTGAAAATCATCAGCGAAAGCGCCGGAAAACCGTCCAAAAACACCCGTAAAAAAGCGAAAAAATGAACTTTGCCGACTATCTCATTCCCGCCGGCTGCGGCACAGGCAGACACGGCAACTTCGGCGATACCGTCTTGAAATATCAGGGTCAGCCGGGTTTTGAAATTCCTGCTTCGACGAAAATAGCCATCATAGGCGTTCCTGAAGACCGGTTTTCGGATGGCGCCGGCGAAATCAAATCGCCGGGAATTGTCCGCAGGCAGTTGTATGCTTTGTCTTCGGTTTCGCAGGGAACGGTAGTTGATTTGGGTAATTTGCGCACGGGAAAAACCCTCACGGATACCTATTACGGACTGAGAGATGCGGTAGCGGAACTGTATCAGCGAAATATTGCCGTATTGCTTATTGGGGGAACTATGGATGTATTTTACGGAAATTGTCTGGCAATGGAAGAGCAGGATGTTACGTTGACGTGCGTTTCGCCTCAACTGAGATTTTCCGAAAATCATCCGTTGAACACGCTAACATTCGACCAGCCTGAAACTTCAAACTTTAAACCTCAAACCTTAAACTCTGTTCACATCTGCAACATCGGCTATCAGTCGTATTACGTACAGCAGCAGGATTTGGACTGTTTCAGCGACCGGCATTTCGAGGCGTATCGTCTGGGCGAGGTCAGGGAAGGGAACCTGCGCGGATGCGAACCTGTGATCCGCGATTCGGATTTGCTTGCCATCAGCATGGATGCGGTCAAATATTCGGATGCGCCCGCTGCATCAATTTCTTCGCCCAATGGATTTACCGGCGAAGAAATTTGCCAGTTGGCTTTCTTTGCCGGATTGAGCCACCGGTGCCGGTCGTTGGGGATTTTCGACATGATTCCGCAAAACGACGTGCAGGATATTACTGCTAAATTAGCGGCGCAAATGGCATGGTATTTCATCGAAGGCGTCGTGAAACGAAATTTCAGCAGTCCGGAAAACGACATTCAAAACTTCAAAAAATATCTGATTTATTTCGACCAGTTGCACCATAATCTCTGTTTTTACAAAAATATGCATACCGAACGCTGGTGGATGGAAGTACCGTCGCTATCCGGCAAAGACAATAATTTAATCATTTCCTGCACACAGGAAGACTACGTAAAATCCGCCGAACAGGAAATTCCCGACCGCTGGTGGAAAACATATCAGAGAATCAACAACAGTTCAATTTTGGGGAAATGAGTGTTGTCTATATAATTTGTCGTGTGAATTTTAATATATGGACACACTCGAAAACTTACAAAATCTGTTTGCCCGTGGGGCATTTACAACAAAGTATAAACGTATATTTTTAAAAAAAATCAGAATCGCAATCCTGTTTTTTCATGGATACTTGGATATGATTCCACACAAAAAAGGGAAGATTATACCATATACATATATAATATAGTCTAATATTTTTTGTAGATTAAAAAAATCATATTATCATTGACCCGAATTTAATATGTATCTATTATGGCAAAGGCGAAAGAAATAATAATACAGGAAAGTATGGAAGAGTTGCAAAAATATTTACGCA
>Ga0082212_10012074_pt1 | contig 10901 bp, 9 predicted proteins | sample TergutNt197P3_FD_71548 | JGI IMG/M metagenome (GOLD analysis project Ga0082212, IMG submission 71548) | Neocapritermes taracua P3 segment gut microbial communities from Petit-Saut dam, French Guiana - Nt197 P3 | ecosystem: Host-associated > Arthropoda: Insects > Digestive system > Gut ...
TTGGAGTCTCCCGCTCACCAAACCCTACCTCGGGACTGTTACGAGCCCACATAATATCCATCTCCATTCACCATTCGGTTGCGGGAGAACCCCGCAGGAGATATTTCTATTTATTTTTTTGTCCCTTCCTGCACTTTTAAAATATGCACCCTGCCGAAGACGGCGATTTGCAAAGAAAAAGAAAATGGGGTACACTATGGTTAAAGGTCAAAAAAGGTCAGTGGTGATAGCATGGGAAATCTTGCCGATAGAATAGAGGCTTATCTCAAAACCATCTTGGGTGAAGCCGAAGGAGGATCCATCATACTGCAGCGGGGTTTTTTGGCTAAAATATTCTCCTGCGCGCCTTCTCAAATCAATTACGTTTTGACGACCCGGTTTACTGTGGAGAAAGGATATCTTGTAGAGAGCCGGCGAGGCGGCGGCGGTTTTTTGCGCATTGTGCGCCTGGGTTTTGATGAGGAGAGTAACTTTCACAGACTCATGAACGAACTGCTGGGAGAAGAAGTTTCGCAGCTGCGCGCCAACAATCTCTTGGAGAACCTTTGTGAGGAAGACATTCTTACGGAACGAGAAGCGATTCTGTTGAAAAGCGTGTTTGCCGATAAAATCATCGGTGAGTTTCTCAGCAACACCTATGCGCCCCGGCTGCGCGCCAAAATGATGAAGGAAGTACTGATCGGCATATCCCGCGCCGATCTGGAAAGCTGATACAAAGGAGTGAGTGACCCTATGATTTGCCAAAAGTGTCAGGTTCGGCAAGCCAGTGTTCATGTCCAACAACATGTCAACGGAAAACTCTCGGAGACATACCTGTGCCAACAGTGCGCTCACGATCTCAAACAAAGCGGATTCAGCTATCCTGCTTTGGTGGCGGGATTCCTGCAATCTCTGCTCGGCGCTTCCGCCGCCAACGCTATGCAGGAAACCGGGCAAGAAACCGCTGCCGACGCTTGTCCCACCTGCCACACCTCGGCGGCGCGCATACAACACACAGGGTTTGTCGGCTGCGCTGACTGCTATGAACATTTTGCCAGACAGATGGACAGCTGGCTGCGGCGTATCCAAGGACAGGTTCGCCACGCCGGTAAAGCACCTCAGCGCTGTGAAGCGGCGATTCAAGAGGCGGCCACTCTGGAACAACTCAAGACCAAACTGAAAACCAGTATAGAGGCAGAAGCCTTTGAAGAAGCGGCCGTGTTGCGCGACCGCATCCGCGAACTGGAAGACCGCACGAAAGGGGAAAACGCCGATGGCCAGAAAACATGTCAAACACGATAGCCTCCGCGATCTCCAGGGGCCCAGCCGATGGATGCAGGCCGACCCACAGGGACCCAACATTCTCGTGAGCACGCGGGTGCGCTTAGCCCGTAATCTGGCCGGCTTTCCGTTCCCCCATGCAGCGACGCCGGAGCAATGCCGGGAACTGGAAGAAAACATGGCCTCTGTTTTTTCCGGCATCAAGTTGGACGGGCAGCCGTTGCGATACCTATCTATGAACGTCCTTTCCGACAACGAAAAAAGGATCCTTGTTGAGAGGCATCTGATGAGCCCTGATTTCGCCAATCTTGATAGACCGCGGGCCCTGTTTCTGTCTGAAGACCACAGAGTCGCCGTCATGATCAACGAAGAAGACCACATCCGCATCCAAGTATTTGAACCGAACTGGCAATACCAGCAGGCCTGGGAGCTTGCTTCGGAATTAGACAACAAAATCGAAGAAAAGGAGCCCCTGTCTTTCCACGAAAAATTCGGCTATCTAACGGCCTGTCCTACAAACGTCGGCACAGGACTGCGCCTTTCTGTCATGATCCATTTGCCTGGATTAAGTGTCCTGGGACAGATCCGCGAGATCACAGGTGCTCTTAACCAAATGGGACTGACCGTACGGGGACTCTACGGCGAGAAATCCCAGGCTTATGGGAATCTCTATCAGATATCCAACCAGATAACCCTAGGCAAATCCGAAGAAGACACCATGCGCCACCTGGACGCGATGACCCAAAAAATCGTCGAAAAAGAAATGCAAGCCCGCCACCATTTAGGACAGGAAAGCCGGCTCCAGCTTGAGGATCGGGTCTGGCGCGCGCGGGGGACACTGCAGAACGCCCGTATCCTATCCACCGAAGAAGCCTTCAAAACCCTGTCTCTGGATCGGCTGGGGATGGATCTGGACATCTTGCCCAAAATCAAGGTCAGCTACATGGAAACCCTCATCAACTGTCTGCGAGGTACGTTGGGCAGCGCGTTGGGAAGTGGGACGCCGGAGGTGGAAAGTGAGCAGTCGGCGGTTGAGGCGGCGGCGGATGATAAACCGGCACAAGGAGAGAGAACAGAGTCAGAAGATAAATTGACGACGCCAGAGGGCTTGGTAAGCCCGAGGGAGCCGGCTGAAATGGATGATAATCTCCTTGATATCGCGCGGGCATCGTATCTTAGGCGCCTCTATGAAGCGCCTCTGGGAGGCGCTTCATAGAGGCGCAGGGGTTAGGGGGTTAGGGGTTAGAGGTTAGGGGTTAAGGGTTAGGGGCCGGGGTTGGAGAGGGTTCTGAATTAAACGAAGAAGGAGTATTGAAGTGGATAAATATACGCAGCGGGCGGAAAAGGCCCTGATTCTAGCTGAACACATTGCCAGAAAGCTGGGTCATCAGGTGATTGGAACCGAGCATATTTTGCTGGCTTTGATTGAAGAGGGAGAAGGGGTCGCAGCTCGTGTGCTCAGCGACCTGAATGTGGATGCCGAGAAGACCAGCGCCAAAATTGTTCAGATTACGGGCATCGGAGAACCGGTTACCGGCGATGTTTCTCTTTCGCCTCGGGTGAAGCGCGTGCTGATGATTGCCCAGGAGGAAGCCCAGCGCCAGGGTATCAATTATGTTGGGACAGAGCATCTGCTCCTGGGGTTGATTATTGAGGGAGAAGGTATCGCTGCGCGGGTTCTTACGGAGCTAAGGGTGAACCCGGATAAGGTCTGGGAACAGATCCTGAATGTTCTTGGCGGCGATTCGGAAAATATTCCGGCGCCCGGTTCGGGAGGGCTTGGTCTTAAGTCCGGCCAGGGTGCCCTGCTGAATGAGTTTGGACGGGATCTGAATATGCTGTCTGTGGAAGGCAAGCTTGATCCTGTTGTGGGCAGGGAAACTGAGATCGAACGGGTTATTCAGATCCTTTGCCGTCGGACGAAGAACAATCCGGTGCTGATCGGCGAACCCGGCGTCGGCAAAACGGCCATCGCCGAAGGGTTGGCTCAGCGGATCGTTGCCAACCAGGTGCCGGAAATTCTGAGCGACAAACGGGTTTTGACTTTGGACTTGTCGACAGTTGTGGCCGGAACCAAGTACCGGGGCGAGTTTGAAGAACGTATGAAAAAGATTATGGAAGAAATCCGTCTTGACGGCAATATAGTCATTTTTATTGATGAGCTGCATACACTGATTGGCGCCGGTTCGGCTGAGGGCGCCATCGATGCCGCCAACATTTTGAAACCGGCTTTATCCCGCGGCGAGATTCAATGTATTGGCGCCACGACGCTGGACGAATACCGCAAGCATATCGAGCGGGATCCGGCGTTGGAACGCCGTTTTCAGCCTATTCTGGTGGGAGAGCCCACCACTGAGGAAGCCGTGGCTATTTTATATGGTCTGCGTGACCGCTATGAGGCTCATCACCGGGTTAAGATTACCGATGAAGCTATTGAGGCCGCTGTGAGGTTGTCCGGGCGCTATATATCTGACCGCTTTCTGCCCGATAAAGCCATTGATCTTGTTGATGAAGCTGCTTCGAAGGTGCGCATCCACAGTTTTACCATGCCGCCTGATTTAAAAGAGCTGGAAGAACAAGCCGACGCCATGAAAAAAGAAAAAGAGGAAGCTGTGAGGCGGCAAGAGTTTGAAAAAGCTGCTCAAGCGCGTGACCAGGAGCAGCTTCTGCGTGGCCGCCTGAACCAGGTGCGCCAGGAATGGGAGTCGTCTCGGGAAAAGGAAAGCTTAATTGTCGAGGCTGAAAGTATCGCCCAAGTTGTGGCCAGTTGGACGGGGATACCGATCAACAAGCTGGCCGAAGGCGAAAGCGAAAAACTCCTGCATCTGGAAGCCCGGCTGCGTGAAAGGGTCATTGGGCAGGACGAAGCCGTCAAAGCTGTCGCCCTCTCCATCCGTCGGGCCCGGGCCGGACTGAAGGATCCGAAACGTCCTATTGGTTCTTTTATTTTTCTCGGTCCCACCGGTGTGGGCAAAACCCAGCTGGCTCGTACACTGGCGGAGGTTCTTTTCGGCAACGAAAACGCCATGATCCGGGTGGACATGTCCGAGTATATGGAGAAACACGCGGTTTCGCGCATGGTGGGGTCGCCCCCGGGATATATTGGCCACGATGAAGGAGGCCAGCTGACGGAGCAGGTGCGCCGCCGGCCTTACAGTGTCGTGCTTTTTGACGAAATCGAAAAAGCCCATCCTGACGCTTTCAATATTTTGCTGCAGGTTTTGGAAGACGGAAGGTTGACGGACTCCAAAGGGCGCGTTGTTGACTTCCGCAATTGTGTGATGATTATGACCTCCAACGTTGGCGCGACTTTTTTGAACAGAGAAGCCATGGGTTTTGCCGCTGTGCGCAACGAGTTGAGCGAGTACAAGAGCATGAGCGCCCGGGTTATGGATGAGCTGAAGAAGACCTTTCGGCCTGAGTTTCTCAACCGGGTGGATGACTTGGTTGTTTTCCGCTCCTTGAACAGCGATGATATGGTCAAGATTGCAGAAATCCTTTTGAACGAAGTGATCAATCGAATCGAGGAACAGGGGTTGTCTCTGGCGGCGGACAGCGATGTTTTCAGGTATATCGCCCGCGAAGGAGAAGACAAAACCTATGGGGCCAGACCCTTGCGCCGTGCTATTCAGCGGTTGGTGGAAGATGTGCTTTCTGAAAAAATCTTGTCGGGAGAGTTTGCGATGGGCGATCATATTGTCATGACTGTCAAAGATGACGCGCTGGTTTTTGTTATGGGGACGCCCAGAAACAAATCGCTGCAAAAGTCGAAGATAGCCAAACCGGTGCCGGTCAAGGGAAAGGGGTCAACGCAGATCGTGAAAGTGGTATCTCCCGGCGATTTGTCCGAGGATGAGGCGGGAGAAAGCAAGGCAGGAAAGGCAGAACCGACAAAGACAGAACCGGGAAAGACCGGTTCGGCAAAGACCGGCTCGGGATCAGGAAAGACCAAGACCAAAACATCCGGAGCCGAAACAGGCAAGACAAAGGGCGCGAAAAAAGATCCTGCCGCTAAGGATACCAAAGAGACCCCGGCAAAAAGACCACCGGGAAGGCCCAGGAAAAACGAACCGAAGCAAGGGTCTGCCGATGGACAAGGGTCTGGCGATGGGCAAGGATAAAACGGTTTTCTTCTGCCGCGAATGCGGCTATGAAAATGCCAAATGGTTGGGCAAATGTCCGGGCTGCGGTGTATACAACACCTTTGTGGAAGAACGGTTGACGAAGAAACCAGCCGGCGCCGGCGCTGTATCCGGGCAAACGTCTTTGCGCAAACTGCGGGAAAAGGCGCCGATCGGCATGGCCGGCACAGCAGGCATGAACGGCATAGTCGGTATGTCCGGTATGGCCGGGTTGTCCGGCGCAGCAGGGATGGCCGCCGGACAGGCGGTTCCCCTTGCCGATATAGAAGTTGTCGGTCAGGAGCGCTGGGACTCCGGCAGCGCGGAACTCAACCGCGTTCTGGGCGGTGGTGTTGTGCCGGGCTCCCTCGTGCTCCTGAGCGGGGAGCCGGGCATTGGGAAATCCACTTTCATGCTGCAGATGGCCCGGTTCATGGGAGGCAGGGCGAAGGTGCTGTACATTTCCGGGGAAGAGTCCCTCCGGCAACTTAAACTTAGGGCTGACCGCTTGGATCTAGCCCCCGCCAATCCGAGCCCGGGCAAGACAGACACGGGCCAAAGGGAGGCGGACCCGGTTCAGGAGGGGGTTACTCCCCGGCAAAGCAACGTCTCTGTTATGGCGGAGGTTTCTCTTGACGTGGTGGGTGCGGAAGCGCTGGAAGGCGGATATCAAGTTCTCATCATCGATTCGATTCAGACGATGATGTTGGATGATCTGCAGTCGGCGCCGGGCAGCGTCAGCCAGGTGCGGGAATGTGCGGCTTTTCTCATGCGGCTGGCTAAAGATTACGGCGTCGCTGTCTTCATGGTCGGTCATGTAACAAAAGACGGCACCGTAGCCGGGCCGCGGGTGCTCGAACATATGGTGGACACGGTGCTTTGTTTTGAGGGGGATCAATACCACATCTACCGCTTGCTGCGCGCCAGCAAAAACCGCTTCGGTCCGAGCAACGAGATAGGCGTTTTCGAGATGCGCGGCAGCGGCCTTGTTGAAGTGCGGGATTTGTCGGGGGTTTTTCTGGAAGGGAACCGGCCGGCAGTAGGATCCGCGATTACGGTGACGATGGAAGGCACGAGGCCTTTGCTCGTAGAAATCCAAGCCTTGGCGACGCCGTCAGTTTACGGTCAACCGCGGCGCACAGCCAACGGGCTCGACTATAACCGGCTGCTCATTCTGCTGGCCGTGTTGGACAAACGCATCGGATTCCCCTTCGCGGCCAAGGACGTCTTCGTCAACGTCGCCGGCGGCCTGAAGATATCCGAACCCGCCGTAGATATAGCTGTCGTCGGGGCCCTCCTGTCCGCCCTGAAAGACAGAATCATTCCCGCCATGGTTATGGTGGGAGAACTGGGGCTGACCGGCGAAGTGCGAGGCGTCGCCCAGATCGAACAACGTATTCTGGAGGCCCGTGACTTCGGGTTCGAGCGCTGCATGTATCCTGAGGCCAACGCCGCCCGGCTGAAGCAGGTTGTGGATAAGACCGGAGGCGTGGGGTTTTACCCGGTGAAAAGCATTGAGGACGTTATTCAGTTGACAATTGACAATTGACAATTGTCAATTCACCGCAAGGTGAATACAGTTAAAGTCTTCAGCATATTTTCTTCTCTTTGGACAGCTTCATCCAAGGAGAGGTTAAGCGTGTTGGCCAGTGCGGCGAGGTAGAACATTTGTCTGCCCAGCTCTGTTTCAATGGTTTCCCGGCAGCGTGGACAAAGAGTTCCCGCCACATGGGAACTGAGCAATCCTTTGAGATCCGATATGGTCGCGCTTTCCGGAATGGATTCTTTGTGGGCCTCTATGGCCAGACAGCCGCAGGATGTGACGGCTTTGGTGACGGCCCGCGTCACGCGGGCGGAGGCCTCTTGGTTTTTGGCTAAGATATCAAGGATGCTTTGATGACGGATGAGCATGGTGTCTACGGTTTTTTGGAAACTTCCGCCATTGGTCATGGGCCATCACCCTTTCCTGAATCCTGATAATCTCATTATAGGCAGGAAGTCCGGGCCTTGTCAATTTAACTTGTGTACCATCAATGAAAAAAATTGCTTGAAGGCGCTCACAATTTGTCGGGTCAGGAAAAATCTACAGGAACGATTCAGAACGATTTGATAAATTTTTTCTTTACTGATCTATGTTATTCCTGTTATAATAAGAAATACGACACAACGGACTTGTTCTTTTATTTGTCTCTAGTTAAATTGTCTCACAATTTAGGCATTTTCCGGCGGGAAGATGTCAGATCATTTCTATTGCAAAGGAGGAGATGAAGCTGAGGAAGGTTATGCGGGTTATCATCGCGTTGCTAATCGCGGGACTTGGGTTCTATTTAATTTTTCAATTGGCGAAAACGAATCTCATTTCAAGTGCACTTATGGATTATTCTATTGACAAATATTGGGCTTATGCCGTTGTGACGCTTGTTTTTGGAAGCATCGGCTTCCTTATCGCGCCGGCGATTATGCGTTTTGCGGCTGCCAGTATCAGTTGGATTGAAGCCCGTCTCGTCAAAATGACGATTATTGAGGTCATTTCCGGGGCGATTGGCCTTTTTCTGGGTGTATTGCTGGCGTTTTTGTTTAATATGGCTTATGCCGAAATTACCATTGTGGGGCCGATTGTCTCAGTGCTGGTGAATCTGATCTGCGGTTATGTGGGCGGTTATGTTGGTTTGGTCATCGGCGCGAAACGCAAGGAAGACTTGGCGGGTTTGGTCGGCCGCCGCAAAGAGAAGCAGGAAAAAACAGATAAGGAAAAAGGGAAAGCGGATAAAAAAGGCGAGAGCGAAGTTGTGGCCGTGTCGGCAAAGTTGTATAAGATCCTTGATACAAGTGTGATCATTGACGGGCGTATCGCGGATATTATCGACACGGGCTTTCTGGACGGAACCCTTTTGGTGCCGGAATTTGTGTTGGATGAATTGCAGAGGATCGCGGATTCTTCGGATATGTTGAAACGCAACCGCGGGCGCCGGGGACTGGATATTCTCAATCAGATTTCTAAGAAAGAAGGATCTGAGATTGAGATCAGCAGCCAGGATTTTGATGACGTGACAGAAGTGGACAGCAAGCTGGTGCGGTTGGCCCAAAGTATAAAAATGCCGATCCTGACCAACGATTACAACCTGAACAAAATTGCCGAACTTCATGGCGTCAAGGTGCTTAACATCAACGAGCTGGCCAATATGGTCAAACCGGTGGTGCTGCCCGGCGAGGGGATGACGGTTCAGGTGCTGAAAGAAGGCAAGGAGGCGGGGCAGGGAGTTGCTTATCTGGAGGACGGCACCATGGTCGTTGTTGACGGTGGGCGCAATCTGATTGGCCAGGAGGCCCAGGTGACAGTGACGACAGTTTTGCAGACGGCCGCCGGACGGATGATTTTTGTGAAACCGAAAGATGATCTTGATGATCCGTCAGAGTATTATGAGGCCAGAATGAGTTATTAAGCTTATGAAGAAGAAAACAAGGATCGCGGTGATCGTTCCCGCCGCCGGGGAAAGCCGGCGCATGGGGGGCTTGAATAAGCTGTTTTTGGATGTGGCAGGGCAGCCTGTGCTGTTGCGTACGGTGGAGGTTTTTTTGGCTTTGGGCGGGGATGATGGGTATGACGTTCCGGTGATTGTGGCTGTTAACCCTCATGATCTATCCCGCGTGGAAGATTTGTTTGCAGGAATGTCTGATGTTACTGTTGTGTTGGGAGGCGCGAACCGGCAGCAATCGGTGGCGAACGGGTTGGCCCTGGTGGGGGACGACGTGGATTATGTTATTGTGCATGATGGGGCGCGACCTTTGCTTAAGCAGGCTGATCTGGAAGCGTTTGTCCAAAGAGGTCTGGAGGTGGGCGCTCTGGTTATGGCTGTTCCCGTCAAGGATACGGTCAAAAAAGTTAATGAGAGCGGTTTTGTCGCGGAAACACCTCGGCGGGAAGAGCTGTGGTTAGCACAGACGCCTCAGATGTTCAGGCGGTCTTTGCTTAGCGTGGTGCACGCCGAGGCCTGCGCCGAGGGATTCACAGGAACTGATGAGGCTTCGCTGCTGGAACGGCGAGGCTATGAGGTGGCGGTTTTTCGGGGGTCTTATGAGAATATAAAGATAACGACGCCGGAGGACGCGCGCCTTGTTGAGGCACAGGGGTCAATAAGGTGTTTTCCAACGGTGAACAGCGGACGGGCGAATAAACGAGCCAGGAGGAACCCTTTGATGCGGATTGGGCTGGGGTATGACATGCATGGGCTGGCGGAAGGGCGGGATTTGATACTGGGTGGGGTCAAAATCCCTCACTCAAGGGGCTTGCTGGGGCATTCCGACGCCGATGTGTTGACCCACAGCGTTATGGATGCTTTGTTGGGAGCTTTGGCTTTGGGGGATATTGGCCAGGTTTTTCCGGACAGCGATGCGCAGTATAAGGATGTTTGCAGTTTGACGCTGTTGAGGCAGGTAGCGGCCTTGGTCAGGGGCCAAGGGTATGCTGCCGGCAACGTTGACGCGGTGATCTGTGCGCAAAAACCGTTGTTGGCGCCGTATATAGGTGAAATGCGCGAGAACCTGGCTGCTTGTTTGGAGCTTGAGGTTGGGCAGGTTTCGGTGAAAGCGACGACAACGGAACGGTTGGGGCCGGAAGGCAGGGAAGAGGGGATCAGCGCGCAGGCTGTCGTTCTGGCCCTAAGAAAAGACGATGAATGAACCCACAACCAGAATGAGAGAACCGCTCCCGTGTCTGTTTGGATGACTGGGAGCGGTTCATATATTGCCTGTTCGATCTATTTTCTGTGCCCTGATAAAAAGCTGGGAAACTTGAAATCCGTTTGGTCGTATTGTTCGTAGTCGTCGTGTTCTTGGTTCTGTTCTTCATCGACCGGATTCATGTCTTCAGGATTGTTGTCTTCCGGGCTGTCTTCACCCTGAAGGTCATTGGTAAAGTCAGTTGTTACGCCATTTGTTATTTTGTATTCCGCAATTCTGTCTTTATTGATGGAACACAGTTTTTCTTTGAATCCATCTGATTCTACAAGCAGCTTCAAGGCAATTTCGAAATTGTCCGGGCTCCAATCCTGTAACTGCAAATATTGCTCAGCCAAGGCGCCATTACGAATTAGCCGCTGAGTTCTCTCTTTCTTGGACCTTTCTTTTTCACGGGCAAGCAAATCTTCCTTCTGTTTTCGCAGCTGTTCGATTCTTGCGTCAATGGTGCTGACTTGATCCGTCACATTTCTTCTTGGACCCATAAACACCCTCCTTTATTCTCTTTGGATGGTTTTCCTAAAATAGACGTTTTCTGCTGTGGATTGTATAAGCTACGGTTATTATATCCAAGAAAAATGTTTCGATCCTGAAATGAGTTGTTACCGATCAAATCGATCAGACCCCAGCCGGAGGGGCAGGAGGGGACGGTGAGGCATAGGGGCGGAGGTTGGGCGGGGTGTGAGGCGCGTTCGCCAAGCCTTTGCGGGAGGGGCGGCAGCAGCTCTTGGGCATCGGAGCAGAAAAAGAGCGCAAGGCTGTCTTATTTTGCGCTCTCTGCGC
>Ga0082212_10002640_pt2 | contig 10899 bp, 11 predicted proteins | sample TergutNt197P3_FD_71548 | JGI IMG/M metagenome (GOLD analysis project Ga0082212, IMG submission 71548) | Neocapritermes taracua P3 segment gut microbial communities from Petit-Saut dam, French Guiana - Nt197 P3 | ecosystem: Host-associated > Arthropoda: Insects > Digestive system > Gut ...
TGCCAATTTCCCGGGCAGGGTAACCTTTGCCGTCAAGGTATTCCTGTGCCTGCTTTACATCGCCTCCGTCTACAGCAATAACAAAACCAATTCCCATATTAAAAGTATTAAACATCATTTTACGAAGATCCCCGTCAGTCTGCAGTAAATCCTTTCCCGCTTTTTCCGCCTCCGCTCCGCTTTCTTTTAACTCCGCCACCCCTGAGGCAATCCGGTTAAAAATTGCAGGGATGGTCCAGGAATTACTATTGATCAACGCACGGAAACATTGGTTGCCGTTATTGGGAAACATACGAGGTATGTTTTCGTAAAAGCCGCCGCCGGTAATGTGTGCCATGCCGTGAATAGGGATTTTTTCCATTAATCCAAGTACAGGTTTTACATATATTCTGGTAGGTTCAAGTAAAGCTCTGCCCAGGGGCATTCCGCCGAAATCCTCTTCCAGGTTTGGCAGTACTTTGCGAATTAAACTGAACCCGTTTGAATGAGGGCCGGAAGACGCAATGCCTAAAAGTACATCTCCTTCACGCACGGCTTTTCCGTCAAGGATTTTTTTACGGTCAACAAGGCCAACGGCAAAACCGGCTATGTCGTACTTTCCTTCTTCGTAGAAGCCGGGCATTTCCGCTGTTTCTCCGCCCAAAAGCACACAGCCCGCTTCTTTGCAGCCTGCCGCAACAGATTCAACGATCTTTGCCGCAACACCGGCATTGAGTTTTCCGCAGGCAAGGTAATCCAGAAAAAAAAGCGGGCGCGCTCCGTGACAGAGAATATCATTAACACACATGGCGACACAGTCGATGCCGACTGTATCGTATTTGTTTAATGCAAAGGCAATGTCAAGTTTTGTACCCACGCCGTCAGTTCCGGAAACCAGTACCGGCTCTTCCATGCCTTCGGCGCCCTCTTTCAGGGAAAGCATACCTGCAAAACTGCCAATACCGCTGAGAACCGAATTTTTATGATAAGCCCTGGTAGCTTCCGCCAGATCCCGGTATTTTTCTACAGCCAGGTAACCTTCGTTAATATCAACACCGGCTTCTTTATAATTCATTGCTTATTGCAGAATAGCAAAAACAGCGGATATTACCAAGCGGGATTATTCAATGTTTTGTAAAATAATCCCGGGGCTTTCTTCGGTTATTTCTTCCTGCATTTTCAGGAGAAGGTTGATCTCCTTAAAAATGTAATCCCGGTACTTGCTGTTTAATTCCTTAAACAATCCAACCAGCTTGATATACTGCTCATTATCCTCTTCCGCAAACATATCACCATTCCCGCTGCGAAGCCATGTTTCGTTTACTTTAAAGGAAGAACAGATCAACTTGATAAGCCGGTTGTTCACCCTGCGTTTTTCTGTTTCAATTCCGGCCAGGTATCCTGAAGAAAGAGCAATAACCTGGGAAAAACTTACCTGTGTCATATTAAGAGCTTTGCGAAGCTCTTTAACACGCTGATTAATTTCGTTGTATTTTTTTTCTTCCACGTTGTAAACCATAGTGAAATAAAAATTGCAAATCAAGTAATTCCGGAATTTTTTTCTTTTTATTTTAAATTTTTATTTTTTTATTGCTAAATCATAATAGAGTAATATCAGGGTATTAATGCTGTTCGCCTGCCACCGGTATCGGATATTCGCCCGAAAAACAACCCAGGCAAAAACCGCCGTTCTCGAAGCTGCCGGAACAATCCGGATCAATCGACTGCAGCAATCCTGCTATGCTGATAAAAGCCAAACTGTCCGCACCCAAAGAAGTACACAGTTCGTTTACCCCCCCGTTTACGTTGCTTATTAAATCCTTGCGATGAGGAGTATCAATGCCAAAATAACAGGGGAACCGTACCGGCGGCGAACAAATTCTGATATGAACTTCTTTGGCTCCTGCAGCTCTGAGTATGGCAACCAGCCTGCGTGAAGTTGTACCGCGGACAATGGAATCATCAATAATCACTACACGTTTACCCCGGACTTCACTTTCTATTACATTAAGTTTTACCAGAGCTGTTTTTTCACGCATAGTCTGGTTAGGGGCGATAAATGTACGTCCTACATATTTACTTTTTACGATTCCCAGACCAAAAGGCGTACCTGTCGCCCTGCCGTAACCAATTGCAGCGGGAACTCCGGAATCAGGTACGCCGACAACAAGATCGGCAGCAAGAGCAGATTCCTTACCCAGAATTTCTCCTGCACGTATTCTTGATCCGTAAACATCAATTGAATCAATTACACTGTCGGGCCGGGCAAAGTACACATATTCAAAAGCACAGACAGCGCGGCGGGTTTTTTCGCTGAAGATAAAAGAAAATACATCATCCTGTTTGATAATTACCACTTCACCGGGTTCTATGTCCCTGACAAATTCACCCCCCACAGCATCAATGGCGCAGGATTCACTTGCCAGTATCCAGCCGCCGTCCAGTTTACCCAAACACAGCGGCCTGATGCCGTTTGGATCCCTGGCGCCGACAAGGGCATCGCCGGTAAGCAGTACCAGTGCATAGGAGCCTTTGATAAATTTGATTGTATCGGTAAGGGCTTTCTCCAGGCCTTTTTTATAGTTTTTTGAAATCAGGTTGATGATCACTTCGCTGTCGCTGGTTGAGGTGAACCCGACAAAATATTAACAAATGCGTTGATATCAATAGGCTCGATCCTGTCCAGTTCGATCATTCGTTCCAACAGCAGTTTTGGGACCAGTTTTACTCTTTCCATTACCAGATTCCGTACCAGTTCCATGCTCTCGGGATGGATCATTGCTTCACGGGTTGCAATAATATATATGCGGTTCATTGTCTCCTTTATTTCCGGCTTCCAGTCGAAAAGCATTTTCATCAGAACTTCGGCCGGCGGGTCGGTCTCGGCCATGCTGAGCAGTTTGTCAATGTCCGGCCGTGCTTTGTTCCATTGCTCGCCGTAATATTCATATATCTCATCCAATATTTCTTTTTTTGATTTGAAATGATTATAAATCGATCCCGGCTTAATGCCGACTTCTTTGGCAATGTCACGCATGGTAACCTCATTATAACCAACCTGCGAGAACATTCTGATAGACGAAAACAATATTTTTCCTTTTGTGGATTCTTTTGCATTGCTAACAGGAAAACCGCAGGAACTTTCATTCGCCGCATACAATGGCCGGCTTGAGTATGCGTACACTGAATATCCATTAACCATGTTTTTTCCCGTATGTTTAATATGTGCGCCCTGATTAATCCTCTTGTACTTTTTTCAATATGTCAACAGAAATTACAAAAGCAGTTTTTAATCAAACAGGAAATATAAGGTAGATGTTTTATTGTTTTCTATGGCCGTATCACCGCCAGGCATCGTTCTTCATTAAGAAACGGTACAGTAAGCGGGATAAGTTCTGTGGTGTACCCTTTCAGGCTGTTCAGTTCTGCCTGAGCTATTGTTTGTTTTCCCTTGTAAGCTGCGATTATACCTCCCTTGTCAAGAAGCCGGGCAAGCTTTGCAACAAAAGTATTTTCAAGCGGGCTTAAGGCCCGCAGGACAAGACAATTGAATCTGCCTGGAAGGGTTTTTTCCAATTCCATTTCTTCTACAGTGATACGCGGAAATTCCGGACCGGGAAACGCCGAAACAAGCACGGCGCAAACATTGCGTAAAAAACCGGAGCGCCTGCCCATCCGTTCTATCAGGGTAACATTCATTTTGCTCAGACAAATTGCCAGCGGTATGCCTGGTAATCCCGCTCCGGAACCTGCATCGGCAAGCGTTTTTTCGGTTTTATCTTCCATGCCTAAAAAATTCGCAATATGTCCCAGGGGAGCCAGTGAATCAAGAATATGTTTTATAATTAATGTATCCCGATCATCTGCCTTTACAAGGCCGTAGGCAGCGTTAAAACGTTCTATCTCATTAATATAAAGCTGCAAAGCTTCGGTAATTTCTTCAAAACGGTTTTCGATTAAACAAGCGGCGGTTTTATCTGCAGCACAAATCTGTTTAAGACCTTCGCCTAGAAGTTTCATTCAGCTCTTTTTTCTGCGCTGTTCCCGGATTGCCGAAATGGTTACCCAAATCATCAGAATAAGCACCGCTATTGATGCAATTAATACCGGAAAGAAATCTTTCTCTGCTTTCTTTACCGGTTCTTCTATGGGAAAATCTGAATACCCTTCACTTACTCCCGCCGGAGAACCAAACATAACAAGAAGAATAATCGTACAGATAATAAACGTTAAACCAATAATGATAAAGGCAATTATTGATACCTTTTTGACTTCAGGGCTGGTCTTTTTTGAAAGGGCCAGGGCGGCAATAAATCCCGCCGGAATTAATGCAATAAAACCTAAAAAGATCATATAAAGTGCCGCATATCCTTGTCTTCCTGGAAACCGCTCCATTTTCCTACCGCATAAGAACCAAAGGAACAGAACAGAACATCCAAAAAGGTTCCTACCGCGATCAGGTAAAAAGCCATTGGTTTAAGGATAAGATACCCTGATTCGAAACCTTTACCGTAATACATGCCCAACACCGCCAAAGCGGTATAGGCCCCATTCGCCGGATGACCGGCCAAACAAAAAGAAATTAAAAAAGCATACAATCCAATGGTAACTACATTCGACAAGGCAATGCCCAAACGTGAATAGGAATTGATAATTACAATAAAAGAAACAGCCGCTACCATTGCGCTTCCTGCCCGTCCGAATATGGAAAAAAGACTTACCGTTACTGCATTGGAGCGGCGGCGGACACCCAGATTTTCCTTTACATGACGATACAACACGGGCAAGGTAAAATTGATGTCTCCCGAAAAAAAACCTGCCAGGGCCGTTCCCAGGGATCCATAAAGGCTAATCCACGGGTTGGTTTTCGGCTGAAGTATAAAAAGGAAAAGGGGGAAGATTCCGAAAGCCAGGACAAAGGAAAAAACACCTAAAAGAAGAATCAGGTCGCGGAACACATCGGAACGCAGGGCCGCATGATAACGGATCGCCCAGTAAGCGGCAAGGGCAATGATCACCAGTACAAGGATTTCGGAAAAGAAGGTTGCCACATGGTAGAAAATTCTGGAAAGCGAATCCCCCAGAGACAGCACAGGTTTGGAATAGTTTCTGTCCAGCCCAAGGCCCATAGCAAGAAAAAAAGCCAGAAACCAGGCAGGCAGCAGGTAAAAACCGTCATTAACCAATGTGGAAAAAAGGTTGGAAGGAAAGAGTCCCAGTACAAGATCAGGTATATGCAGGGACACGGTCTCGTATTGTTCTTCGATTAAAATTGGAATCCGGGCGGGAGAAAACAAAAAGGTTACGATGATCCCCATTGTAATAATAAATGCCGCTCCTCCTATCATAACCAAAAAACTGCGTCCAACCACAGGCCAGAATTCACGATCCTGCCGAAGTTCGTATATTGCAATAATCAATGAAAAAAACATCATTGGAATGGCGGCATAGCGGCCTATACGAAGAGCCAGCTGTTCCAGCCAGGACATGACAGAAAAAACAGTCTGGTTTTCATAAGGAAGTAAAAAGCCCAGAACTATTCCCAGCACCGAGCCTATCAGCAGTTTTATCCAGATCTTCATTGGGTAATAATACTTTATTGCAAAGTTCCTGACAAGATGGCATAATTGTTCATTATAAAGCGTAGAAAAAAACTGCTATGCCGGGTATAATCTCATAAAGAGGTTTTTGTTTGGAACAGTCGCTAAAACAGGCTCTGGATCCCGCACCGATCGAAAAAGCCGAACTCTTTCGTTCTCTTCTGGACAAGGAATTACAGTTTATCAGGGAACATTCCTGCATTATCACTCTGCGCAAAAAAGCAAAACTCTTTTCCATAGGACAAAAAGCCACGCAATTTTATATGCTCCTGGAAGGGGCGGTTCGTATTTCCAAGCCCCATGATGACGGGGGACATGATGTGTTGGCACAGTACACATCAGGCGACACAATCGGGGATTTTGACTTTGCCCGTAAAGCGGAGTACGATGCCAATGCAGAAGCAACAGAAGATTCAATATTGGTAATGTTTCCGGGCATGGGTTTTTCCATGGATGATTTTGTTACCGAGGAACCGCACATTATTTCCCGTATACTCCTTAATTCAATTCTGATGATGACAGGCAGGATCAAATCAACCCAGAATATACTGCTGGAGAATCTTTCCTGGGTTAATGAACTTCACCGCCGGGCTTATGAAGATCCCGGCACAGGTCTTTATAAGCAGACCTTTTTAACCGACGAGATCAACCGCATTCTTGAAGAACCAATGGCTTTGATCATGCTTAAGCCGGATCGATTTAAGATACTTGTCGATTCCCGCAGTCACGAAGCGGGAGACGAAGCTATGGTGATGCTATTTTTAACGAAGGGGATACCGGACAGGATATGTTTATCCTTCTTTCGGGCGCTCTTTCCGCCAGCAAAAAACAGTCTGACGGAACCCAGCGCTGGATGTTCGACATTGCTCCCGGAGCTTTTTTCGGTGAAATGTCGATCATTGCCAATGAACCCCGATCGGCGACAATCGTTGCAAAAGAAGATGCGGAACTTATGGTTCTTCAGGGAATAGATTTTTACCGTATTATTTTTGAGCATCCCATGATGGGGATAAAGATGCTCAACTCTATCGGAGCAGTCCAGAACGTCTGGTTGAACCAGAATTCAAAATACCTGAAAGATCTTGTCCAGTGGGGGGAAACAGCACGGCGGCGGGCTATTACCGATGAACTTACCGGTCTTTATAACCGGAATTTTCTGGAAGAATCAATAAAGGATCGTTTTATTACCGGCGCCGTGGGGACCAGAAAAATGTCTCTTGTTATGATGGATTTGGATAAAGTTCACGCAATAAACGAGCGCTACGGCCAGGCCGGAGGAGACAAGGTGATCATTGCCGTTGCGGAAGTCCTGAAAAGCATGGGCCGTCCCGGAGATATTGCCGCACGGCTTTCGGGGGACGAGTTCGCAATACTGCTCCCCGACACAAGCGGAAGCGATGCTGTAACGGCAGCGGATAAAATCCGTGAAAAAATTGCCGTACAGAAAGTAATACTTAACCGGCTTGGCACCAACGAAGCCGATGAATTATTGATTAAATCCAGCATGGGTGTTTCTGCCGCCCCCGAACATGCAGATAACGTACGGGACCTTGAATTTACCGCAGATATGGCCCTGAAAAAAGCCAAGGAAAAAGGCCGGAACCGAGTGGAACTTTACAGTTCATCATAAATAATAATAAAATGTTTTAAGGAGCTGAACCAATGGCAGGAAGTATTGGCATAAAGCAGGCTAATGGGGATTTTTATTCCATTTTGGATGAAAACTCAGCCGAAAAAAAACGCCTTGTTCTTACTACAGTTCACGACAACCAAAAAAGCGTTCAAATTGATTTATACAGAAGTTTAAAAAAAACCATGGCGGATGCCATGTATATTGGAAGTATTGTAGTAGAAAATATCTCCCAAAAGTTCAAAGGAGAACCTTCCATAGAAATGACCTTAAGTTCCGAGCAGGACGGTTCCATTTCCGCTCATGCCGTTGATTTGGGCAATCCGGAGAACGAACACCATCTGAGTGTTTCCCTTAAATCCTTTGAGGAAGATAAAAACGAATATTCGGATTTCGACTTTGAGTCTGAACCGGAAACTTCACAGAAAAGCAGTGTTAAACCCATTACTTCAAACCGGAAATTCCCCTGGCTTGTGGTTATTATTATTGGCTTTATACTTGTGCTGCTTTGTCTTGGATTGTGGTTTTTCCTGTTCAGAAACAGGAGTACAATACTGGGGCAGGTAATAAGCTGGCAAACTTCTTCTGCGGTTGCCGTTCAGAAACAACCCGAACCTTCTGTTCAAAAAACCCGGGAACCGGAACAGGAAGCTGTTTCATTAATAACAGAGCAAGCACTGCCTCAGCAATCAACTGAACCTGCGCCGGCCTCCCCTCAGTCCGAACAGCAGACAATAATTGTAACAAAGCCCCCTCAGCCCCAGCTGGAGGTATCTGCAAGACAACGGCCGTCGGCTCCGGTATATTCATATAGTGTACCACAAACCATCCCTCCCGAAGGAATTGCCTACAAGATCCGTTGGGGCGATACACTTTGGGATATTTCGGAGGCATTTTATCGCAATCCCCGTCTTTATCCTTTTATTGTCCGGTCTAACGGGATACGTAATCCAAACCTTATTGTATCCGGCATGGAACTTAATATTACTCCGAGAAATTAAAAGACCACAGAGAATTCTTATTGCCATTCTCTTTTTTACCTTTGCTTTTAATTCATGCGAAGCGAAGGGCAAAGCGGAATTTTCCCGAAAAGCGGCAATCGAAAGCCTTCGGCAGGGTGATATTGGTTTTATTCTGGAAATGGATCTTTCCAATATGGATCAACTGTCAAAACTGGATCCTTCCGCCCCATTTTATGCCGGATTGCTTGTAGAGTCTGCCGGAGACAAACTGCGTTCAAAACGTCTTTTTGAAGCAGCCCTGGCGAGTCCGGTTCCCAAGGTAAAAAGCGAAGCGTGCCGCAAGCTTGTTCCGGCTTTGGCAGAATCAAAAGACACTGAGACGGCAAAACGAATTCTTGCGTTAATAGCAAAAAATAGAAATCTTTCCGGAGAATTAATTTCTCTTAAAGGTGCGGCGTTGTATGTGCTTGACCGCAACAGGGAAGTCCTTGCTCTTAATAATTCGCCGTTTTCTTCGGACGTTGCTTCGGAAAAAGCAACGGAAGAATTCCGCTCGTGGAACAGGGCTTTTACGCTGTTGGCTGCCATAAAGCTGGAAAAACCCGGATTGATTACCGCAAAGGATCTGCGTTCTTTCCTTTTTGATTCGGAAGTAAACGGCGCATATCGCTGGGCTTACGATGAAATGCTTGCTTTAAATGAATATACGTTGCCCAATGCGGAAAAGACCGCTGCTGCGGGAAGGCTTGCTGTTTTATCAAGAAACTATACGGAAGCGCTGCTTCATTTTGACAGAGTGCAGAGCTCCCAGCTTGCCCTTTTTTTCCGCCATACTAACCTGCTTGGCGATCTGGGCCGTTCCTATGTTGCCTCCGGCCGGGACAGGGGATTTAAACTTTTTACCGATTGGGAAAGCGCCGTAAGGACAGGAAATAACAGCCCTCTTAATCAGGGAGTATCCAGGCAATCCGACACTGTGGAATTCAGCGCAGCCGAAATAAATACTATTCGATACATCCTGTTGTTTTATGCGGGAAGGATCAAACGTCAGCAGGGCAAACATGAAGAAGCAAAGGATCTCTTTGCACGCGCCGTAACCCTGGCGCCGGATAATGTGCAAAAAGATTCCTGTATCTGGTACATACTCAATTCGGCATTTACCGAAAAACCCGAAACCGTACCGGCATTGATCAGAAACTATGCGGGCATTTGGCACAATGATAATGATTTTTACGACATCCTGGACAAGCTGTCGGTTTATCTTACCGGTCAGAACAAATGGGGCGACATGGCTGATGTTTTTTCTTCAATTCGCCGCGGAAAAGACGGATCGATTATAGCCAGATATGCTTATCTTGTCGGCAGGGCTGTGTCTCTTGGTTATATATCCGGCCGCAACTTGAACGCCAGGGATTATTACACAATAGCCTATGAAGAAGGAAACGCTTCGTTTTATTACCGGGCATTGGCTGCTTCTCATTTGGGAAAAACCGTTGTACCGGTTAAAAACCAGAGTTCCAAAAGGGAATATTTTCCGCATGGGGACGAACTGGAGTTTTATCTTAAATTTTTTCAGTACGGCGCTTCTTCCTATGCTATGGCTTATGTAAGGGAAAATGCTGCCCGTTATACCAAAGGAGAAATGCGGACTCTGGCAGGAACATTTGCATCTTCCGGACGTTACCTTGAATCAATACAGATAACAGGACTGTTTATGCGCAGGGAAGGATACGAAATGGAACGAGCAGATTTGGAATTGTACTATCCCAACCCTTTTTCTGAGCTTATCGAAAGAAATGCACGGAACAACGGCATTCACCCTTCGTTGTTCTTTGGACTTATCAGAACCGAAAGTGCGTTCACGCCGGCGATTGCTTCCCATGCAGGAGCCGTAGGACTGGCCCAGATTATGCCCGCCACAGGCAAGGCAGTGGCTGCAACGATAAAAAACCGCGGCGGTCCCGACTATGCCGCAGACGGAGACATCGATCTTACCAATCCGGAAATTAACGCCCACATGGGGGCATTTTACCTGAAGGATCTGATCAACAGCATGGGCAGCCCTATGCTGGCGTTATTGGGATATAACTACGGCCCAGGCCGTGTAAACCGCCTTCGCCGTGCTGTCCCGTCTCTGCCGGAAGATATTTTTATAGAAACAATCACCGTTGCAGAAACCAGAAACTACGGTAAACAGGTTACAGCAGCCGCAGCCGCTTACGGTTATCTGTATTACGGCATGTCTATGCACGATGTGGTAAAAAGTATATTTAAGTAAAACGCCGGTTCATTACCGGGCCTGTCTCGCTATCTTGCATTGAAAGGTTCGAAAGTAATAGAATAACGATTACGGATAAAGCCATATCCGAATATTGAACCAAGGAGAAGATATATGGGGATATTGAGTTCGATTAAAGAGAAGATCTTCGGCAAGCCTGCCGAGGAACCGGTCAAAACCGCTGCGGCCACTCCCGCCGTCACGTCGAATTATACTCCGGGCATGGTACAGAAGACTTCGGCGCCCGTTGTCGATGTGGAGGCCATTCTCGATGCCGCTGTAGAAGCCAATGGCCAGAAGCTCAATTGGCGCAACTCCATCGTCGATATGATGAAGGCGCTTAATCTCGACAGCAGTCTGGCGGCACGCAAGGAACTCGCCGCCGACCTTAATTACTCCGGCAGTGATGCCGATGGTTCTGCCGAAAAGAACATCTGGCTGCACAAGGAG
>Ga0082212_10012075_pt1 | contig 10899 bp, 11 predicted proteins | sample TergutNt197P3_FD_71548 | JGI IMG/M metagenome (GOLD analysis project Ga0082212, IMG submission 71548) | Neocapritermes taracua P3 segment gut microbial communities from Petit-Saut dam, French Guiana - Nt197 P3 | ecosystem: Host-associated > Arthropoda: Insects > Digestive system > Gut ...
TGGCGGATTCGGTGTCGGCAATTTATGGCGTGCCTTCCTGTATCATACTGTCACAGGCGATGCTGGAGAGCGGTCATGGAGGTAGCCGGTTGGCAAGGGTGCAAAATAATCACTTTGGGATAAAGGCCGGTCGCGGCTTTGCGCGTTATAATAGCGTTGAGGAAAGCTATGTGGCTCATAGCGTGCTTCTAACAACAGGGAAGCGATATAGTGGGTTGTTGGTTATACCGGCAACGGATTATCGTGGTTGGGCAAATGAACTTCAAAGAAGTAATTATGCTTCGGAAAAGACCTACGCGGAGGAGCTTATAAAGATAATTGAGAGGTATATTGTGAGTAAATAGCATCAGATTCAGATGCAACACGTTTGAAAATGCGGTGTTATTTTTGCATAAAAAACGCAATTTACACGCAAATAAATATAATATTATACGTATATATATGAATATCATATTTATACTGACAGACTTCCAAGCTGTGGGTCGTGCGTTCGAATCGCACCGGAATCACCTGTAAAATTTAACATAGTAGCAAATTCCACTTTTGTGTAATAATGAAGAAAAATCCGTATTGGCAAATTCCTGATGGGCGACAGCTAATACGACTGCATCAAACAGTCCTCCGGGTATTGTCGTCACAATATCCAAGCTATATTCGTGTTTGACCTCATCAGGGTTAGCACATGGGTCATATACAGTTATCTTAGTTTCGTATTCGAGCAGTTCGTGGATGATATCAACGACTTTTGTATTGCGTATATCCGGACAGTTTTCTTTGAAGGTGATCCCTAAAATCAGGATTTGGGCGCCTTTGATTTGTATCCCGTTTTTAATCATTTTTTTCACCACCTGCCCAGCGGCATATTTGCCCATGCTGTCGTTCAAGCGACGACCGGCTAAGATTATTTCGGGATGATAACCATATTCCTGCGCTTTTTGAGCAAGATAGTAGGGATCGACACCGATACAGTGTCCACCTACCAGTCCGGGGGTGAACGGTAAAAAATTCCATTTCGTACGGGCGGCTTCCAGCACGGCATGGGTATCTATGTTCATGCGATCAAAGAGCATCTTCAATTCGTTAACAAAAGCAATATTGATATCGCGTTGCGCATTTTCAATTACTTTAGCTGCTTCTGCTACTTTGATTGAGGGAGCGAGATGGGTGCCTGCCGTGATAACCGACGCATATAAGGCATTTACTTTTTCGCTTGTCTCAGGTGTGGAACCGGAAGTAATTTTCTTGATCTTCTCGACAGTATGTTCTTTATCGCCAGGGTTGATACGCTCGGGTGAATAACCTGCGAAAAAATCATTATTGAATTTTAATCCGGAAGTTTTTTCAATGACAGGGATACAGTCTTCTTCCGTAGCGCCTGGGTAAACGGTTGACTCGTAAATGACGATTGCATCTTTACTTATTACTTTTCCAACCGTTTCACTGGCTTTGTAAAGCGGTGTCAGGTCAGGGCGGTTGTTCTTATCGACTGGCGTAGGGACAGTAATGATATAATAGTTACAACCTTTCAGGTCGTCTAACTGGCAGGAACAAAATAGCCCTGACCTATCATCGACTGAGCTTTTTAAAACAGCTTTCAAAGCTGCGTAATCAACTTCTAATGTATGATCGTTTCCCGACATTACTTCGTCTACCCTGGTGCTGTTTATATCGAAGCCAACTACCGGATAACGTGTTGCAAACAATCTCGCTAAAGGTAAACCTACATACCCAAGCCCTATAATTCCAATTTTAATCCTCTCCATTCGTCATTTGTAATTTATAATTTGTGATTTTTTAGGATAGCGTAATTTACTCTTGAATAAAGTTCACGTTAATACTACCATTTAGCGACTGCGGCAATGACTTTTACGGCAGTTTTGAGTACCGATTGAATGTTAGCTAACACCTTGTTTGGGAGTTTGTTCATTTTGGTAACTCGCGCGCGTATAGCTTTTGCCTGCTCATTCAGGCTTACAGACTGCGCTTGTAAATCCTTGATGAGTTGATTTTGTATTTTTGCAATACATACCCTTTCGGCTTCGCGTAAGGCGACCACTGTTAGTTCCAGCGCTTCACATTCGGCATCCGAAAAATCTTTCGTAAGGCGTATCGCATCAATTTCTTTTAAAGATGCTCGCAGCTCTTTTAATGTTTGTTCCTGTTCTTCCATCAGTATTTCGTAATTTGTAATTCATTCCTTTATCATGTTCAGGATGACGTATTTTTAAATTTTTTTATTGATAAGTGATATAATCCTTCCACCATGTCGCAAATTTTTCCACCCCTTCTTCCAGGCTGGTTTGCGGTTTGTAGCTTACAGTTTGTTCGAGGTTAGATGTATCGGCATACGTGGTTTTTACGTCGCCCTGCTGCATCGGGTACATCTCAAGAATCGCTTTTTTCCCAAGCGCTTTCTCAATTGTACGAATAAAGTCCATCAGTTGAACCGGTTGTGAATGTCCTATGTTAAACAGTTGATAGTAAGGATGTAGATTTTTTTCATTGGGGATATGACATATGACACGCGTAATACCTTCAACAATGTCGTCAATAAAGGTGAAATCGCGGCTTAAATCGCCATTATTAAACACTTTGAGCGGTTTCTCTTCGCTTATTGCCTTTGCAAATAAAAATAAAGCCATGTCAGGGCGACCATACGGGCCATAAACGGTAAAAAAACGTAGCCCGGTGGTTGGTAAACGGTATAAGTGACTGTATGTATGCGCCATAAGTTCATTGGCTTTTTTGGATGCTGCATACAGACTAATAGGAAAGTCAACTCGCTCATCTTCGGAAAAAGGGATATGGTCGTTATTACCATATACGCTACTTGAACTAGCATATACCAAATGTTTGACAGCATTATGTCGGCAACATTCCAGTATGTTCATAAAACCTACGATATTACTGTCGATATAAGTATGCGGATTTTCGATGGAATAGCGGACGCCTGCCTGCGCAGCTAAGTTACATACTAAATCAAACTGTTCGGCTTTAAATAAGGCTTCTATGGAGGCGCGATCTTCAAGGTTCAGTTTAACAAACCGATAATTCGCATTAACAGAGCTATAGAGCATTTCTCCGTATGTTATGTCATTCGATTCAATTCCGCAATCATATAGCCGCGCATATTTCAATCGGACATCGTAGTAGTTGTTAATGTTGTCCAATCCGACTGTTTCAAAGCCTTCGGCGAGAAGTCGCTTAGCTAAATGATAACCAATAAATCCAGCTGTTCCAGTGATAAGAATTTTCATATAAATATCTAACGATTAATGATTAATAAATCTTTCAAATTATTATAAGTTTCGAGCGTACCGATGTCATACCGTTTACCGGTCATTGGCCAGGCATGGAAAACGGTTTTATTCAGCATAAACCGCACCAGATTTCCGGGCGCATCTATGTTACAACCTTCATCCATACATGTTTGCATGAAAGTTATATCATCTTTCTTATAAATATAGAAAGGAGGAACGGCAAAATGAGACTTTGGATTTGCCGGTTTTTCCTGCATTTCGTACACTACATTATCCTTGTTCATCGTTATTACTCCTGTACGCTTGAGAGCCGACAGTTCTTGTTCGTGATAAGTCATAATCATCGATGTCTGCTTGTCTATAAAATAGTCGATAAATCCTCTAAACGAAAAATCAACCACATTATCAGCCGCTAAAACCAACAGATCATCTTTCGATTGGCTAATTTCAATCGCTAATAATAAATCCTGCACAGCGCCTAAACGATTTTCATTTTCAGTAGAACCGTCGTTGATAATCGAAATTTTTTTTGAGTACCGGTTTTTGCTTGACCATTTTTCAAATTGCGGAAAAAATTTATTATTGCTGACTATCAGGTGACTGTCAATTTCATCGAAGGTATCAATATCCCTGATTAACCTGTCTAAGATGGTGATGCCTCCGACTTCAAGTAAAGGTTTAGGGTAATTCTCTGTAATTGGATATAAACGTGTGGCGTATCCAGCCGCTAAGATGATGCTTTTCATACTATTTCATTGACAAATCGGGCGCCGGTTTCAGTTTTGCAGCAATGAAATTCAAAACTTGACTTATACTGCGGAAAACGCTTTAAATATTTTGTTTTTATTTTACGCACGATCTTTTCTTTTTTTGTAGGGTCAAGTAAACAAATACAGGCGCCTTTGAACCCAGCGCCGCTAAAACGTCCGCCATATACCCCAGATGTATCACGCATGATATCATAAATAGCGATTAATTCGGGGCTGCCACATTCGTAGTTATTAATCGAACTGGAGCAACTATCAAATATCAATTGTCCGAATGTGCGTATATCGCCTTTCTGCCACACATTCATGCCCTGCTTTACACGGTTGCACTCCGAATAAAAATGTTCTGCCCGCAAACGAAACCTGTCGGGGAAAGTATCTTTTGTTTCATTAAATAAAGCCTCCGGAACATCGCGTAAAAAGGTCTTGTCTAAGGTATTGAGAGTCTGCTTTTTCGATGCCAAGATGTTCCAGGCAGCAACCTTACATTCATTTACACGCAGATTATAATCGCTAGAAATCAGACTCCGCGTTAAGCCTGAAAAGACAACGCCTACTTCTAAAGCAGGCATCTCATTCGATACAGGGAGTAAACAGTAATCATTCGTATCTGTATCTAAATAGAGCAGGTTATCTTTTTCGCTCAAAACAACACATGCTTGGTCTAATATACCATTATTCAAACCTACGAACTCACGCTCGGCCTCGGATGTTATGCGAATAATTTCCATAGGAGTAAGGGCGATGTCGTTTGCATCGGACAAAGCCATGACATAAGCCACTAAAACAGCAGCTGAAGAGGATAATCCGCCTACCGGTAAACTTCCTTTAATCAAGCCTTTAATGCCATATTTCAAGTGGAACCGTTTTTTTAGCGCATACACTGCCCCGCGAATATAATCGCCCCAGTCGTTCTTTTTGCTTATTGCAGATGTTTTGAGGTCAAAACTAATGTTACCTTTAAAGGTAAGACTTCGCATTTCGATGGAGGTGTCGGCACAAGGAGTGAACAAGAATTCAACGCCTTTATCAATTGCAAAACCGGACACGAGGCCATGTTGATGATCCACATGCGCCCCTAACGGACAAACGCGGTAAGGTGAGAAAATTTTTTTGACCTGTGTCGTATGGCCGTAATATTGTTCAAAAATTGGTAGCATATAGGATAATTAATTACATATTACTAATTACTAATCATTCCCCTATCGGAGGGAAAGAGGAGGGCTTAAAGCTAAGGAGTTTAACTCTATAAGTTCATCAATGTAAAAATCGACATTTTGTTTCTTTTTGAGCTCTTCAACTAATTTAGCATGGGCGCGTCTTAACGCTTGCAAGGCTGTCACACAACGCCCCCTTGTATATTTAGCTAATTCCAGTCGCTTTACTAATTCAATGTATTTACGATCGGCAGCAAAGTCGGCTGGTAAACCTCCTAATTCAAGCCGGTAAAGATAGGCTTTATAATTGGCCTTTAATCCATCGCTTTCGTTGTCGATCAACGCGATCAGGTCGCCTTTCTTCAGCAAGTCGATTAATCCTTCAACACATAAAGCAACAAGCGTGTCTCCTTCGGTTACAAACGATCTGACTGCTTTCGTCTGGCGTACACGCATATACCGTTCGCTTAGATAACCCATATACTGACCGGAAAGTTTAGCCCATCCGATAGGGATTTTCGTGTCTAACAATTCCGTTTGATTCGTTCGCAGGATCAGAGAATCGATATTACGACCAATCCCCCGCCATGCGGTTCCATATTCTGACCAGCGCGTGGCGGCGCTTATACTTCGTAAAGCGCGCAAATAACTGTTTAATACATTGACATATAACTCTGTTCGGTTCAGTAACTGCTTGTCAGTAAAGAAAGCGGTTGCCAGTGCGTTGATCTCTTTTTCTCGGGCAGCAGCCGATGTCAGCGAAGCGGCAAAGTACAATCCTCGTTCCAGACGGACTGTAGCCAACTCGTCAAAGATTATTTTAGGCGTCACAACAACGGTATCAGATGCAACTGTAAGGTTATTGACCCTTTGCAGCTGCGACTTAGTCAGCACGGCGCACGAACCAATGATCAGGTTTATCGTTATAAATAGCAAGTAATAAATTGTTTTTCTTATCATGAAAAATATAATCAGTTTATATTGAAGTGCAAAAGTATCATTTTCCTGTAAAAAAAGCAAAATATTCATTTTTTTTGTTGTAAAATTTTCATTTTTACGCTATTTTTGCGGAAAATTTGAAAGCATTATAGCTGAAAATATTTAATACAGATACCCTTGAACGTAGAATTTTTTATTGCTAAAAGGATCCATTTTTCGAACAATAAGGGCGACAACCGTCAGGTGACGCCACCTGTAGTACGTATTGCTATAGCGGGAATGGCTGTTGGTCTGGCAGTGATGATAGTCTCAGTTGCTATAATGGTGGGTTTTAAAAAAGAGGTTAGCAATAAAGTCATTGGCTTCGGCGCTCACATTCAGTTGTCAATCTTTGATAGTAATATATCGTATGAATCGAGGCCTATTGCCGTTAGCGATTCTCTCTGCGGCGCTTTGCTCGGTACACCCGGCGTGAAACGTATTGAAGTGTTTGCTACGAAGCCGGGTGTTATTAAGACGGAGAATGATTTTCAAGGCGTCATACTGAAGGGGGTGGATTCGAATTTTGATACAACTTTTTTAAAAACACACTTAGTAGAAGGAGAAATGATTAAAATTGATCCGGTAACACTCAGCGATAAAATCCTGATTTCGCGTACAACTGCTCGTTTGTTAAACATCAAATGCGGTGAATCGCTCATCATGTATTTTATTGATAACGACAAAACATCGCTACGCGCACGCAAATTTCGTATATCCGGTATCTATGATACAGGTTTTGCGGATTATGACAAGCTTTTTGCCGTCGGAGATATTAAACACATACGTCGTATCAACGGCTGGGATGATGACATGGCCAGCCGTGTGGCGATCTTTATCGACCATTATAATCAACTTGACGAGCTTAACGAAGAGTTATTTTTTTCCCTCATCGACAAACAGGACCGGCTGGGAAACAACTATTATATTCATTCGATCAAAGAACTCAATCCGATGATTTTCAATTGGCTCGCTATTCTTGATTCAAATGTGATGATTATTTTGGCGCTGATGATTATCGTTTCCGGTTTTACCATGATTTCAGGTTTGCTTATTATCATCCTCGAACGAACCAACATGATTGGCATCCTTAAAGCGCTCGGCGAAAATAATTACAGCATCCGGAAGATTTTCCTTTATGTATCTTTTTTTCTGATTATCAAAGGGATGTTCTGGGGTAATGTCATCGGCCTGTCGATTTGTCTCATACAATCCCATTATCATCTGCTGAAACTCGACTCTGAAATTTATTACATGGATTCGGTACCGATTGATTTGAATGGGTTATCTTTGATACTCATCAATGCAGGATCGCTTATCGTATCTTTTCTGATGATGATTCTCCCTTCGTATTTGATTACGAAAATTGAACCTGCCAAATCTATAAAGTATGATTGAAAGAATATATATTTTAGAAAGCGTTGATCCCGTGACTTTCTACGGAGTCAATGACGCCCACTTGCAATTAATGATGAATATGTTTCCAAAATTACGAATTGTGGCTCGAGGCAGCGTTATTAAAGTGATTGGGGATACTGACGAATCGGAGTTTTTCCTGAAAAAAATTCGCGAAATTGAAAAATACTGCGAATCGTACAACATGCTGAACCAGGATATTATTCTCGACATCGTCAAAGGAGAAAAGATTGAATTTGAAAAACAATCTAACCTGATCATTTACGGGATGAATGGCAAACCGATCATTGCCCGTTCCGAAAACCAGCAGAAATTTGTCAGGAGCTTTGATGACCATGACCTGCTTTTTGCCGTTGGTCCCGCCGGAACAGGTAAAACCTATATCGCCATAGCACTTGCAGTCAGAGCGCTGAAAAACAAACAGGTACGACGGTTGATACTGAGTCGTCCGGCAGTAGAGGCCGGCGAAAAAATAGGATTCCTGCCCGGAGAGATGAAAGATAAGCTCGACCCCTATCTGCAGCCACTCTATGATGCCCTTCAAGAAATGATTCCGACAGCCAAACTGAAAGAATATATAGAAAATAATACGATTCAGATCGCCCCGCTTGCCTTTATGCGCGGACGTACGCTCAACGATGCAATCATCATCCTCGATGAAGCGCAAAATACAACAACACTCCAGATCAAAATGTTCTTGACGCGCCTTGGTGCTAATGCCAAGATGATCGTGACAGGTGATATGTCACAGGTAGACTTGCCTGCTAACGTGCCATCCGGCCTTGTGCAGGCGATGAAAATACTCGAAAATATGGATGGCATCGGTACAATTCGCTTCGACAAAAAAGACATCATGCGTCACAAACTTGTCCAACAGATCGTCGATGCGTATGATCTAGTAATCTGAAATTTGAAATATTAAGTATAATGTATATGAGGAAAAAATACGGTTTAATAGGTTATCCGCTTGGTCATTCGTTTTCGATAGATTATTTCAATAAGAAATTTATATCGGAAAACATTGATGCAGAATATATTAATTTTGAAATTAGCAATATTAATGAGTTGAAATACGTGCTACGCGAAAATCCTGAATTGTGTGGCTTGAATGTTACGTTGCCTTATAAGATGGATGTGATCCCTTTGTTAGACAGTATAACGAACAATGCCCGAAATATTGGCGCTGTCAATGTCATCAAGTTTAAACAGATAGGTCGAAAGCTACATCTGGAAGGGCATAATTCGGATATAACCGGCTTCAAGCAATCGATTGAGCCGATGTTAAATAAAACGCACCGGAAAGCGTTGATACTCGGAACTGGAGGGGCATCGAAAGCAATCTATCATGGAATTAGACAATTAGGACTTGATGCGTTATTTGTCTCGCGTACACAGGAACAAAATAGTATCACTTATAATGAAGTCACGCCGGAGATAATTGAAGACTATACGATCATTGTGAATGCAACGCCTCTGGGTATGTATCCTAAGACAGACACTTGTCCCGACATCCCCTATCAGTTCCTGACATCCGGTCACCTGCTTTATGATTTGATTTATAATCCCGATGAAACTACATTCATGAAAAAAGGAAAAAAAGCAGGAGCCAATGTCAAAAATGGCCTCGAAATGCTTCTGTTGCAAGCCTTTATCTCATGGGAAATCTGGTCTGCGAATTAACGCGAAAATTTATTAACGCAGCCTTTCTAAGGAGCGTACCATGGCTTCGTCGGCGCCGATATTGCGGATGGCAAGATAGTTGAGTAGCAACGCTACGATAGGAAAAGATGCCCAAAAACGAAGATGGATTTTTAAATTCGGTATATCCGGCGATTTTTTAAATTGCCACAAATAAAAACCGACAAGGGCGCAAAAACCTATCATCAGTAATGTATTATATACGCACAAACGCATCTGAAGGATACGTTTTTTATACGTGAAGATGATTACAAACGATAATAGCACAATGATAGCAGCAATAACAAATAACGACCATGTCGGATATTCAAGCGTTATGGGCGTTAACATTGTATAAAGTCCGGCTGCCTCGAAAGAATAAAGAACATCACCTGAACTTATAATAGCTAACGGCAAGAAAAACAAGGCAAAGAACAAACCGGCCACTAACAACAGATATACCGTCTGAATACGTTGTATCATTCGATTTGAAGTTTATTCGGACTCTTGATTATCTTTCTTTATTGGATTCTTCCAGAATATTTCCCTATCCTCGTATTCCTTTGTCGCAATTAACGTTGCTTTCGGTAGTTTTTCGTAATAGCGTGAAATCTCTATCTGCTCTCTGTTTTCGAACACTTCTTCCAGATTGTCATTGTAGGATGCAAACTCTGAAAGTTTCTTATCAAGGTCATGTTTCATATCTGCAGAAATCTGATTCGAGCGTTTAGCAATGATTGCTATTGATTCGTAAATATTACCGGTTTCTTCCCACATCCTACTCATGTCGCGAGAAACGGTGTTGAAAGGCGCTTTTGTCTTTTTATAATCCATAATTTATCAATAAGTTAATAATTTCTTTCTATTTTACTGCTCGCATAGTCGAAAAAATTCTTGACCTGCTTTTTATATTTTCCTTCTGGGAACTCGTTCATATAATTATAATATTCATCGACGATGTCGCGGTAACGTGTTTGTAATCTTTCATTTATACTGACAATAGCCATTTCATACTTGGAGCATATCGTCAGATAAATGAGTTCTTCCCTATATTTCGTATCAGGATAGCTCTTCAGGGCGTTCTCGGCAGTAATGATACAAGATGTATAGTTATTTCCCAAATAAGTGCCAAGATTGTAATATAATTTCGACGCAAGGTATTCTTTGTATGCTAACTTTTCCTGCAATTCAAATAAAATTTCTTGCGCCTGTTTGGCATGTTCGCTTTGTGGATGATATTCGAGATACATCAGGAATTGTTGGATAGATTCATACGTTTGCGTTTGATCAAGTCGGGGATCAGGCGAATCAAGAAATAACCCATACGCTCCGTGATAACGCGAAAGTTCTGAAAAATCGCCTTTCGGATAGTTGTTGTAATAGGTCTTAAAATATTCTGCAGCTGTCTGATAATCTTTCTGGCCATAATAGCTTTGTGCAAGCAGATATAACGATTCTTCCGCATCCGCACGGCCACGATAATAATGCACGACTTCCTCCAACAAAGCAGCTGACTTCGCATACTTTTTCATATTGTAATACTTCTTAGCATACGAATATTTCAACTCTGGATCGTTACTTTTTAATAACATATTATATTCTCCGCATGAAGAAAATAGTAGTATCAATCCCGTCAATAGCACA
>Ga0082212_10012076_pt1 | contig 10899 bp, 9 predicted proteins | sample TergutNt197P3_FD_71548 | JGI IMG/M metagenome (GOLD analysis project Ga0082212, IMG submission 71548) | Neocapritermes taracua P3 segment gut microbial communities from Petit-Saut dam, French Guiana - Nt197 P3 | ecosystem: Host-associated > Arthropoda: Insects > Digestive system > Gut ...
TTCCCTTCGCGGACACAGACAAATTGGATAAGCCCCCGGCCTATGCAGCATAGGTAGTCTTCGGTGCTTCCGCCGGAAAGGACAGGGATGTTTTGGCAAGAAATGATCTCTTCCAGCTGCTGGGTAACATTGGCAATTTCCGCCATTGCCCTCTGGTCAAGGTAATTTTCATCACAAAAATCCTGCTTGCTTTGTGCGCCGATGTAAGCTTGGTAGAGTTTAAGATACGAGACAAAATCTCCGTCAGGATCGCGGAAACGGTGGTGAGCACGGCGGGCATCCATCTCTTCGCCCGGCGGCAGTATGTAGGGGCTTTGTGTTGAAAGAAAGGCGGCGGCAATAACGGTCTCTTCAATTACATTGGGGTATTTTAGCAAAGCTTCAACGATTATCCTTGAATGCCGGGGGGGAAGGGGAAACTCCGTCATCATTTTTCCGGTAGAAGAAAGGGATCTGTCCTCTTCCAGTGCGTCGAGGAGTTTTAATGTTTCTATGGCGGCAATGATACCTTCTCTTTCGGGAGGAGAAATAAAATCAAATCCTTCAAAATCGGTAATGCCGAGATCAGCCATTCGGAGTACTACTTCAGACAGATCGGTACGGTGGATTTCCTCGGTGGTAAAGAGCAGGCGGCTTTCAAAATCATTGCGGGTATACAGGCGGTAGCAGGTTCCTTCCCGTGTCCGGCCTGCACGGCCCTTCCTCTGGTTTGCCGACGCCCGGGAAATGGGCGACTCAATTAAAGAAGAAGTAAAAGTCCTGGGATTGTAGAAATTCAGTTTGGAAAGACCGGAATCAACGACTGCGGTTATTCCGTCTATGGTTATTGATGTTTCTGCAATGTTCGTGGCGATTACCACCTTGGTTTTGTTTTGCTGAGGGTTTTCAAAAACCCGCTCCTGTTCTTCCTTGCCAAGCCTGCCGTAGAGCGGAAGCACAAACAGATATTTCCCGGCCGGCCCCAACGTTAGCCGTCCCATACAGTCCTTGATCATCTTTTCGCCGGGAAGAAAAACCAGAATATCGCCCTGACGTTTTTCGCTGATAAACCGCTCTGTAATGGATTCGATTTTAAGGAGCAGGGCTTCGGAATTCAGGTTACCTCTGGTATCGCTTCGTTCCCTTCCTCTCCCGCTTTTCTCTCTTTCCTTCCCTTTTCTGACTTTTGTGTTGCTGAATTTTATTTCCGGCTTTTCTGTATCTTTTTTTTGTAAAATGGGCGGATCATACACCAAGGTAACGGGATAAGTCTGAGCTTCTATCTTTACAATCGGGCATTCGCCGAAGTACTCGGAAAACACTTCGGCATTTATTGTCGCAGAAGAAACAATCACTTTAAAATCTTTTCGTTCTTCGCACACCCGTTTAATAAGCCCCAAAATAAAATCGATGTTGAGGCTCCGTTCGTGAGCCTCGTCGATAATCATCACGGAGTACCGGGACAGCCAGGGATCCAGCTTCATTTCTTGTAGTAGAATTCCGTCGGTCATTATTTTTATTTTGGTATTGTTTCCCGTCCGGTCTTCAAAGCGCATCTTGTATCCGACAGGTGATAGCGGATCCCCGGGGCCGGAAAAACCCAGCTGGCGTGCAATAAAATCGCTTACCGAAAGGGCAGCTATGCGCCGCGGCTGGGTAACCCCGATAATTCCGGCGTTATCAAAACCGGCCTCTCTTAGTATTACGGGAAGCTGTGTGGTTTTTCCCGAACCGGTGGGACTTTCTACTACTATTGCCTGGTTTTCTTTTAAAGCGGCAAGAATCCGGTCTTTGTGCTGATATACAGGCATATCCAGATAGTTCATCTTATAAAGGTAGTATAAATCGCCGGAATATGGTATATGTTAAAGTTATTGGAGGATTTTGATGGCTAACGAAAAATATGTGTACTTCTTCGGAGAAGGAAAAGCTGAAGGAGATGCCAAGATGAAAACAACTCTGGGAGGCAAAGGTGCCAATTTGGCGGAAATGACCAATTTGGGTATTCCCGTTCCCCCGGGTTTTACCATTTCTACTGATGTATGCGCTGCCTTTTACGAAAATAATAAAAAATATCCGGCAGGGCTCGAAGACGAAGTGCTTACCGTTCTGGCTCACCTGGAAAAGGTAATGGGAAAGAAGCTGGGCGATCCTGACGATCCGCTGCTGGTTTCTGTCCGTTCAGGCGCTGCCGTTTCTATGCCCGGTATGATGGACACGATCCTTAACCTGGGGATGAACGACAAATCAGTCAAGGGACTTGCTAATAAAACGGGAAACCCCCGCTTTGCCTGGGATGCATACCGCCGTTTTATTCAAATGTACGGGGATGTGGTAATGGAAGTGCCTCACGAAGCCTTTGAACATGCCTTAAGCTCAATAAAAAAGGCAAAAAAAGTCGAACTTGATACCGCTCTGGATGCCAAAGATTTGGAAAAGGTCGTAGACGAATATAAAAAACTTGTCCGTAAGCATAGCAAAAAAGATTTCCCGCAAAAACCGCTGGATCAGCTGTGGGGTTCGGTAAACGCCGTCTTCGGCTCGTGGATGAACGAACGGGCGATCAAATACCGGCAGCTTAACGAAATTAAGAATGTAAAGGGGACGGCAGTAAATGTACAGTCCATGGTCTTCGGCAATTTCGGCGAAGATTCAGGAACCGGTGTCTGCTTTAGCCGTGATCCTTCTACGGGGAAAAATGAATTCTACGGTGAGTATTTGATGAATGCCCAGGGCGAAGATGTCGTGGCGGGAATCAGAACGCCGGAAAAAATCGCAACCCTGGCAAAGAGAAACAAAAAAGTCTACGACCAGCTGGTTGGTATTAAAGATAAGCTGGAACATCACTTTAAAGATATGCAGGATCTGGAATTTACCGTCCAGCAGGGCGATCTTTTCCTGCTTCAGACCAGGAACGGCAAACGGGCCGGTGCAGCGGCGGTAAAGTGCGCCGTTGACATGGTCGCTGAAAAACTCATCACAAAAGAAGAAGCGATTCTGCGGGTTGAACCCGGTCATCTGGATCAGCTTCTTCACCCGATGATCGACCCAAAGGCGCTGAAAGGGGCAAAATCCCTTACTAAGGGGCTTAATGCATCCCCCGGCGCGGCAACAGGGCGAATCGTCTTTACGGCAAATGAAGCGGAAGCCTGGCATGCCAAGGGCGAAAAAGTTCTTTTGGTTCGCAAAGATACCAGTCCCGAAGACATCGGCGGAATGGTGGTTTCCCAGGGAATCCTTACATCAACCGGCGGCATGACAAGCCATGCGGCTGTCGTAGCGCGCGGTATGGGTACACCCTGTATAGCGGGTGCAAAAGGCGTTTCAATCCAGGGAAAAAAGGTTGCCATCGGAAACAAGAATTATAAAGAAGGCGACTGGATTTCCATTGACGGATCCACCGGAGATGTCTTCGATGGCCGGCTTCCGCTGGTTTCCCCGAAAATTTCCAAGGACATGAGCACCTTCCTTTCGTGGTGCGACGATATCCGCGCTTCTTCGGTGCGGGGAAATTTAAAAGGGTTTGAAGTATGGACCAATGCCGACCAGCCGGAAGACGCCAAGCGTGCCTTTGAATTCGGCGCACAGGGAGTCGGCCTTTGCCGTACGGAGCACATGTTCTTCGACAAGGCAAAACTTATCCACTTTAGGGCGATGATTGTTGCCGAAACGGAAAAAGAACGGAAAGCCGCCCTTGCAAAAATATTGCCCCTTCAGAAAAAAGACTTTTTCGGGATATTCAAAGCAATGGAAGGCCGTCCTGTTACCATCCGGCTTCTTGATCCTCCCCTCCATGAATTTGTACCCCATACCAAAAAAGAAACGGATGAGCTGGCAGCTTATCTAAAGGTAAAGCCTGCATCATTGCAGCCGAAAATTGACAGCCTCCACGAAGCAAATCCGATGCTGGGGCACCGAGGCTGCCGTCTTGCCGTTACATACCCTGAAATTTACGACATGCAGGTAGAGGCAATTGCCCTTGCTGCGGCGGATTGTGTAAAACAGAAAATCCCCGTAAATCCGGAAATTATGATCCCCATTGTGGTTACCGCACGGGAACTCAAACTCCTGCGACCCAACGCCGAGGCAATAATAAAGCGGGTATTTGACAAAGCCGGAATTAAGCTTCATGTAAAGATCGGCACGATGATCGAAGTGCCCCGCGCAGCAATTACCGCGGCCCATGTAGCCGAATATGCGGACTTCTTTAGTTTTGGCACCAACGACCTTACTCAGATGACCTTTGCGTTCAGCCGGGACGATGTCGCTTCCTTCCTGCCGGTATACCTGGAAAAGAATGTGCTCGATGTGGATCCTTTTAAATCCATCGACGAACAAGGAGTTGGATTCCTTATCAAGCATGCAACATCGGAAGGCCGGATGATTAATCCTTCATTGCAGGTTGGGATCTGCGGTGAACACGGAGGTGATCCGCAAACCATTGATTTCTGTTACCGTTCCGGGCTGACCTATGTGTCTTGTTCACCGTTCCGTGTACCTTTGGCCCGGCTTGCCGGCGCACAGGCGGTAATCAGGAATAAATAGCGCGGAATGTATTTTCATTAAATGCTTCACGACGGTACAGAGTGTAAAGTGGTATAACCTTTCCCCGAAGGTTTTCCTGTTGATTTGCAAAATGCACCTGACTCTCTGTGCCGTTGTGCTGCCGAGGGAAGAATAAGTAAAGAATCAGAAGTCAGATTCTAAGTCTAAGTCTAAATCAAGGTCAGGTGCTAAGTTTTCTGTGCTGTCAGGAACTATATCATCAGTATAATCAGGCGCCTTGTTAGTGTTGTTTTGCCGAAAGTATTCGTCTCTGCCGGTATTACCGGAACCTGAGGTTTCTTTGCCTTCCGTCGATTTAAGCAGAAAATCCTGATCAAACAACTTAGCCAGTTCCTCAGCCTGAGCGCGGGTAAAAAACATGAAGATTTGGGGCGATTTTGCAATACCTCTGTCGTTTGTGCTGCTCTCTTCTTTGGCTTCCAGCTGATGGATGGTCAGATACGGGGCGTTATCTCTGAACCGATAACCCAATTCTATAGACGGAGAAGCGCGGTATGTTGCTGAAAACTTTAAAGTCTTCCACTGGAGACGTGCTTTTACTTTTCCGTAGACAGCTTTGGATTTATTGTACTTGGTTGTAAGGTTTTGATTAGCAAAGTCTTCTTTATACTGGTTTATTGCTTCGATAAAATGCTGCCTGGCTGTTTTATCCCAAAATTGCCAGTACTGGCCCAAATTATGATTCCATTCCAGAACTACTTCGTTTTCCCGGGGATAGAAAAATACTTCCGCAACTACACTTTTTAATTGGCTGGTAAAAGTTTGATCCAAAGAAGCATTTACAGAACCAATAGAAAAAGGATCAATATTGGCTACCATGTCGGGATATTGCGGCGCCTTATCAAAATGGTTGCAAGAAACAGACAGTAATACTGCCGTACAAAAAATAATATACTTTTTCATTCTCCTTAAGTATTGCAGATTTAGCGAAAAAGTACAAGTTTAACAAAAAAAACCGGAACCGTACCTGCAACCGGAACGGTTTTTACGGTGTCTACAAAGCAATTATGAGGCAAAACTACCAACTTCAAAATTATCAAACAATCGGGGAAGAAATCGCCAACTCTGTGCTTCATTGTATAGGCGGTCTTTTGGGGATATTCGGTCTGGTACTCCTGATAAACCATGCAAAGTCATCTCCGCTGGCTTTTGTGATTTTTGCTTCGGCGATGATACTTATGTTTTTTGTTTCGACAATTTATCATGTTCTCCCTGTCCAAAATATAAAGAAACTGTTCCGTATCTTTGATCATCAGGCTATTTATGTCTTTATTGCAGGAACATACACCCCGTATTGTCTATTAGCTCTCAATGGGTCTTTAGGCATTTTTCTGTTATGTTTTGAATGGGTGCTCGCCATAACGGGGGTAATTCTGTCAGCACTTAGTTTCAATAAAATTAAGAAAGTAGAAATGATCCTTTTTATCCTTATGGGCTGGGCAATCATTGTGGGCTGCGTGCCGTTGGCGAGTTCTTTATCATTGCAGAGTTTTATTCTTCTCTTTGCGGGAGGCGTGGCATATACTGCCGGGACGTTCTGGTATCGTGCAGGCAAAGATAAGCCTTCAAAAATGCGTAAAAGACTATTTTGCGGTCATGTGATTTGGCATGTTTTTGTTCTGGCCGGAGCGGTCTGTCACTGGTTTTCCATTTGGTTTCTCTGTCTTAACGCAGGGTAAACCGCACCGGATAACGGTAACGGACGGCTACTTCCTGTCCATTGGCTATGGCAGGGCTTCCTTTAAGTCCAAGGAATGCTTTCCTTGACGCCTCTCCGAAACCACGGTCAGGGGGGTCTTCTTTTAATACAGTTACGCTCCGCACCAGTCCTTCACGGTCTACAAAGACTTCCAGGTAGACCATCCCCTCTATTTCCGACCTTTGGGCTATAGGCGGATAAATAACCCTTTTCTTTAATTCATCTTCCGGGAATCTGGGCAATTGGGAAACAAGGTGCATGGGAAGAAAATCAATTACATCTTCCCCGCCTGCATATGTCTCGCCGGATACTACATCGTCGGATTCCACCATAACTTCTGCAACGGTTTCAATTGTTGATGAAAGTTTAGGAGGCAGCCTGGGAAGTTCTTCCTGAATGTCTGTAATTTTCATTACATCGGGACGTTCTCCTGCTGCGCTTGTTACTGTTTTAATGGTAAAAACAACAAAAAAGAGAAGCAATACATGAATCAGGATTGCCGTACTTATTGATATGGCGCGATCTCTTATGCTTGATTTTTTAATCATTTTTTACCACAAAACTGACTACTCTGTATTCCAGAAGTTTTAAAATTTCAATTACAGAATTTACATTACCGTAAGGCGTGTTTTTATCGGCAATAATATGCACCCTTGTGTCCGGAGCACGACGGTAGGTTTCGCCTAAAGCATCTTCTACTGTGATTAATTCTGCAGGAAGTCCGTCAAGATACAGGGCGCCTTCTTTATCTATCCAAATTTCCAGGTTTTTTTCCGAACTGGTTCGCTTGGCCCTGTCCGCTTCGGGATATTCAATCTTTACCTCACGGCGAAAGTTAATCAATGCAACCAGCATAATAAAGATCAGAAGGAGAAAGGCGACATCGCTCATGGCGTTCATGGGTACAATAGATTTTTTTTGTTCCCGCGGTATTTTCATCGTTATTCCGTTTGGCTGTGGAGTGAAAAGGAAAAAGAATCCACTCTGTTTTCCTGTGCCATTTCCACAAAGGAAACCACATTTTGCCAGGGAGCGTTTTCGTCAATACTGAGGATCACCGCCGTATTTGGCTGTACCGCGATTGCATTGCGAATTTTATCGGACACTTCGCCAGGACTCAATGGATTTCCCATAAAGAAAAGCGAACCATTTTCATCAATGCTGAAACGGAGTAATTCATCCCTGGGAACCATTAATACCGAATCTTTTTTTGGCAGGTTTAATAGAAATCCCCTGTTGACGTTAAATCCTGCAATTACAATAAAGTATATGATTAGAAGAAAAGCCATGTCGGAAAGAACACTGGAATTTTCTATGCCCCCCCGAACTTTCCGATTAATCAACATGGTTTTTTGCCAATGCGATGATCAGTTCCGAACAGGCTTGTTCTGTTCTTACCGCAAAACGATCGACAAAGCTTGTAAGTATGTAGTGGGCGCTCATGGCAATGATTGCAATAATAAGACCAAAAACCGTGGTAATGAGCGCTTCGTAGATGCCGTTTGCAACAATCTGGGCATTAACCTCTGTTGCTTCTGCAATGGAACGGAATGCTCCTATCATTCCTGAGACGGTTCCCAAAAAACCCGTCAGCGGAGCAAGGGATCCAATGGCGGTAAGAAAGTTAAAGCCCGATTCAAGAGAATGGATGCAGCCCAGAGCTTCTGTTGTTACCGCCTTTTCAAGTCTGTCTTCACTTAAGTCCGAATGATTTACCAGTGCCAGAAGAACCCGGGCTCCCATATTCCTGCCGGTAATGGGTTCAAGAAAAGCTGCGGCGTCTTTGATGATTCCCTTTTGAATAGTATCAAGTACTTTGGAGGCAAGTTCATTGATTTGTAGTTTGTGCCTGAAAAGGAATAGAATACGGTCAATAATTATCGCCAATGCAGCTACGGAAAAAATCAGAAGGGGCCACATAAAAACCCCGCCCATTTTAAAAAGATCCAATAAAGAAAATGCAGTGCTGCTTTCCATGAAATTCCTCGTTTTATGAATACTTTTTGTTATAGTTAGCCGAGAGCATCAACTATACTCGCACGGAGTTTTTCTGCCAGGAGTGTTTTCCGGTCTGTAGGAGGCATTTCAGCAGGATTTACAGGGCTTAGGAAATGAATACTTACATCCGCCGCATTGACACGGTAGGTTTTTTCAAATACATCGTAACTGCCTCTGATTGCCATGGGAACAATGAGTGCCTCCGAACTGGTAGCCAGTTTTAGAGCGCCGGGGAGGAAAGGTCCTATCTCCCGCCCTCTGCTTCTTGTCCCTTCGGGGAAGATCAACATGGCTCCTCCTGATTTAATCCGTTTTATTCCCAGGTTGATGGTTTTTAAGGCTTTTCTTGGTTTTTTACGGTCGATGAAAAACCCTCCTAAAAGAAAAATCCAGAGGTTAATTCCCGGTACTAACAGGAGTTCCTTTTTTGCAATAAACCCAAAAGGCCGGCCTGAATAGGCCAGTGCAAGCACAATATCGAATATTCCCACATGATTGGATACAAAACAGAGTCCGCCGTTTTTGGGGATATTATCTCTTCCTGTTACCGTCATTGAACAGCCCGAAATTACTATTAATATCCTTGCCCAGAATTGGGCAAGTTTATAAAGAAAAAAATCCATAGAACGGGTTAAACCCACCATTCTTAGAATAAAAAAAGGAATAGCTATCGGCACAAGGAAGATCAGAACAATAGCGGTGATGCCAAAAACTACTATTGTTTTTGCTATTGTCATAAACACTCCCTTTTCAGGAAAAAAATTGTTATCCTGCCCGGTGAAATCAGCTTACGCCGAGTAATTCCAATTCCTTGCGTGCTTTTTCCGGGCTTTCCCATAAAAATGCATGAATGCCTAAAGCCAGTGCGGCATTTACATTCAGTTCCATATCGTCAAAATATACAAGTTCATCTGCTTCACAGCCTAAACGTGATAAAAGGATCTCATAGATCTTTTTATCCGGCTTTACTCTGCCTACCTCGCAGGAGAAAACATTGGTGTCCATAAGCCTAAAGACAGGCAATGTTTCTTTTATACGATCTAAAAAATCCTGAACAATATTTGAAAGTACCCCAAGTTTAATGCCGGAAGTTTTTAGTTCCCGGATAAGTTCTTCAGATTCGGGATTTACGCGGGACCAGCTTTCTATATCACAGACAATAAGTTTTTCCAGCAAGTCCGGATCGGCAAAGATCCCCACATCAATTAAAATGTTTTTAAAGAATCCAATTCCGTCGACAAGGCCCTGGTCATAGATTGACCTGTTATCCCAGTAAATCTTTTTCATTAGAGATTCATCTATTCCCGCAAGATCAGCCATTTCTTTCATGGCTTGTGTATTCTGGAAAAACGCTATAACTCCGCCGTAATCAAATGCAACTGCCTTTATGCCCACCTTAGCTCCTGTCGGTATTATATCACAAAACTGCTTTACAGGGAAGAACAGATTTGATTCATCCGGAAAGAGCTTCCAGTTTTTCCCGGATAAAAACACTTTTTTCCTTAAGTCCTATGCTGCCGGTTTTCAGCAGTATTACATTGGGCTGCTTTGGATCAAGCTTAACTCTTCCGGAGCTTTCTTTAATGAGCCGAAGGAGCCTGTCAACCTGAATTTTGCTCACTTTGCCAAATGTTACTTTAACGAGTCCATTATTTTCTTTCAGCGAAGAAATAGCAAGCTCTCTGCAGATGATCCTGATTTCCGCAAGAGCCAGAAGACTCTCTGCTTCATCCGGCGGCGGCCCGAATCGATCGACGAGTTCTATGTGTACTCTTTCCAATTCTTCCTTTGTCCGTACAGCAGCGATTTTTTTGTACATTTCCATTTTTTCCTGCTGACCGTCTATATAGTTTTCGGGGATAAAACCGGAGTATTCCAGTTCCAGTAATGTTTCGGTTTCGGCTTCATAGTTTTCATTGGAGAGTTTTTGAACGGCTTCATCAAGGAGCTTCAGGTAAAGATCAAAACCTACGGAATAGATATCACCGCTTTGTTCTTTGCCCAAAAGATTTCCCGCTCCGCGAATCTCAAGATCCTTCATTGCAATCTTGAAGCCCGAGCCAAGTTCGGTAAAGTCGGAAATGACCTGCAGCCGTTTCATTGCAATTTCCGAAAGCGCTTTGTCACGGGGATAAAACAAATATGCATACGCAATCCGATCCGAACGGCCAACCCTGCCGCGGAGCTGATAAAGCTGAGAAATTCCGTACATATCCGCCCTGTCTATGATGATTGTATTTACGTTGGGTATATCAATGCCGTTTTCTATGATTGTAGTAGATACCAGTACATGAAAACCGCCGTGAATAAAGCGGCGCATTACATCTTCCAGTGTTTGGCTGTCCATCTGGCCATGGGCAGTTTCTATAGACATTTCGGGAACAAGATGTTCCAGCATAATTCGGGTATCTTTTAACGTTTCGATTCTGTTATGAAGAAAAAATACCTGGCCCCCTCTTTCTGCTTCCGCCCTTATGGCAGAAACGATTTTTTCTTCGTCAAACTCTCCAATAATTGTTTCAATAGGATGCCGGTTTTGCGGCGCTGTTGCCAAAAGACTCATATCACGTATTTTAAGAAGACTCATGTGAAGGGTTCGCGGTATGGGTGTAGCGCTTAAGGAAAGGCAGTCAACATTGGTTTTTAGTTCCTTAAGC
>Ga0082212_10012077_pt1 | contig 10899 bp, 9 predicted proteins | sample TergutNt197P3_FD_71548 | JGI IMG/M metagenome (GOLD analysis project Ga0082212, IMG submission 71548) | Neocapritermes taracua P3 segment gut microbial communities from Petit-Saut dam, French Guiana - Nt197 P3 | ecosystem: Host-associated > Arthropoda: Insects > Digestive system > Gut ...
ACGATTGTTCATTGTTTCAAAAATAATGCCCACATCAGAAGGATTCGGAACAAGATAAACCATTAATTTTAATTGCATAATGACTTTCGCTCTCATTTCATCAAGCCACGTAATAAAATTATCATCTAATTCGATTTTCTTTTCTACGAAGCGTTCTCTGAAAAAACTCTGTGCTTTTTCAAGGCGTTGTTCTGAATAAGTTTTTGGTATCGTAAAAGGATCATTATCGATGATATGCATAAGATAGAAGTCGTTGGTATCACTATTAAGATGAAGTTTGGGTATTGGAATCCCATCTTTTTTTGTTGCTATATATAAATCATATAGTGCTTCGGCGCGTTTGGGTTTATCTTGTTCTAATTGCCTGATTAGTTCAATTAACAGAATGGAAATGGTTGTAAGTCTTTGTTGCCCGTCCACAATATCGAACTTCTCAAACGAAATGCCGTTATCATTTGTGAAGTTGTCGCCCGATTTGTTGATAATAAGCGTTCCTGTATAATGTTCTTGCTTATCTTCAATTGAATTAATATCGTCCCATAAGTCAAGCAGATGCCTTTCTTTCCAAGCATATCCACGTTGATAATCAGGAATCGAAAACAGTTTATCTTGAAAGAGTGTTCGTATTGATTTCAGATTTTCCATAGATTCCATATTATATTACTCCTATCATATTTATTCAAACTGAACATTGTCATAATACCCATAATGAGAAGTGAAAACAATATAGTTGTTATTATTGATAAGTTCTTTTTGCATTTCAATCGTTTGCTTGCTACGTTCTTTGTCCATCGTAAAAGGGTGAACGTCCAATTTTCCATTGCGAATCATAAAGGCATCTCCCGTGAATAAATAGGTTTCATCAATTAAATAAAGCATGGAGCCATTCGTGTGTCCGGGCGCATGGATACATTCGATTTTAGCATCATCAAATAATAATTCTTCACCATCTTTTAGAAGGGATATTCCTACAGATGTAGGGATACTGTTATTGCTAAAAGCGTTTCGTTTTATTGTGCCGTTGACGAGGTCTAATTCATCTTCGCCCATGTAAACTGTTGCGTTTGGAAACAATGATAATGCAGCCACATGGTCATAATCAGAATGCGTAAGGAATATCCATTTGACATCATTTGTATGGATTTCATGTTCTTTTAAAGACGTCTCAAGTCCTGTTACATCAGAGCCTGCGTCAATCATAATATAGCTATTTTCTGTTTTTATAAAATATATTGTGTTTCGAGCATTCTTGATTGCATATATATCTGTATTAGGAATGCTTCCGGTTTCAGTCGGATTCATAAAGAGCATAGGAGAAATATTATAAAAAACGATTCCGATTAATAAAATAACAATGGAAATTGTAATGAGCAATGCTCTTTTTAGGTTTTTCTTCAAAGTCATTTTCTCCTATTCATCTTCATTTAATAGCATTGCCCGCACTTTTAAGGGAAGTCCAAATAAGTTGATAAAGCCTTCTGCGTCTTTATGGTCATACAAATCCCCTGTTGTAAAGCTTGCAAGGGATTCTGAGTATAAAGAGTAAGGGGAAGCCGTTCCTGCTTTGATAATATTGCCTTTGTAAAGTTTGAATGTTACTTCGCCTGTTACGTAAGTTTGCGTGGATTCTATAAATGCTTGTAAAGCTTCGCGAAGCGGAGTAAACCATTTTCCTTCATAGATCAAATCAGCAAATTTGATGGCAACCAGTCTTTTGTAAGCAAGCGTGTCCCTGTCTAAAATCAATTCTTCTAATTGGGTATGCGCTTCCATTAAAATCGTTCCGCCGGGCGTTTCGTATATGCCGCGGCTTTTCATGCCGACTACTCGATTTTCCACAATGTCAATAATGCCGATTCCGTGTTTGCCGCCTAATCGGTTTAGTTCACGGATAATGTCGGACACTTTCATTTCTTTGCCGTTTACGGATTTTGGCGTACCTTTTTCAAAGGTCATGGTTACATATTCTGATGTATCAGGTGCTTGTTCGGGATAAGTGCCAAGCACAAGAAGATGATTATAGTCAGGCTCGTTTTCGGGATATTCCAACTCTAATCCCTCATGGCTGATATGCCAAATATTGCGGTCACGGCTATAACTGGAATCAGCAGAAAACGGAAGGTCAATGCCATGTTGTCTGCAATATTCGATTTCATCTTCGCGAGACTTCATTTTCCAAGAATCTTGCCGCCATGCGGCAATAATGTCAAGGTCGGGTCCCCAAGCTTTTATGGCAAGTTCAAAACGTACCTGATCATTTCCTTTGCCGGTTGCGCCATGACAGATGGCAGTTGCATTTTCTTTTCTTGCAATGTCAACCAGTAGCTTGCCGATTAAAGGTCTTGCAAAAGAAGCGCCAAGTAAATATTTATTTTCATATACGGCATTTGCCCAAACGCCGGGCATGACGTATTCCTCGCAAAATTCATCAACCACATCTAAAATATAACATTTAGAGGCACCGGATAGCTTGGATCTTTCCTCTAAACCATCTAATTCGTCTTCTTGTCCGACATTGATACAAACGCAAATGACTTCATAATCATAATTTTCCTTTAACCAAGGAATAATCGCAGTGGTGTCCAATCCGCCGGAATATGCTAAAACAACTTTTTCTTTCATGAGAATTCCTCCTTCTAAAATGCAATTGTAATTATACATTATTTTTACGTCTGATACAAGATGATTTAAAATTTTTGTCTTGTATTTCCGTAGAATAAATAGTAAGATAAAACATAGAAAAACTACTAAAGAAAAGAGGGCATTTATGATGAAAAAAAGTTCTGTCAGTTTAAAAATTATATTGATTATCATACTATGTTTGGGAGTGCAAGCGGTTATATTATATTTCATTGTTGAAAAAAATTCACAGAATCTTGTAGAAGAGGTATATGGATTTTTTGCAATGGATGAATTAAAACTGATGCTAGAAGAAATTGACGTAGAAAGGTATGAAAAACTGGTAGAATCTCTTGACGTGGAAGATCCTTATTATGATGAGTTGAGATTGCATTTGAAAAAGATTAAAGAGGATTTGGGATTGGCATATTTGTATACGGAAAGTTATGGTTCCAATGGCACAACGATTTATATTGTAGACGGGGGCGACCCTGAAGCCGGAGATTTTTCAGAGCTTGGGGAAGATGTCAATACGCCGGAAGAAGAAGTGGATACGCCAAATTCAATAAGGTGTTTGAATGAGGGGATTGCAGGATATAGCAGAAGCGTGTTTGAAGGAGAGTCTTTGCTCTCCGTATATTGTCCGATTAAAAATGCATCCGGTCAGGTTGTCGGCATGTTGGCATCTGATTTAGCACCTGCACAAATGGAACAAGCCGACAATATTGAGCAAAGCAGAAAAGGCTTTGAAAACATAGTAACAACGACTTTAATTATATTTTTAATAGCAGTCAGCATTTTTGTTTTCATTGGCATACAGTGGATATTAAGACCGTTATCTGCCTTGCAAAAGTCTTTGAAAAAAACAGGCGAGGGAGATTTGACCATACAGATACCGGTGAAAACAAAAGATGAAATCGGCTCCAGCATCCAAAGCTTCAATGAGGCGAGCAAGAACCAGCGAACGCTTGTAAGGACAGTGGCGGATTCCTCTCGCGCAATTGCGGAGGCTGTAGAGAATATAGACGGTGACATGGTAGTACTTGAAAATGACACGAAGCAATTAACGGAAATTACAAGGGAATTGTCTTCTTTAGAGGAAGAAAACATGGCTTCGGTGCAGGAGTTGCACACGATAGCCGGGATATTGGAAACTTCTATGCAAGAGATTGTAACCGATTCGGAGAAAGGAAATGCTCTTGCCGGTACCGTAGAAGAAAAGGCAGTGCAATTAAAAGATGATTTTACAAGCTCGCAGAAAAAAGCGGTTGAAATTATGAAAGAGTCGCATGATAAAATCATAAATGCAATTGAAGAAACAAAATCCGTAGAAGAAATTAGGATAATGGCAGAAACGATATTAGAAATATCAAGAAAAACGAATCTTCTTGCATTGAATGCATCCATTGAAGCCGCAGCAGCGGGAGAGGTCGGAAGAGGATTTGCCGTCGTTGCCGCCGAAATACAATCATTGGCAGAGAGTTCAAGAAATGCTGTTGAAAAAATAAATGAAACAATAGACGTTGTAGTTTCTTCGGTAACCAACCTTTCTTCCAATACGCAAATATTGCTTCAATTTATGAGTGAGCAAGTCAACGTCGATTATGAAGAAATGTTAAATGTAGTGACGGAGTATAGCAAAGATGCAAGACAGTTTAAAGATATTTTAGCAAGGTTTCAGGGAATTTCCAAAGATTTAGGCGATTCGGTTACGAGTTCGGTATCGGCAATCAACAATATTGCAAAAAGTTCAGATAAAAGTGCGGAAGAAGTGCAAAAGATTGTAGAAGAAATTGATATGTTAAATGATATTATTATCAATACAAAAACGCGAACAGGGGAATCTAAAGGAAACGCACAGCAATTAATATCAGGCATACAAAATTTAAAAATATAAAAGAGGAAAAGAATATGATTAAGGTAGGCATTATAGGCTCTACAGGCTATACGGGGCAAGAACTGGTTAGAATTTTAAGGAAGCATAAAGAAGCCCAAATCATTTGGTATGGTTCAAAAAGCTATGTAGACCAAAAATATTACGAAGTATTTGGCAACATGTTTCGCATTGTAGAAAACATTTGCTTGGAAGATGACATGCAAGAACTGGCAGCATTGGTAGATGTGATTTTTACGGCAACGCCGCAGGGATTGTGTGCTTCTTTGGTAAATGAAGCAGTATGCAATCAAGTCAAGATTATAGATTTAAGTGCGGATTTTCGTATCAAGGACGTGAATGTTTATGAACAATGGTATGGCATCAAACACGCTTCTCCCGAATATATAAAAGAAGCGGTATATGGCTTATGTGAATTGAACAGAGAAGATATCAAAGGGGCGAGGCTTATTGCAAATCCGGGCTGTTATACAACCTGTTCCATTTTATCACTATATCCGTTATTAAAAGAAAATCTGGTTGACATAACATCTATTGTCATTGACGGAAAATCAGGTACGTCCGGTGCGGGAAGAGGCGCGAACGTACAAAACTTATTTTGTGAAGTCAATGAAAATATAAAAGCCTATGCGGTAGCCACCCATAGACATACGCCCGAAATAGAAGAACAGTTGGGGTATGCATGTAAAGAGCCGGTGGTGATTAATTTTATCCCGCATTTAGTACCGATGAATCGAGGCATACTCACAACGGCATATGCGGATTTAAAGCAGACGCTTTCTTATGAAGAAGTTCGCAATGCATATGAAAAATACTATCATAACGAAGCCTTTATCCGCATTTTAGATAAGGACGTATGGCCCGAAACCAGATGGGTAGAAGGAAGCAATTATGTAGATATCAATTTTAAAATTGATGAGCGCAATGGAAAGTTGATTATTATGGCGGCGTTAGACAATATTGTCAAAGGCGCGGCAGGGCAAGCCGTTCAAAACATGAACTTGTTGTTTGGCTTAGACGAAGGCATGGGACTTGACATGATTCCGGTATTTCCATAATGATAGCATAATAAAATTTTTAGGAGAAAAAGAAAATGAAAAATCAAAGTAGCAATATGGAACAAGTTATTTTAAAGGCAGAAACATTAATTGAAGCCTTGCCTTATATTCAAAAATTTAACGGTAAGAAAATCGTAGTAAAATATGGCGGTAGTGCCATGCTAGATGAAGGATTGAAATACAATGTCATTCAAGACGTGGCGCTTTTAAAGCTCATTGGGTTAAAACCGATTATTGTACACGGGGGCGGCAAGGAAATCAATGAATGGGTTGAAAAACTGGGAAAAGAGAAAGAATTTGTCAATGGACTTCGGGTGACGGATTCTGATACAATGGAAATTGCAGAGATGGTGCTGTCAAAGGTCAATAAGGGATTGGTACAGATGATGCAAAAATTAGGCGTCAATGCCGTTGGCATTAGTGGAAAAGACGCAGGTTTGATGACTGTAAAAAAGAAACTGGCAGACGGAAAAGATATTGGATATGTAGGAGAAGTCACTTCTGTAAACGGTGAAATATTAGACACGCTTATTGAAAAGGATTTTGTTCCCGTCATTGCGCCGATTGGTTCATCGCAAGAATTTGAAGGTTATAATATCAATGCTGATGACGCGGCATGTGCAATCGCAACGGCAATTCAAGCGGAAAAGCTTGTGTTTTTAACCGATATTGAGGGCGTTTTCATTGACCCTGCAAACAAGGACACTTTGATTTCAGAAATGGACATTAACGAAGCAAAGCAATTTATTGAAAATGGCATTGTCGGGGGCGGTATGCTTCCCAAACTTGAAAATTGCATTGATGCCATTGAAAATGGGGTAGCAAGGGTTCACGTACTAGATGGTCGCGTAGAGCATTGCTTGCTTTTGGAATTCTTTACGGAAAAAGGAATTGGAACAGCTATTTTAAAAGAGCCGCTGTTTGAATAGTAACAATTTCACTTGCTTGCAAGGGTGAAATTGTACTGTTCAGCGAGAAACGAAGTTTCGAGCTTAAATAGAGGAATAATGTTATGAAACCAAAACGATGGGTAATTGTTCTTTGTTGCTGTATGTTGCTGATGTGTTTGGCAAGCTGTGACGGGACAAGCTTAAATAAACAAGAAGAAATCAAAATTACATACACTTCCATGATGGGAGACCTAAAAAAGAAAGCAAAAGGTTCTACGTTGGTTTGCTGGTATCAAAATGAAGAAGATGGCGCATGGCTGCATGACGCAGCGGCGGCATTTCATGAAAAATACGGCTATCAAGTAGAAGTGGTGTATTATGACGGCATTAATTATTTAGAAGACTTAAATCATGCCAATGCAATGAAGGCAGGACCTGATGTTTTTATTATGTCCAATGAAAATTTATTAAAAGGAACGATGGCGGGTTTGATACAAGAAAATTTATGCTATGATGAAAGCTTTTGGAATGACTACTATCCCCAAACAGCCCAAGTAGCGGCAACTGTAAAAAACAAAAGCTATGGATATCCTGTTTATTTTGACACCTATTTTTTAATTTATGATGCCAATCTCATATCGGAACCGCCTGCTACATTTGAAGATATTCAGATTTTTTTAGATGATTATGAAGACATCGGAAATGAAAAAGCCATTTTTCGTTTTGACGTATCCGACCCTTATATTGATACCATGTTTATGGGGGCATATGCGGATTTATTTGGAGAAAACGGAGATGATGATACCAGTTTTTCTGTCAATCACAGAACTGTTATAAGGGCAATGGAATATTATCAAACAGTAAGCGATTATTTTTCCATTGACATTCAAACCATATCTTATGAAAAAATAAAAAAGAACATCAGGGACGGCGCTTTGATTTTTGGCATTTGCAAGGGCGATATCGTAAAGGTAATGAATCAAGATGCGCAACATACCAATTATAAGCTTGCCTTGTTGCCGGACTTAAATGAAAAGATAGAATCAAGAGGATTGTCCGTTACACATTCCGCCTATGTCAATGAATATGCGAATCACTCTGAGATAGCCAATATGTTTGGCATTTATCTGTCATATGAATATTGTGAGAATCAATTTCAGGCAAACGGAAAGTTTGCGGTAAGAAAAAACGTGGACGTTATGCGGGAAAATGAAAATTTGCAAGCGATATATCAGCAGTATGAAAATTCACTGGCAATTCCAAAAGCATTGGAGATAGGGGATTTTTGGAATTACAGCGAAATGGCGTATCGTAATATATGGATGGGAAAAGATGTGAAAGAAGAGATGGATGCATTGCAGGAGAAGATGGAAGAGCGGTTGAAGTGAAATAGAAACAACACATTATGAATATTTCTCTTGCATTAGTCTGAAAATAGATGCATAATAAGATGTACTATTACTGTTTGCGGTTTCTTTTTTGATTTTACTGAACGTGTCCGCACCCTAACCGTTGAACTTGAAGCACAAATGGCAGAGAGTGTCGTCCTTGACGAACGCATTCGCCGGAATCTTGCGAAAGTGGAGGTGCATCATGCTGATAAATAATAATGAGTATTTCTCGGTTTTGGATGATATAAAAACCCGCATTAAAACAGCGCAACACAAGGCGGTGTTGGGCGCTAACAAAGAACTGATAATGTTGTACTGGAATATCGGTAACATTATCATTGCTAACACAAAATATGGCGCAAAATTCATTGAAAACTTAGCACGGGATATAAAGTTAGATTTTCCAAATGCAAAAGGATATTCTGTTCGCAATCTGAAATATATGCGAAAATTTGCCGCACTTATTTCCGATGAGGCAAAAGTGCAGACAGTGTCTGCACTTTTAAGTTGGTCGCATAATACGCACCTTTTCGATAAAGCAAAAACGTTTGATGAGTATTTGTGGTATGCCGCACAGACCGTTGAAAACGGTTGGTCGTTATCCTCGCTTGAATATCATGTTCAAACAAAAGCTTATCATCGGCAAGCCATAAGCGAAAAAGCGTCAAATTATGAGGCGAAACTGCTGGAGCCGCAGAGCGGATTTGCAATCGAAACATTGAAAAATCCGTATGTGTTTGATTTTGTGGAACAGCGGGATGGGATTATCGAACGAGAAATCGAACGCGAATTAGTGGCGAATATCGCAAAAACCATCATGGAGCTTGGTACAGGCTTTGCTTTTGTCGGTAATCAGTATCATATTGAAGTCAGCGAAAAGGATTATTATATCGACTTATTATTCTACAACACCAAACTCCGTTGCTATGTCGTCATTGAGTTAAAAAACACCGAGTTTAAGCCGGAATATGCGGGAAAGCTGAATTTCTACTTATCCGCTGTTGACGATATGTTGAAGCATGAAACTGACAACCCGTCAATCGGGATTATGCTTTGCAAAACAAGGGATAAATTGACGGCTGAGTATGCGCTGAAAGATATAAACAAGCCTATCGGGGTCAGCGAATACAAACTATCCGATTTTGTGCCAACCGAGCTAATCGACACCTTACCGAGCGCAGAGGATATAGAGAAACGGATTCAGATGGAACTTGACGTGGGGGACGATGATGAATAAACTTCAGAAAGATGGGGTGGTATTATATGTTGCATGAGGATATAAGGGTATTGTCCGATTTACGGTTAGAAAATGCAGAGATATTTGTGAATGCTATTGAAATGCATTTAAGGGAAATGAGCATTAAATCTATTAGGTTTGAATATAAGATATAATAATGCTCAATTTTTAGGGAGCTTGTTCATACCTAATTCCACAATATGCTGAATGATTTTATTATAAGAATCAAAACTTTGTATGTCTGAGTGAGGAATATCATTAATTGGTTTTTGCAAAAAACTTTGTACAAAACCGCTTTTGTTTCCTAAGTTCATAAGGATATTTGCTTCTAAGAAATACGCAATACCTGTTTTGCTTTCAATTATAAAATCTATTCTAGCATAATCACAAGGTTGTAATGCTTTGAAATATTCTTTTGCATAATCAATAATATTATGAACAAAACACTTTTCATCAATATATCTGTGCATACCTTCTTCGGTAAAACGCTTCTGTTTATAGGTTATTACATGTCCTTTTTTATTTGAAGTTTGATAATGAGGCACGCCGATAATCGGAATTCCAGATTTTGTATTCATTATTGGAACACCATAATATACGCCGTCAATAAATTTCTCAACAATAACTTCAGTATTACTAGAAAAATATTCTTCGGATTTAGCAATAACATTTTCCCAAGTCTCACAAAAACATGTTTCATCAATACCTATAGAAGCACTTCCGAATCTTGGTTTTACAAAATATTGTGGAGGAAACGGTGCTTGCTTCTGTAGCGGATTTTCTTTGGAAGCCACAACATAATCGGCAGTTTTCAATCCGATTTCTCTAGCCAATGTTTTAGCCATTCTTTTATCTTCGACAGTTGCACGAATAATCGGGGTTGCTCCTATATACATAATATCATAATATGCACAAAGAGATTGTATAAAAACTTCGCTACCACAAAATGCAACTTCACTGCTTTTGTTCGGAATTCTATTATATACAGACCACACTAAATCGTAATCATCATGATATTGCATAAAATGAGCTATGTCACTTGTAGAAAAAAAATTAAAATCTAAAGTCTTTTGTAATTCTATTAGTACTTTAAAAATTTCTCTATGATAAGTTTTGTAATAAAATATTTCTTCTAGTGTATTTGGTTTGTCCAAAAGGCTATCATAACATTTTTTTTTAAAAACATCAGGTTGACTTATAAAATTGACACAGTCTGCCCCGCAAAACACAGGTACGAATTGTCCAAGAAATAAAAGTTTTGGCATCTTGCTTCTCCTTAATGAATGATATAATGGATTCAAGGAATCATGTGTAGAGTTAATCAAATAAGTGCTAATATTTCCTTTTCGAATTCTCTAGCAAAGTCAATTTCGGTGTCACACACCAAAAATAAGTCAACTTGCTTGCATATTTTTGCATATTCTTTCATAGCAAACTTTTCTCGACTAAACAACTCGTCATCGTTTAAGCTACTATTTTGATTAATATTCCGAACGTCACTTGCAAAACAATGAATATATATAGTTTTAGAAAACGGATAATCCTTTTTTAACTTTTCAATAGTTTCTGCGTTTGAAACAGTTATAATTGGAATTCGGTTGTTTTCAAAAGCAATCTTAATATCTTCTTCTTTAATCCCGAAAAGAAAATCAAAATAGACATAGTTGTAACTATAGTCACTTCTTAACTTGATATTTTTCAAACCATATTCTAAGTTAAGTCCTTCTGCATAATCTTCATCTTTTGGTTTAGACATAGTAGTTCCTTTTTTAATAAATTGAAATTTTTTATCAAATTCGGGAGACACTAC